>OBLU010002359.1_pt1 | contig 17455 bp, 9 predicted proteins | sample 1518681 | NCBI WGS metagenome assembly OBLU01 (sample SAMEA3539304, study PRJEB22396) | soil metagenome | biome: tundra; feature: field; material: soil | place: USA | collected 2010-05 | depth 0.15 m | reverse complement strand
ATCTGTGTGGCAAAACTCCGCCCGGCCACCTTTTTCATGGATGCCGTTCACGGTCCGCCGGCCCGGCTCGTCTTCAATATCCGTAACAAGGACCCAAGCGCCTTCCTCGGCGAAGAGCTCGCTGATGGCCCTGCCAATGCCGTTGGCGCCGCCGGTCACGATAGCAATCTTATCTTGCAGTCTGTTCATGATTATTCCAATTTCCGTAGCGAAACCAGCACGACGCCGTAAGGCGGCAAATCGAATCTGTCTTGCACCTCGCCGCTGTCTTCGAGCGTCTCGTTTCGCCGCAGGCGCATGCGATGGTTCTCCTGGTTGCTGGCCGTGTCACTATCCAGCGCCAGCCGCCGAAACGCCAACTTGCCGCTCTGAAGCCCGCCGATCTTCAAATTCACGTGGCAGGCCGGTGGCGTCTCCACGGCGAAGTTCCAGACCACCGCATGCAGCATCTTCTGATCTTCATCATAGGCGGCCATCAACTTGACTTGTGGCCGGTCCGATTTCACTTCCACGCAGTTCCCGGTCAAACGGCTCAGCATCTTGAACGCAAAATAGGCCGGCCGCAGAACGCCTTGGTAATCGAAGAGCCCGTCGAACTGGGGCGTCAGGTTCCACCAGTTCGCCATGTTCAGAGTACCTTTTCGCGACATAAAGCGGAAGAACTGCTCCGGATCGACATGATAGTCGCGGATATGGTAATAAGCCGCGTAATCCAGACCGGCCGCGCGCATGCGGGAGATGGTCTCGATGGCGAAGGAGGGCTGATAGCCGGGTTCGAGGCGCGGCTTGCTCAGTGACATGTTCCACTCATCCAGAATCGTTTCGCAATGCAGATCCGGGTAGTGTCCGAGCAGATCCTTCACGGTGGCAATGGTCTTCTGGATGGCCGCTGGATCGCTGTTGTAGATGTGCCACGAGACGAAGTGGAGCGGCGCCTTGTGCGCCGAGCAATGATCGAGCAGCCCTTTTAAGAGCGGGCTTCCGGAATACGCCAGGGCCGGTCCGCCAACTCGCGCACCCGGGTCGGCCCGCAGAATCGCCTGTGCAGTATGCGCGTAATAGCGGGCGTAGCTCTCCGGAGTGAAGCGGCTGGGACAGCCACCGTCTTCCCCGATATCGGGCTCGTTGAACACCTCCCAGTAACGAATGCCGGCTTTCTTTTCCACGTTGCAGTGCTTCACCATCCGATAGATCAGCTCTTCCCACTCGGCGTAGCTTGTGGGATCTACCTTATCCTGATCGATCACAGGGTAGAGGAGGCGGGGCTTGATGCAGATGGACATTAGCGGTTTGGCGCCGGTTTCCAGAATTGTATCGACGGCTTTGTCCAGTGTGTCCCAGTGATATACGCCGCGCCTCGGATAGAGGTCGAAGTACTCCTGCACGAACAACCGGATCATTTTCACGTGAAGCGAGCGGATCGCATCGGCCTGCGAGTCGAAAATGGGGCGATCCGAGAGGCCCCCCTGTCCCAACGCGTAACGACCGATTTCCATGGGTTCCCGGACGGCGCCGGCGTCGATGGAGAGGTTCGCTTCCACTTGCGCGAGAGCGATGGCGGGGCAGACCAACAGCCAAAGCAGTTTCATGCGGACCTTCTGCATGTTCGTATTGTTAGGCGGTTCTCCAGCCCTGTCAATACGCGAACCGGCATAAGCGCCGCGTTGTCCGGTATAATGGACACGCCGTTGTGAGGGCTTTATGCTCGCCGCGAAAACCCAATCCGTTCCGGCTTTGGAGCGGGCTTTGTCAATCCTGGAATCGCTGTCGAAATCGAAGCATGGGCTGACTCTCTCGCAGTTGAGTCGATCTCTGGAACTGCCGAAGAGTTCGGTCCATTGTCTGCTGCTGACGTTCGAGCGGCACGGCTACCTGCACCACGACGACAGCTCAGGCCGATATCGCCTGGGGCTGCGTCTGTGCGATCTGGCCAACGGGGCCCTGAGCGGCGTCAGGCTGCGGGATCAAGCTGCGCCGTTCCTGAACCAGTTGCGGGAGAGCACGCAACTGACGACGCACATGGCCGTGCTGGAACAGGATGAAGTGGTGCTGATTGAAAAGGTCGCGCTCCTGACATCGCGGGTGAACTCCTGGATCGGCAAGCGCATGGACGTCCACTGCACGGCGCTGGGCAAAGCGTTGACAGCGTACCTTCCGGAGGAACAGGTCGAGGCGCTGGTGAGCCGGCGCGGCTTGCTCCGGCACAACGACAATACGATCGCTTCTCTCAAGAGGCTGAAACAGGAACTGGAACAGGTGCGCAAGCAGGGCTACTCGATCGACGATGAAGAGGAGGAGATCGGGGTCCGGTGCCTTGGCGCACCCGTACTCAACGCGAACAATCGAGCTATAGCGGCGATCAGCATCACCGGCACCACCGAGCGAATCAATGCCGACAGCCGCGATGCCTTGGTTGCCAAGCTAAAGACCACGGCCGCCGCTATCGCCGCGGAGGTGGCGAAGGCGCCGCCCCCCGCTGCCGCTGAGTTTCTGACGGGGGCGGGCCACGCTTAGTAGCTCGCCACGATCGTGTACTTCCTGGCATGTGGATCTGCGATCCGCACCCACTCCTTGTCGCGATCGAAATCGGTCCAGTTTTGACCATCCACGGTCACTGAGCGGATCGGTTTTCCCTCGGCGTGCCGCAGACGGACCAGCAGGCTTGGCGGGGGCGACTGGCCGTCGAGCTTGACGGTTGCCAGAATCCTGCCAGAACGCGTCTGGCTTTCCAGTCGATAAGAGAGCCTGCCGAAGTAGGTCGGGGCGTCCTGCACCTCGATCCTCCGGCCGTCTTCCAGCCATTTCCGGGGCGTTGCCTGGCCTAGCAGCAACGTGCGGTCGTCTACTTCGCGCACCAGCATATTTCGGTAAAGCTCGAACCAGGCGCCATCCGTGCTGGGCGGGCCGAAGTATTGGCCCCATGTCCAGCGATGCTCCACGGGTTCGAACGCACTGTGGCTGAAGGCGCTAGCCATGTAGCTATAGAAGGCGCGGATCACGGCTTTGGGGTCGTCGCGCAGAAGGTAAGCCGTGGCTTGCTGGTTGTAGACCGGCTCGTTGGCGATGCCCCACCCTTTCAGAAACAGGTTGTCCTCATGGTCATTCAGGAGGGAATCGGCCAAGTCTCCGTCGGGAGCCAATGCCTTGAGGCGCAGCAGGTGCACGGCCCCGGTATCCACGTCGGCCGGATACCACTGATCGAGAATGCGGCGATAAGTTTGGGCTTCCGAGGGTACATATGGGATCCAGGTGTGATCCCGCAACTCGACGAGCGTGGAACGCGCCGTGGCGGCTGCGAAGTCCCGTGCGATTGCATCATGAATCCGATTGGCGGCGTCACGCGCTTCTTTCGCGCGCGGATTGCCGATCTTCTCGAGCACTCGGCCGAACCGCTCCAGGCCGGCATACAGATAAGCCTGGTTGAAGGCCCAGACGCCTTCCCCAGTTCCGTCATTGAGGGGGCCCGTGACCAAGCCGCTACTGCTGGCCCGGATCTCGTTCAGGCACCAGTCCAGCGCCTTCATGCTTTGCGGCATCAGGCGATCCAGCGCTTGGCGGTCGTCTGAAAGCAGGTAGTTCTGCGCCACGGCGTAAAGCATGCCGGGCGTGTACACCAGCCAGTTTGCGTACCCGTTCACGTGGCCGCTGTACTCCTGGTTGTTGCGGTATTGGGCCGCCAGTTCTTCCGTGGAGATTCCGTGATAGCCGCGCAGGTCATAGAGCATGTAATCCACGTAGACGGCCTGGTTGACCGGCCAGGGCGTACCCGTCTGGCTATAGGCGAAATTGGAGTAAGGCAGATCGATCCGGACGTCTTCCCCGGCGCCGCCATGTCTCCGCGGCAGGCGTAGCGCGTGCCACAGCGTGGAGCGGAAAAGGTCGTTCACGGCTTTTTCCGGAACGCGGAATTGCGCGCCCCGCTCCACATAGCCGGACCAGTAATTCAGCGTCGCGTTACGGGCGGATTCGTAGTCGATGGCCTGGAACCTGGCCGCATCTTCCGGCCGGACCATCGGAGAGGGCAGTTTCACCACGAACTCGCGGGAACCGCCGGCGGGCAGATCGACAAACACGGTCGCATTCAGGCGCTTCTGCTCGCGCTGGTAATCATGGATGCCGCTCCATTGCACCTCGCGAGCTACGCCTTCAACGCCCAGCACCACCTGGCGATAGGCACTGTCGCGGAACAGGACGCCCTTGCCATTTGTTTCGGCGACAAATGCCGTGTTGAGCCAGGACGGGAAAAGACGCCGGTGGCTCAGGCTTACCGGCAGTCTCCGTGCTATGCCCTGAAGGTCTGTGACTCTGAGTTTTTGCAGGAGAACCATGGGGATATCGCCGCGGCGCTCTGTTGGTGGTCCGTCCAGCGGATAGGCGAACTGCTCGACTTCATAGCGTGTTCCCTCTTTTTCGAAAACCGTGGTAATAACCGGCAGCCCGTCTTTCAGGCTCTGGCCCTTCCACGAATCGAGGATGCCATGGGTGAGGTCGCCGAATCCGTACCAGAACTGGAAGTGATCGGGGTTGCCGAGGTCGTTCCAGACCCCGGCGCCGCGGTCGATCCCGAATTTGGCAACGGCGCTGTCCCAAGTGAGGCAGACAATATGACCAGGCACCGGCTGAGACGGATGGATGTAGGAGGGACTGCCCATATCCTCCCAGCGCGATTTGTACAATTCGTAGGTCGCCTCGGGTTCCGCGTGCACGCGGTCGAGGATGCGCTGCCCTTTCCACGCGGCGAGATGCTCCAGGTGCTTTTGAAAAGGGACCGGTTCGTCGCCTGCGGTCAGGTAGACGCGCAGAGATGGTATCCACAGCGCTTGCTGCTCGCGTAACTGGTCCGCGCTAACCGTGAATCCTTTGGTACCCGCCGGGTCCATGAAGATCGTGAACTTGCCGGCATTGGTGCGGAACGCCGCATCCTGGCTGAGCCGGCGGGCCGTATCGGAGTCGCTGTTGGCGATGAGGTCTGCCCAGATAATGTGCAGGTTTTGCAGGTGTTGTTCGGGTGCATCGGGATAGACGAGCGTGAATCGGATGCCATCCGCGGCGCGTGCGGTATCTCGAATCTCGACGCCGCGCGAGGCGGGCTCCAGCCGTATGTAGGGCGCGGCTTTTGAGCTTTCCTGAACCCAGGAAAGCTGCACCTTCATCTCGGCGCCGTAGAGTGCCAGGGAAGCCGACACGGCGGCACATAATATCCGTGTCATTGAATTCTCCTTATCCGGTCCCGGTCGCCCCAGAATGATTCGGTGTGCTCCAGAATATCCGCCGGCGTGAGCCAGAATTGCTTGGCCTGCCGGCGGCTGTGCAGCTTCGCCTGATCGTTATAGTGCGGCGAAGAAGGATGCTGCGACTCGCCGTATGGCAGCAGGGACCACACTTGCTTGGGGCTACCCTCCATGACGATCAGCAGGTGACCCCACCCGTCGTTGCAGTGCATCTGCCCATTGTCCTGTTCGACACCTTCGTCCGGATGCAGAACGTCGTAGAGCCCTGTCCCATCCATCGGGAAGGTCCCGCCGCGGACCACTACGTCAATCTCGCCCCATGGCACCTCGGGCTTCCCGTAGGTTTTCTTGATGTGTGCCACGGCCTTCTCCAAAGCCTCGAGCGCCATATCCTGTTCCCCCTGGGAATTGGTGTCCACCTTCTCTTTCCGGTGATAGTCCATGAAGCGTGCAAACTTGTGTTCGGAGAACAGGTCCCGATAGAATCTGCCCCAGAAGTAGATGTAAGTGTATGCGACGGACTGCTCGCCCGAGCGGCGGTCCCATGTCTTAATCCGCTCCATGGCCCGAGCCAGGTGCGGATGATCGCCGCCCGCGCGCGCCCAGGCGTGTTCCAGCAGCGGAACGATCGCCTCTGCGGGAACAATGTAGGTGTCGAAGGCTAGCGCTTTCATGTCGTCCAGCGTGAACTTGTGGTCCTGCGTCAGTATCTGGAACAGCCTTTCGCCACGCGTGTTCAGAGCATCCTCGCCGGCGTCCGCCTTGGGCGTGGTCTGAAGGTAGTAGGGCGCGGGGTCCAGCGGCTTGAGGCCCGAATGGCGCGTGACCACCCACGGTGGATTGTTGCAATTCTGGAGAAAACCGGAAGCCGGGTTCAGGACCTGCGGATACACTTCAAACGGCAGGTACGGCCCCCACTCCGTCTCTTTCGTCCAGCCGGGAACGGGCTTGCTCCAGTCATAGCCCGCCGCTCTGCGGGCCACATTGCCGTTGTGCACCCAGAAGATATTTTCCGCATCGGAGTAGAGCAGGTTCCAGCGCGGCATTAACTGGAGTGCAACCGCCGCCTTAAATTCCGTGAGGTTGCGCGATTTCATGATCCGGTAGAGGCCCGTGGCGTAATTGACGCCATCAAAGTTGGGCAGTTTGACTGCGTAGGCCCGATTGCGTTCCTTATCGAAGCTCACCACGGGACCGTGATGCGTATAGTAAAGCGGCAGCGTGACCGAGTCCACCCCCTTCGGTCCCTTGATGCGGAAGGTCGCGTATTCCACCCGGATATCGCGCCACTCGCTCTCATATCGATACTGCAGATGGTTTTCCGGTTTGATCTTCTCTTCGTAAACGTCGGCCATATTCGGCGTGTTCCAGGTGGCCGACCAGGTGATTCTATCGTTGAAGCCATCCAGAAAGACCGGGCTGCCGAACCAACTGATGCCCGCCGCGTCCAGTTTGCCCGGCGTGATCAGGTGCGCCTCGTAATTCTGAAACCGGTTCGCCCACGGCATGTGCGTGTGCTCGACATGGATGATTCGCCCGTTGCCGGAGCGGCTCGGCGAGATGGCCCACTGGTTGGAACCGAAGTCCGGAAAGTCATAGACCTTCCCGGTCATCTTCAGGAGCGCATCCTGGATGCTGTAAAACCGCATGTAATGGCTGCGCTCCAGCGCCTCGATGTCCTCGGCCGCAACCGAATCGATCCAGGCCGGAATCTCGCTGCGATGGGCCGCAATATAGGCGTTCACGCCGCGGGCAAAGCCGTCAAGGATCCTATATACATCCCGATCGATCTTGTCGCGGTTCTCGACGACGGCCGCTTTAGTCCGCAGCAGGCGTTGCAAGTAGTCGCCATCCCAGCGATATTCATACGGGATGAAATGCAGATACCCATCGCCCAGCGCCTCCATGCCCTGCACTTCTGTTCGCCTGCCTTGGGCGTCCCGGTATTGAACCATCATCTCCTCCAGATGGTCTTCCGCCTGCGCGTAGCCGTAACCGAAAAACGTGGCTTCCTCGGTCTCTCCCACGATGTGCGGGGTGCCGTAATTGTCTCGATAAATGGTGACTTGGCCGGCGAGCGGGTCGGAGGCGGCTGCGGCCGACATGGTCGTGCAGGCGGCCGTAAATAAAAGGGAAAAAAGGAACTTCAATTCGATAGCCTTTCCTGATTGGATTGCCTCAGTTTAGAACAGGGCTCGGAACGCCACAGATGCCCGGCGACTTCGCCCGGTTTTGTGTCCAGCCAATCGGACAAGATCCTTCCCTCCCAGGTGATTTGCGGTGAAAAAGACAGCCGCATCAGCTAATTAATGTAAAGAGAGGAAGGTCTTTGTCATGACTTGTCGAATCGCCGTCGCATGTCTGTTTCTTGTCTCGATCACCCCGTTCCTGTGCGCCCAGGAAGCCGGCTTGGTAGGCACAGTCACCGATCCCAGTGGCGCGGTAGTGGCGGGCGCCGCCGTCACTGTGCGGAACGTCGAAACCAACGTGGAACGCCGTGCCGCCACCGACGAGAGGGGCAGATATTCCGTCTCGCCGTTGGCCATCGGGCACTACATCCTGACGGCGGAGGCGCCGGGCTTCCGAACGGTCACTGTGTCGGACATCTACCTGACCATCGGGCAGACGGGCGTCACGGACGTGACCATGCAGATCGGGCAGATCACCGAAAAGGTGAGTGTCGTGGACACCTCGCCGCTGCTGCAGGCCGAACAGGCTTCCGTGGGCGAGAGCATGGAGAACAAGAAGATCGTGGACCTGCCGCTGAACGGCCGGGACTTCGTGCAACTGGTGGCCCTCACGCCGGGTGCTACCGTAGCAGGCACCACCTACGAAACCCAGAGTTCGAACGTGCTGATTAATGGGCAGCGGTCCACCAAGACCACCTCCACGATCGACGGCGTGATGAATGTGGACCAGTTGTTCCAGGGGTTCCCGATTAGCCCATCCATCGATGCCATCGAAGAGTTCCGTGTCCAGAGCGGCAATTTCTCGGCCGAACAGGGCATGGGGCCATCCAACGTTTCGGTCCGGCTGAAATCGGGCACCAACACTTTTCACGGCAGCGCCTACGAGTTCCTGCGAAACAACGACATGGATGCGCGCAACTTCTTCCAGCCCGCGGTTTCCCCTCTGAAGAGGAACCAATTCGGCGGTTCGATCGGCGGGCCGATTCGGCGTGACAAACTGTTCTGGTTCGCTGGGTACGAGGGCACACGCCAGAACAGCGGCAACGATTACAGCATCACGGTACCGTCGGCAGCCCAGCGGCAGGGCGATTTCTCGGGCTTGGCCACCATCATAGATCCGCTCAACGGGCAGCCTTTCCCGAATAACTTCATCCCGGCCGGCCGCATTAACCAGGTGGCGACCTTCTTCGAGCCCTTCCTGCCACTACCCAGTTCGGGTACGCAGTATATCTATTCGCCGTCTTCCACGTTGCAGGCCGACCAGACCAGCGGCCGGGTCGACTATTACATCAACGATACCAACCGCCTGTTCGGCAGTTACACCTTCAACCAGCACACGCTGTTCGATCCGGACTCGGGGCCGAAGAACGGCGGACTGATCCGCGAAGGACGCGCTCAAAGGGCCAGCATCAACTGGAACAAAACCATCAGCGCGACCATGATGAACACGCTCTCGCTCGGCTGGACGCGCTTCAAGAATGTCCTCACGCCTTCCATCTTGGGCACCAACTACACGGTGGAATCCGGCCTCCAGGGGTTCGATGAGACCTCCGCCCGGTTTCCCGGATTCCCGAGTATCAGCATCGGCGCCTATCAGGGCATCGACGGTTTCGACTGGGACCCGCTCATCAATCCTACCGACAACCGGCAGATCTCGGATGAATTTTCGATCATCCACGGCGGGCACCAGATTCGCGTCGGGACGGATCTGCGGCGTTTCATGTGGTCGAGCCAGTCGGCCACCGTGGGACGCGGCGATATCAGCTACAGCGGCGACTACACCGGGGACGGGTGGGCCGACTTTCTGCTCGGTTACCCCATCTCTGCGTTCCGGCAGTATCCTCAAAGCAACTACAATCAGTTGACCTACAATTACGCATTCTATGGGCAGGACGACTGGCGGGTTACCCCTAACCTGACCCTGAACCTGGGAGTTCGCTACGAATACGATACTTGGCCGGTCGATTCGCGCAATCAGTTGACGATCTTCGATCCGGCCGTAGGTAAGTTTGTCGTAGCGCAGAAATCCGGGCAGCCGCCGGACCTCGCCGCGCAGCCGCTGGCCGCGCTGGCGTGGAACCTGTTTGGCAATCTCATGACCACGGCCGACGCCGTCGGGCTTCCCAACCGCACCCTGCGCTTCCCAGACAAGAACAATTGGGCGCCGCGGCTCGGTCTGGCCTACCGGCCCACGTTCCTTAAGAACACCGTATTTCGCATGGGTTACGGGATCTATTACGACTTGATGAACGGGAATAATTACTCCAACATTACGGCCACCTCCATCCCGTGGATCATCTCGCAGGGTGTCAACAACACACTGCCCACGCCGACGCTGAACAACCAGAATCTGTTCGCCCCGTTCAACGCGCCGGGCGCCGCCAGTCCATCCATCCAGCCGATCATTTACAATCCGCGGTCGCGAGTTCCCTACGTACAGGAATGGAACGTGGCGATTCAGCGGCAACTGGGCCGCTCCACAAGTCTCGACGTCGCCTACGTTGGCAATAAGGGCACCAAGCTTGAAACCAACATCCCCTTCAACCGGCCGCTGCTTCCGGGCCCGGGCGACGTCGATTCGCGCCGCCCGTTCCCCAACCTCAGTGAAGGCTTTGAAGTGGCGGATATCGCCAACTCTATCTATCACTCGCTGCAAGTAAAGCTGGAAAGACAATACTCCAGCGGCCTCTCTCTCATCGCATCCTACACGCTGGCCAAGTCGATCGATGATTCCAGTTCCGACTATGGCATTGGATACGAGGATGAATATGACCTGCGGCTCGAGCGGGCAGTCTCCAATTTCGATGTCCGCAATCGCTTAAGTGTGGGGTACATTTATGATCTGCCTTTCGGCAAGGGCAAGAGCCTAACGCCCACGAATCCGATTCTCCAGCGCGTGGTGAGCGGTTGGGAAGTCTCCGGCATCGTGACCCTGCAATCCGGCATGCCGTTCACGATCAATTCCGGGCGCGACGTTGCCAATACCGGCTCCGGCTCGCAGCGGCCAGACCGTATCGCTTCCGGTGAGCTGAGCAATCCAACCATCAACGAGTGGTTCGATACTTCAGCTTTCGTGCTGAACGCTCCGTATACCTGGGGCAACTCGGGACGGAACATTCTTTACACGGACGGCCTAAAGATATGGGATGCCTCCTTGCTGCGGAATTTCGCAATTCGCGAGGGCATGCGGCTGCAACTTCGCGGCGAGTTCTTCAATGTCCTGAACCACGCCGATTTCGGCACGCCGGTGACAAACCTGTCGTCCAGCAACTTCGGGATGGTATTCGGTACCAGCAATGCGCCGCGCATTGGGCAGGTCGCGCTAAAATTCATCTTCTAGCGACAAAGGCGCATCGTTGACACAGACCACGCAGAAGTACCTCGACTGGTTCTGGATCATCGTCGTCAACTTCATGTGGGCGACGCAGGTTGCCGCGATTAAGCTGATCGGAGACCGGCTGGGCGCGGTGGCCATCGCGTTCATCCCCATGATCCTGAGCGTGGGAATATTTCTCCCAGTGCTCTGGCGTGAGAACCGGAAGCGCGGCGCCGCTTTCCATTGGCACTGGGCCGATGCCAGACACTTTCTGGTGGCCGGGATTTTCGGCCCTTTTGTCATCCAGTTCTCCTACACGCTGGGCGCGCAGCGTACGCTGGCGGCTAACGCGGCGATCATCACCTTGAGCATCCCCGTGCTGGTGGCGATAATGGCGTCCCTGATGCTGCAGGAGCGGTTGAATATCGTCCGCGCCTTCAGCTTCGTAATGGCCCTGGCGGGTGTTCTGCTCACCTCTTTATCGGATATTCAGGGCGCGAACTTCGGACAAAGGACTTATCTGACCGGCAACCTTCTGTTCCTGGTGGCTTGTGCCGCCTCGGCCTTCTACAACACGTATTGCAAGTTCCTGGTAGAGCGGAAATATACCGAACTGGAGATCCTTGTTTACACGTCTGTAGTGGGCTGCCTCGCGAGTATTCCGCTTTTCATTTGGCTGGAACCGCTGCGTCTGAGCACGCTCGAGCGCCTGGATCGCGTGGCGATTCTGGGAATTCTAGAGCTCGCATTTATCGTTTACGGCGTCGCTATGCTACTGTTCTTCTACGTGCTGAAGCGCCTGGATGTGACCCAAGCAACGCTGGGGAACTACCTGCTGCCGTTTCTCATCGGCTTGCTGGCGGTGTTCGTATTGAAGGAATCGATCACCCCGGTGATGTGGATCGGTGGCGCAGTCGTGCTCCTAAGCACTTTGCTGGTCACTGTTTACGAGAATGAGATCCTAAACTGGATCAGGCGGAAACGGGGCATCGGGAATGTCCAAAATACTGGACGATAATTCGTAGCGCGGCTTGGCCGTTCTTGAGATGCGATTACGATTTCAGTACTCTGAGTCCATGAGCACATCAGCCACACGAGTTCCGGCCACGCAGTCGGATTTCGAATTATTTACCAATATTGAGAGCAATCTATACACCGCGGTGATCGCGGATTCGCTCGACGAGCTAGGCTACCGGCAGCAGGCCATGCGCGAGGATCTGCGGCCGCTGTTTCCCAACACTTGCTTTGCGGGATGGGCCCGCACGATTGCCTGTGTGGACGTGTTCCACGTGCCAGAAGACCCCTATGCCAAGGAGATCGAGGCAGTGGACAGCATTCTGGGGGGCGAAGTGGTGGTAGTCTCGACGGCCGAGTCGAAGCGCAACGCCCCTTGGGGAGAACTCCTCTCGACCGCGGCGCGAGCGCGCGGGGCGCGGGGAGCGGTGATCGATGGGCTGGTGCGCGATGTGCGCAAGATCGAGACGCTAGGCTTTCCCGTGTTTGCAAGCGGCATCAAGCCGGTGGATTCCAAAGGCCGCGGAATCGTTGTCGACTACAACGTGCCGGTGGATTGCGGCGGCGTCCTGGTCAGCCCGGGCGATCTGGTTTTCGCGGATTACGATGGCGTGATCGTGATTCCCGCTGAAGTCTTGCCGGAAGCCATGCGGCTGGCGACTGACAAGGTCACGCGTGAAAACCATACCCGCGACGAACTGATGCGCGGGGCGTACCTCCGGGATGTTTATGAAAAGTATGGCGTCTTGTAGCCGGGCAGTGTGGCTCGCGTTGTGGCTCTGCGCGGCTGGGTCCGCCGAAAATCCGCCGCGAGCGCGGATCGATCTGAACGGCGCCTGGCAATTCCGCCTCGGTCCCCAGGCGGCCTTCACCCGCTCGATCCAGGTCCCGGCCTGTTGGCAAGCTCAGGGGGTCGGTGAGCAGTCCGGCATTCTACGCTGCCATTACTCAGGAACAGCCTGGTATCGCAGGTCGGTCTCGATCCCGGAATCCTGGAGGGGGAAACGGGTGACCCTGCGCATCGGGGGAGCGCTACGCATCACGGAATTGTTCCTGGACGGAAAACCCAGTGGCTCGCACGACGGCATGAGTGCACCGTTCGACTTCGACGTCACGGACGCCGTTCGCGCGGGCGCGGCGAATATCATCGACCTGCGAGTCTCCAACCCCGGGAATCCGCCGGGAGAGTCGCCGGACAAGCAGAGCCCAAGCCAGCCCACGGGGATGCTCAATTACATCGGCAACTGGGGCGGCATCTATGGACCGGTGGAACTGGAAGCCACCAGCCGCGTATGGATCGAGCAACTCTGGGTACACCCGGATTTAGATAAAGGCACTGCCCAGTTTGGCATCAGAGTGCATAACATGGAGGGCCAAGCGTTCCGTGGACAGTTGCGGGTCGCGGTAGGTCCCCACCAGGGCGCCGCCGCGATTCAGGTCCCCGCGGGGCAAGCAGTGGAGAAGGAGGTAGCGGCTCCCATGCCCAGCGCCCGCCTATGGTCCCCCGAGCATCCCGACCTCTACACGGCAACCATTTCGGTTTTGCGAGAGGACGCCGAGTGCGACCGCGTCGAGCAACGTTTCGGAATGCGCGAGATCAAGACTCAAGGCAATGTTCTGCTCCTGAACGGCAAACCGCTTTACTTGAGGGGTTACGGCGACGACAACGTCGAGGTGCTTACGGGCGTGCCGCCCGCTTCGAAAGAAATCTATCTGAAGCGTCTGCGACTGGCGCGCAGCTTCGGATTTAACGCGGTGCGCTTCCACTCGATGACGCCGGTCCGCGAGTATTTCGAGGCGGCCGACGAGGTCGGCATGCTGGTGATGGCGGAGTTGCCGGTTGTGTATACGCAGTATCTGCTCCCCTTCAAGGACTTTCTGCGAAACGAGTTGACGAGCGTGGTGCTGGCCCACCGTAACCACCCCTCCTGGCTGTCGCTGGCGCTGGGCAACGAGTTCAACCTGGAATGGATCAAGGACGAGAACAGCAAACGCGAGTTCCAGGACACGGTCACCGATTTTTACCGGCTGGCGAAGTCGCTGATGCCCGACCGGATCGTGCTTTCCAATGACGGCAATCGCCTGGAGCCGACCGATATGCTGAGCTTGGGACGGGGCGCAGGGGCAAATCATCCGACCGTGCGTCACGAATTCGGCGAGTATTACTGCTCCCTCCCGGATCTGTCTCTAATTCCCAAATTCACGGGAGTCATGATCCCGGAATGGCTTGAGGCGAAGAGTCGCTGGGTGGCTGAGAACGGGCTCGCCGCGGAATACCCGGCATACGTCAGGAATTCGCAGCGGTTGCTGCAACTGGGCCACAAATTTCAGATCGAGCGCGTCCGGCGTGAAGCGGACATCACCGGCTACACATACTGGCTGATCGTGGACTATCCCGGCGGCACCGGCGAGGGCGATTCGTGGGAAGAAGGCTGGTTCGATTTCTTCTGGCAGCCGAAGGGTGTCTCGGCGGAAGACGGCCGCGAGATAAACAGCCCGGTGCTGCCGCTGATCGATGCTGGGCCCGGTGAACGGACTCTGTGGACCGACAGCACCAAAGATCTGAAGGTGCTCGTATCGAACTATGGCGGCCGGGAGATCCGGGAGGGCGCCGCATCGTGGCGCGTCAGTTCCGATGGCCGGACCGTGGCCGAATCGCGCGCCGAGCACCTCGTCGCGCCGCTTGGCCAGATCAGTCCGGTCTCCACGATCTCCGTCGGCCATTTCGGCGGGCATGCGCCGCGGAAGCTGGAGTTGCTGGTGGATGTAGACGGACATGTCAATCACTGGAACTTCTGGGCGTTCCCGCGGCTGCTCATGCAGCGTTCGGAATCTCCGATCGCTGCTACAGTGGCATGGCCGGGTTTGAGCCGCTATTTCCCGTTCGTCCGCGGCGACGCGCACGCCCGGGTTGCCGGTGGCATCTGGATAACACCGGCGTTGGATAACGCGGCGGTCGATTTTCTGGAATCGGGCGGGCGTGTCTGGCTGGCGCTGGACAAGACAGGTGATGTGACATTTTTTCCTGCTTCGGGAGGAGCGCTGGGAACCGTGGTGCGCGAACACCCCGCGCTGAGAGGCTTCCCGCATGAGAACTTCTGCGATCTGCAGTTCTACAGCCTCATGCAGCATGCGACTCCGTTCCCGCTGGATCGCCTCCCCAAGATCACCCCGATTATCGGAGGTGTCCGCACTAGAGCCGGCTTTCTGAGCAAAGCCAAGGAGCTCTCCAAGTTAGGTTACGTGTTTGAAGCCAGAGTAGGCGCGGGACGGCTGCTGGTGACCACACTGCGGATCGGCGGTCAACTGGATGATAGCCATCCCGAAGCCGTGTTTCTGTGTGACAGGCTGCTGCGCTATTGCGACTCCGGCGAATTTCAGCCGCAAACGGCGATAGCAGCAAGCCAGTTGAACAAAGAGGTCGCCGAATATCTGCGCTAACGTGCCGCCGCATGGTCGGAGCGAAAACAAACAGCTACCAACGCAGCCATGATGCCGGCGGCGAGCGCCGATGCTATGGCTCCCCACCGGATCAAGCCAGCCATTCCGAACGAGGCCTTGAAGAGGCCGGTCAGAAAAATGGCGGCGCCGCCGGACAATCCGCCGAGCATGTTCAGGGCGCCGGCGGCGAATCCGTAGTTCCTCTCCGAGACCACATCATAGGCGCTGGCGAACAGGTTAGCGATGAACAGGCCGCCGAGAAGGCCGAACACCGCGGAACAGAACTCCAGCGCGGCGAGCGAATCGACGGCCGGCAGAGCAAAAGCGATTGGCGCGCAAAGAAAGAGACCGGCTCCGCCGACGTAGAAGCGGCCGCCCGGGATGCGCTTTGCGAATTGGTCGCCGAGCACCCCGCCCAACAAAACTCCTGCCGAGCAGCCCGATTGCAGAAACAGCGTCGCTCGCAAACCGCTCTCCGCGAGCGACAGGTGGTAACGCTCATAGATGAAGTTTGCCAGCCATGCGAGAAGAATCCAGAAGACGAAGCAGAAGGCAAAGAATGCGGCGCTCAGCGCCAGATAACTGCGAGATTTGACTACGTCCAGAGGCGCAGCTTTGCGCTTTGCGGGCGCGACCTGCGGCGGCGCAGAGCGGAAGGCCGCGCGCAGCACAGCCGCGTAGCCGAGGCCCAAGGTTGCCAGCCCGAAGAAGCCGGCACGCCAGCCGGTATGATCGGCCATCCAGCCTCCATACCAGCCGCCCGCTGCGATTCCGGCAAACTGGCCGGTGGCGAAAAGGGCCAGCGCCCGCGAGCGCGTCGCGCCGCTGTGCCATACGGCGACCAGGCCCAGCGCCGCGGGCATGAAGAGCGATTCGCTGATCCCCATCATCGCGCGCCAAAACAGGAAAGCCGGCACGGAACCGCACAGCCCCGTTCCACAAGTCGCCAGACTCCACAGCACCAGGCTCACCAGCACCAGGCGATCGCGCCGCAGCACGTCCGCAATCCGGCCCATCAACGGCATGCAAAGGGAATAGACCCAAATGAAAACCGTGCCAATCAGCCCCAGTTGCGCATCGGAGAACCGCAGTTCCCTCTGGAGCACCGGAAACATGGAAAACACCACCTGGCGGTCGACATAGTTGATCAAATAGGCAATCCAAAGCAGGCCTACCATCAGCCAGGCGCGTCGGGGCAATGCAGCCATTCGCATGCGAAACTTTACTATAGTCGCAACGCCCCCGCGAGGACGCCATGAAAATCACGGATGTCGAAGTTCTGCTCTTGAAGTCTCCGGGCCTGTACGCGAACCCGGAAGGATCCGAAGAGCCGCCTGGCCCGACCTACATGGGGGTGGTCCGGGTCTCGACGGACGCGGGCATCACAGGCTACTCCGACATGGAGACTGCCGCAACTGTAGCCAAGGCGGTCGTGGAGGCCCCCCGCTGGAGCGAACCGGGCATGGAATGCTTCGACGGGCTGCGGTCGTTGGTTGTGGACGAAAATCCCCTGGAGATCGAGAGGCTTTGGTACAAGATGTACCGCGGCAGCATTTATTACGGCCGGCGCGGCGCGGCATTGCAAGCCATATCGGCAATCGATATCGCGCTATGGGACATCATGGGGAAGTTCTACCAACAGCCGGTCCATATCCTGCTCGGTGGCAAGTGGCGCGGCAAGGTCCGCGCGTATGCCAGCACGCTGTTCCGCCCCACGCCGCAAGCCATGCGCGAATCCGCCCGGCGCTATGTGGACGAGGGTTTCACGGCCATCAAGTTTGGCTGGGGCGTCTTCGGCAAAGACCCAAACCTGGATGTGCGGCTGGTCGAGGCGGCCCGCACGGAGATTGGCGATGCCGCCGACCTGCTGGTCGATACAGGTTGGTTCGTGGAACGCACCCCTAAGCAGGCCATTCAGGTGGTGCGGTCGCTGGAACCATTCCGGCCATTCTTCATCGAAGAACTGCTGCACCCGGAGGATTACGACGGTTACCGCCAGGTTGCCGAAGCGGTCGATACACTGATTGCTTGCGGCGAGCAGGAATCCACCGACTGGGGTTTTCAGCAACTGATTGAACGGGCCAAAGTCGATGTTCTGCAGCCCGACTTGACCCGCTGCGGCGGCTTCACCGTGGCGCGCAAGATTGTGCACATGGCGGAACGCGCAAACTTGCTGGTGATCCCACACTCCTGGTCGTCCGGCCTGCTCACCGCCGCATCGCTGCATTTGAATGCCTTCCAGCGCCGCGCGGTGTTCGTGGAGT
>OBLU010002355.1_pt1 | contig 17469 bp, 13 predicted proteins | sample 1518681 | NCBI WGS metagenome assembly OBLU01 (sample SAMEA3539304, study PRJEB22396) | soil metagenome | biome: tundra; feature: field; material: soil | place: USA | collected 2010-05 | depth 0.15 m | reverse complement strand
CGACCGTCAACGTGGACATGATTGTGCAAAACATCAGCCACGGCACCGGCACGCCGCAGACGGACATATCATTCACGGCGGACAAGCCGGATTTGCTCAAGGCGCAGAAGGTCATTGACGGCCTGAAAAAGGAACTCGGCTTCCGCGACGTGCTGACCACCGAGAAAATCGGCAAGCTGTCCATCGTCGGCGTCGGCATGAAAAGCCACACGGGCGTGGCCGGAAAACTTTTTGAAACGCTGGCCAAGGAAGGTGTGAATATTGACATGATTTCCACCAGCGAAATCAAAATTTCCGTCGTAATCGATCTGGCCAAGGGCGAAGCCGCGATGAAGGCCGTCCACGCGGCGTTCATTGGCTGACGCAATTGCGTTGAAAAATTGACCCGTTTACTCGGGCAAGGTGTAGCGTTTCAGGTCCTCCGGCGTCGCCTGCCGCTCCCAGTTCGGCCAGTCCCGGCCGTAGAAGAAAAGCATTCGCTCGCGCATGGTGGAATCGGTGACGCGAACTTCTGCGGGGATGCCATATGTGATCGAGCGCGCCGGGAGTTGCTGATCCGCATAAGTCACGGCGCCGTTCAGCAGCAGTGCTTCCCGGCCAATCCTGCTTCCAAACGAGGCGCCGGCTCCGATATTGCAAAGTGAGAAGTCTTCCATCCATGCCCCTTGCAACGAGATCATGTGATTGATCCATGAAAAGGCGCCGATGTGCGGCGTATCCGCGACTGGCGAACCGGCGATGGCCGTGCGGCCATCCACGATCATCGCCTGGTCGTAAATGTGGGTGTGGTCGCCGATGTCGAGGTTTGTGGAAACAATCATCACGCCGACGAACGCCTTCACCTGTTTACCAAAGTGGACGTTGCCTTCCACGTAGCAGCCCGCATAAATCCGCGCGCCTTCATCCAGGCTGACGTTGCCGACAACAATCGCGCCCGGATCAATCTGGGCTTGGGGATTGACGACTCCCTTGTTGGTATGTTCCCAATCCGCCAGCGGCGCATCGTAGGTTTCGGGTTTCTCCAGGGCCGGCCCATTCACCTCGACGAGCCAGCGCTTCGGCAGGAAACCGAGAAGTTGCAGGCGCAACGAGTCGGAGACGCCCGGATCCTTGTCCACCATCCCGGGACTGCCGCGGAACACCGTATCGTCGCGGACATTGGTGTCGTGGAGCGCCGATGCGCCACTCAAGAGCACAACGTTGCTATGAACGCAGCAGCCGTAGTCGGTCAGGACATGCGCTCCGTAATAGACGCCTTCATCAACCTTGGTGGCGTGCACGACCGAGCCCGGACTGATGTAAGTGTAGTCTTTGATCCAGAGTGGGTTGTCGAAACCTCCGTCGCGGGCGGATCCCACGTGCACCCGTTCGCCAATCAGGCAGTAGTTTCCGATGACAGTGTCCGCGCGGATGTTCGAGTTGGCGCGAATATCGCAGTGATGGCCGATAACGGCGCGCGCAATGACGACGTTCGGGCCGACCCGGGTATGCGCGCCAATGGTCGCATTGAGCAGGATCGCCGTGAGATGAATCTGCGCGGTGGGGTCCACCTTCGATCCCTTCCAGTAGGGGTGGCCATCAATGCCGGGATAACTGCTCCTGACTTTCGGCGGATTCCGGTCAATCTCGCGGGCAATCTGGTCGTTCTCGCTATGGATCCATGTTGACGGAATGACGCCGAAGAATGTCTGGCGGTCTTTATCCGTGATCGCTTTTCGCGTAACCGCAGCTGGACAACCCTCCGCCAAGGTGTCGGCCGGAATCACCATGTCGTGCGTGGTTACAGCTCCGGGCGCCAGCGCCGCGCCACGCTCCAGATGCGTGTTGAAGTCGGCCACCGCCCGCATGCCGACAACCGACCCTTCCTCCATGCGCGCGCCGCGCAAGGTGGCGTTCATTCCCACCCAGCAATTGTCCTTGATATAGGTTTGGTCCGCCACGCTGTTGGCCGTGACGTCCGGAATCGCCGGCCGGCCGGCAACGATGCGCGAGCCGTAATCAATCCTCACGTAGTTGCCAACGGTCAGCTTGTCCGCGTTAATGACCGTTTCGCCGAGGATGTTCACGTGATGGCCGATGGTGACGTCGCCCTGGATGACCACCTTGGGACCGATCCGGGTATAAGCCCCGACCGTAACGTTTCCCATCAGAACCGCAGTTGGATGGATGTCCGCTTTGGGGTCGATATTGTGGGCATAGACCGGGTGTCCCGCCAGCACGGCGAACACACAGAGACAGAACGAGGTTCGATATTTAAACTGCATGATGCTTGGTTCCTTTCCAGTGGGATGGGTGGTTTTGGTTATTTGTCTTCCACGATTGAGCTACCCGCGTCGCCAGCCGCGCCAGCCAATATGCCGGCTTCGCTTTCGCCTGCTCGACCGCGGTCAGTTGGGTCAGGGCATGGATTTGAGGGAAGAGCCTTTGTTTCCCGGCGCCCGGGCCGACAAATCCGGCCAGCGCAACGCAGGGGATGCCCTGCTTGCGGCAGCGCGCGGCAATTTGGCCGACACCCTTGCCCATGAAAGTGGAGGAATCAATCGCCCCTTCGCCAATGATAACGAGATCCGCCGGGTGGAGATGCCGCTCGACCGCCGCCTGCCGGGCAAACAAATCAAATCCCGGTTCCAACTGCGCGCTCAGAAACGCCAGCAAGCCAAAGCCCAACCCGCCCGCCGCACCCGCGCCCGGTGCCCGCGCCAGATCGCGCCCGAAATCTTTCTTAACCACCTTCGCCAGCCGGCCAAGACAACGTTCGGCGCACACAAAATCCCGCGAGCGCAGGCCTTTTTGCGGCCCGTAAACCCGCGTGGCGCCCCGTGGACCCAGCAACGGGTTTTGCACGTCCACCGCCACCAGCAACTGACGCAAACAGTGTCGCGGCGACGGGGCGAGAATTTTTGCGAGCTGATCCAAACCCGTCCAGTGTTCGATCAGGCTGGCGTTGCGGTCCAGAAACTTCCAGCCGAGCGAGCGGGCCAGACCGAATCCGCCGTCGTTGGTGGCGCTCCCGCCAATGCCCATCAGGCAGCGCCTCGCACCTTTTGCCGCCGCCGCCCGGATGACAGCGCCCAGACCAAAAGTATCCAGTTCGAATGGATGAAATCGCCCGGGCGGCAACATTGCCAGGCCAACGATCGCGGCCGATTCGATAATGGCAGTTTTCGTCCGCGGCTCCCACCACCACCGGGCGGAGCACGGGCGATGCGCCGCATCGACAGTTTCCAGGCGTTGGACTCTGGCGCGCAGCAAACCGCTGATGACTTCGCCAAACCCGTCGCCTCCATCGGTCATGGGCAGCAGGTCGAGCGAGTCCTGCCGCCGTGCTTCGTGCCAGCCTTTCGCGATGGCCCGTGCGGCTGCTCCGGCTGAGAGCGTGCCCTTGAACTTGTCGGGGATGATCAGAATTCTCAGCGGCATGATTCAGTCCAAAGTCCAAAGTCCGGCATCCAAAGTCAATGGCAGACAGGGTAATGGTACAGTTTGGAAATTTCGGTGAGGCGAGCGTACTCGCGAGCCGTTCTTCAACCCGAACATTCAGTTCTCAACATATTTGAACCGCTGATGAACGCTAATTGACGCTGATTTTTTGCCGCGAAAGAACGCAAAGAGCGCAAAGACTTTGACACGGATGAAAACGGACAGTCCCAATTGGTGACAATTTGTCACCGGTTCAAATTGCCCGACGCCGACGGCAAAACGAAAGAGCGGCTTGGAAAGGAGGGATCTCAGTTGGTTACAAATTGTAACCAACTGAAATTGGAACCCACCGTGCTCGCCGCCATGAACACCCCTTGCAAGTCACTGTTGGTAGAAAATGTTTTGACGATGCCAACGAATCGCGTTGCGATGGGGGTGGATTTCATCTCTGCGCGGCAAACATATCCTCACACTTTTATCTGCAAGCACTCGAAAGAATTCGTAGCCCCCGATTTTTCCAAAGTCTTGTGGCAAGCAATCAACCTGTGATGAAACTTGAATCTTGTAATCATCCAGCGACGTGAACCAGCCAACGTCAAACGCCCAGTGGTGCAGGTGTCCTACGTCATCAGCGTGTATCAGCGTCAATCAGCGGTTCAAAAGTTTTTTGCATGGTTGGCGGAACACGGAGGTTTATTTGCGCTGAATCGAGAATGAGCTTTACAAGCATGCATCGGTCGCTTCAGCATTCCATGCCTTTTATGCGGTTTGACTCAACAAAGTTCATTGGCCAGGCGGGGTTCCTTTTCATTCAACCATAGGAAAAATATGGACCGAGATTATTTCAAGATTTCAAAAACGACCCGAAGCAAGGCCATCGTTTCCGGTCCGAACCGCGCCGGTCACCGCGCTCATTTGCGCTCTCTGGGACTAACGGATGATGATTTCGAAAGGCCGTTCATTGGCATTGCCAATTCCTGGAATGAAATGCATCCGGGCCACGCGCATCTGAAATCCCTGGCCGAGGAAGTGAAGAAGGGCGTCTGGCAGGCGGGCGGCATTCCCTGGGAATTCAACACCATCGCGCTCTGCGATGGCCTTGTGCATGGACATGCGGGAATGCGATATACGTTGCCCAGCCGCGATTTCATCGCCGACAGCATTGAGATCATGGTTCAGGGGCAACAACTGGATGGAATCGTATGCCTCTGTTCCTGCGATAAAATCGTTCCGGGCATGATGATGGCGATGACGCGACTCAACGTTCCCGCCATCATGGTGACTGGCGGACCCATGATGCCCGGAACGTTCAAGGGCAAAGCGGTGGCGATCCCGGACATGCGCGAAGCGGTCGGCAAATGGGTGAAGGGTGAATACACGGACGCAGAAGCAATGGAGCTGGAATGTTCCGTCTGTCCCGGAGCCGGTTCCTGCGCCATGGCGGGAACCGCCAACACGATGTCGTGTGTGGCTGAGATTTTGGGACTGAGTCTGCCGGGGTGCGGCACGGCACATGCCGTCACCTCGTTGAAGAAACGCATCGCCAAACAGAGCGGACAGGAGATTGTACGGCTGGTAAAGGAAGACATAAAACCTTCCGACCTTTTAAGCAAAAAGAGTTTTGAAAATGCTCTAATTCTGACCGCGGCCATCGGAGGATCCACCAACGCGGCCATCCACATTCCGGCCATAGCAAGGGAAATGGGAATCCGCGTCACGCTGGATGATGTCGAAAAAACGAGCAGGCGAACGCCACACATCACAAACCTGAAAAGCTCAGGCCCCGACACATTCTGGGATCTTGAACAAGCAGGCGGTGTCCCGGCCCTCGTCAAGGAACTGCGGACGCTGCTGCATGCTGAAGCGAAAACCTGTTCCGGCCTGACCCTGAACCAGATTGCTGACAAAGCCGTGAACCGAAACAAGGAGGTGATCCGTTCCCTGACCAATCCGGTTCATAAGGAAGGAAGTTTTGCGATCTTGAAAGGCAATCTCGCTCCACGCGGCTGCATCGTGAAACAAACGGGCGTCGATCCAGCCATGATGGAACACACCGGTCCGGCCAGAGTATTCGATTCCGAAGGTGAAGCGGAGAAGGCGATCTATAACGGCAAAATCAAGCCGGGCGATGTGATTGTGATTCGATACGAAGGCCCCAAGGGCGCGCCCGGCATGCCGGAAATGTTCTCAGCGACGTCCGCGCTCATGGGAGTTGGCTTGGGGAAGACGAGTGCGATTGTCACCGATGGGCGTTTCTCAGGCGCCACTCGGGGACCGTGTATCGGTCATGTCGCTCCGGAAGCTGCTGCCGGCGGCCTGATTGCGTATGTCAAGGAAGGGGATCAGATCCAAATCAGCATTCCGAAACGGACGTTGCAGCTCGTCGTCAGCAAACAGGAACTTGCCATCCGCAAACGCAAAATAAAGCTCAAGCACACTGACATATCCAGCCCGGTGTTGCGACGTTATGTGAAATCGGTCGGGGACGTGTCGGAAGGCGCGGTGTTGGAGTGAGGATTTTGGATCCGGTTGAACACAGATTCGAAGCCGGACCATGTTGAACGCCAACCCAACAGATTCTCCCAGAAGCAACATTCGCTATCTGATGCTGACCGTGTTGTTCGTTGTCACGACCGTGACATTTGCGGACCGGGCAACGCTCTCCATGGCTGCCCCGGCCATGGGCAAAGACCTTGGACTTGACCCGGTGAAGATGGGCTATGCCTTCTCTGCCTTCGGCTGGTCATACGCGGCGCTGCAAATTCCCGGCGGCTGGCTTCTGGATCGTTTTGGCTCGCGGCTGGTATATGGAGTGGGGCTTTTTGTGAGGTCATTTTTTTCGGCACTACAGGGCGCGGTGGGTTTCTTTGCGGGCACGGTCGCCTTTGTCTCGCTCTTTTCCCTCCGTTTCGGGATGGGCATTGGCGAAGCCCCGGCGTTTCCCGCCAATAGCCGGATCACGGCCATGTGGTTTCCGACCCACGAACGGGGTTTTGCCTCGGCCGTTTTTAATTCGGCGCAATATTTTGCCCTGGCGCTTTTTTGTCCCTTGCTGGGCTGGAGCTTGGCCGACTTTGGCTGGCAACATGTTTTTTACGTCATGGGCCTGGCGGGCATGTTGCTGGCGTTCGTATGGTGGAAAGTCATTCGTTCTCCGCGAAATCAACCGGGAGTGAACCGGGGGGAACTGGAATACATCGAAAGCGGCGGCGGGCTCGCGAACATGGAGGCCAGGAAAACGACCATAAAATGGTCTCACGTGCGCGCGCTCATCACGAACCGGATGATGATCGGCGTTTGCATTGGCCAGTTTTGCCTCAACACGATTACCTGGTTCTTTCTGACCTGGTTCCCCACCTACCTGGTTCATACCAAAGGGCTGACCATCCTGAAGGTCGGCATGATTGCATCCATTCCCGCCCTGGCCGGTTTTGCGGGGGGACTCCTCGGCGGCTGGGTGTCGGACTGGATGCTCAAGTGTGGAACATCGCTGACCGCGGCCCGCAAGACACCCATCATCCTGGGACTAATCCTCTCGGGCAGCATCATGCTGGCCAACTACGTGAGCGCTCAATGGGCCATCATTGCCATCATGTCGCTGGCGTTTTTTTCCAAAGGCTTTGGCGCCATCGGCTGGGTGGTGATCAGCGATGCCTCCCCCAAAGAAATGGTCGGCTTGAGTGGCGGCATATTCAATTTCGCCGGCAATCTGGCCAGCATCGTCACCCCCATCGTCATCGGCTATATCCTGGAGACAACCAATTCTTTCGACGGCGCTTTAATCTTTGTTGGCAGCATGGGCCTTTTGGGGGCAATGTCTTATCTGTTCATTGTCGGTGAAATCAAAAGGTTGGAACTGGCAATCTGATTAAATAACATTTGATATGAGCAAAACCATTCTCGACGGGAGATCAATCCAATGAATGCAGATTTCATTCAGGGTGTCGTAACCCCACTCATTACACCGGTGGATGCCGAAGAACGAGTGTCCGAAACCGGCCTGCGCAACCAGATCGAGCATGTGCTGCGCGGAGGCGTGCATGGCGTTTTTATTGTCGGCAGCACCGGCGAATTCTATGGCCTTGACTACGACGAGAAGAAACGAGCGACGGAAATCACCGTGGACCAGGTCAAGGGACGGGTTCCGGTTTATGTCGGGGCCAGCGCCATTACCACCCGGGAGTGCATCAAACTCTCGAAAATGGCCGAGACGGCGGGAGCGCAGGCGGTTACGATTCTTACGCCGATGTTCATCAGCCCTTCCGAGGAGGAACTGTACAAACATTTCCGGACCATAGCCGAATCAACCGCCTTGCCGGTCCTGATCTACAACAATCCCGACCGGACCGGAATCAATGTGTCGGCAAACCTCATCGAACGGTTGGCCGGGGTCCCGAACATCGTCGGCGCGAAGGACAGCAGTGGCGATTTGACACTCACTTCCGAATATATCCGGCGGACAAGGAACAAGGGGTTTAGAGTCATGGCCGGCAGGGACACCCTGATACTGGCCACGTTGGTCTATGGCGGAGTTGGATGTGTTGCCGCCACTTCCAACGTTGCTCCCGCGCTGGTGGTGGAGATCTACAACCGGTTCAAGGCCGGAGATATTCCGGGAGCGTTGGAGGCGCAATATAAACTTGCTCCGCTGCGCATCGCCTTTGGGCTGGGCAGTTTTCCGGTGGTCATGAAGGACGCATTGAATCTGATGGGGATTCACGCCGGTGATCCGATCAAACCGATTGGTCATTGCACCGACGCCAATCTGGCAAAACTCAAAGACATATTGATCAAAATGGGATTGATAAAATAATTCCCCGAGCATGAAAGGTTCAATGCGATTGGTGAAGCACTACTGTGAGATCTTTGCTGGCGTCGTTGGGACGGACTCAAATTGTCTCGTGCAAAGCGACGGATTTCTCAAGCGCCTCGTCTGGCATTGGACTGAATAAATCGGAGGGAACATCATGAAGACCCAGTCTGCTTTTCTTGCTTTTTTTCTGATCCTGCCTGCCCCGATATGCGTCGCAGCAGGAGAAGCGGTGTCTTCCAACAGCACCGTCCCTGCCGGCGCAATCTACGTCTCGGATTTTCAGCACCTGGATGAAGCGGTCCGGGCCTTGTCCGGCTCGCCCAAAGGGAGCACGGTCATTCTCAAGCGAGGCCGATACATCGGCACGCAGCCACTGGTCCTGAGCCGAACCACTGGAGAAGCGCAAGGGGCCGGCAACCGGAGGATCAACATCTGGGCCGAAGCCGGCCAGGAAGTCATTCTCGATTTCTCGGCCTTGCGAGACGTGGATAATGCCTCCGGTCAGGGAATCACCATCACCGGCGACGAGTATCATCTCAAGGGCCTGACGGTTGAGAAGGCCGGGAACTTCGGGATACACGTCCGGGGAAGCCGGAACCTCATCGAGAACTGCGTCACCCGGTACAACGGGAACACCGGCCTGCAGATCGGCCTTTTGCGTGGAGCCACGAATTCGGGAAATCTTGCCAGCAGCAACCTTATCCTGAATTGCGATTCGTATCGGAACTTCGATCCCTACGCAATACGTTCGGACACCGGAAAGCCGGCGCCCGGTAATGACGCCGATGGCTTCGGATGCCGCTCGAACCCCGGGCCGGGAAACCGGTTTGAGGGATGCCGCTCGTGGGAAAACGCGGATGATGGATGGGATTTCTTCAAATCCAATGTGGGCGTCGGGGTGACCGACTGCTGGTCGTGGCACCAGGGCGATCCCAAGGTTTTCAATGGTGAGTACGACCGGGAGAACGGTAATCTGAAAGACACCAACCTGTTCGACCTGAACAAACCGCATCTGAAGGTGGAAGGAACGACGGTCGCGCAACACATGACCAACTGGGCCGGGAACGGCTGTGGCTTCAAACTCGGCGGCGCGAACAGCAAAGGCAGGCATACGGTGAAGAACTGCATCGCGTTCGACCACAACTACGGCCAGAAAGGCCAGAAAGGATTCGACGAAAATGACAATCGGGACAAAATTGTCCTTGTCGATTGCACCGCCTTCAACAACAAAAAGAATTATTACTTCCCCTACGCTTCGACCAATGCCGGGCTGTTCGTTTTTACGAACAACATCGGTTTCGGTGGCGAGTTGGGGGACGATCTGGGCCAGTTCAGCGACCGGGTCATCGTCCCATCAGCGGAAAAGCAAAAGAATTTAGCGGCCGCCATCTGGAAAGCCGCTCGCGCCCCGCGAAAATCCGACGGAAGCCTGCCCGATCTCCTTATTCGCAGATAAAGGGAGAGGGGAAAACATCGAACATCCAACGCCCAACATCGAAGTTTTCCCGCATCGGTCACTTGGACGTTCGAAGTTCGATGTTCAGTGTTCAATGTTTTGTTGCGGTTGCGCCACGCGGTGTTTCAAGGGATGATCCAGGGGATGACGTAGGCATAGATCGTCGTCACGATGCCGATCATGCAGACGAGCAGGACGCTGTGCCAGAAGGTAAATCGGAAGAGCTGGGACTCTTCGGACGGTTTCATGCCGGTGGCGGCGGCGGCGACGGCGATGCTCTGAACGCTGATCATTTTGCCCATCACGCCACCGACGGAATTGGCAGCGGCCGTGAGGATCGGATTCAGGCCGACCTGTCTGGCGGCCGTCGTTTGCAGGTTACCGAAGATAAAATTGCTGGAGGCATCGGAGCCGGTCAGGAACACGCCCATCCATCCCAGCAGCGGGCTGAAGAAGGAGAAGAATGCTCCCGTGGTCGCGAAAGCAAGCCCGAGCGTGGAGGTCGCGCCGGAATAATTCATCAGTCCTCCCAGTCCCAGGACCGAAGCGATGGTCACCAGCGGCAGGAACATTTGCTTGAGCGTGGTCCAGAACACGGCCACGAAACGGGCTGGCGACAGAAGGGCGAACAACGCGGTCAGCACGCTGGCGATCAGACACGCCGTACCGGGACTGGCGAGCCAATCGAAACTGTACCTGGCGTCATAGGGAGTCGTCACGGGAACGACTGGCGGCATCCGCATGACGAGCCGATGGAGCGACGGCCATTCGATGATGATGCTGGTTTTGAGAAGAATCCGGTTGATGATTGGCATGCCCCAGCACAGGACGCAGACCGCCAGAAGGACGTAGGGCAGCCAGGCCCAGATGATTTTCGAGACGCGATAATGAGTGGACGGCACGGCGGCGGTCTCACCTGCGTAGATCTCACTTGCGGAGAGATTCTGTTTCGGCTGCCACATCCGGAACAAAAGAATCAGGCAGATGATGGCAGCGATGGCTGCCAGTATGTCGGTCAACTGCGGCCCGATAAGGTTGGAAACAGTCACTTGCACGACGGCAAACGTCACGCCGCAAGCAATGGCGGCTGGCAGCACGCCGCGCAGCCCCGACCAGCCCGCGACTAGCACGACCATGTAGGCAGGCACGCACAGCGAGAGCGGGGCGCTGATCCGGCCGGTGGCGGCACTGAGGCTCGCCAGGTCCAGTCCGGTGGATTTCTGGAGCATGATGATGGGCAGACCGATGGCACCGAATGCCACGGGGGCGGTATTCGCCAACAGACAGATTCCTGCAGCTTTAAGCCGGTTGAAACCCATCCCGGTGAGCATGGCGGCGCAGACGGCAACGGGAACACCGGAACCGGCGGCCCCTTCAATGAACGCGCCAAAAGCGAAAGCAATCAACAAGGCTTGCAGCCGGCAGTCGCTGGTCAACCTGGCCAGGGAATTCCTGATCACCTCAAACTGTCCGGTCTCCAGCGTAAGCCGGTAGAGGAGAATCGCATTGAACGTGATCCAGCCGGTCGGGAGCAGGCCGTGCGCTATCCCAAAGAGCGTTGCCGAGAAGATTCTCTCCGTCGGCATATGATAGACGACCCAGACCATCAGGATCGCCGTTGCCAGGCTGGCAATGGCCGATATCCACGCCGGCTTCCGCATGATTGCCAGCAAAAACAAAAGCACGAACATCGGGACAGAGGCGCACAGAGCCGACCAGCCGATGCTTTGCGCGACCGGCGTATAATCCTGTTGCCACATAGGGATCCTATTGCTCCGGGGTCAGCAATCGCATCGCTTCCGACTCAATGCGCTCGACTGAGATTCCGTACTTGCGCAAGAGGGCGTCGTAGGCGCCCGATTCCGTAAATTTGTCTTCGATCCCGATCAGACCCATCCGGGCGGGAGCGCGCTGCGACAATACTTCGGCAACCGCGCTTCCCAAACCGCCGTGTATTGTGTGTTCTTCGACGGTTAAAACTTTGCCTGTCTTGCGGGCTGACACAGCCAGAGCCTCGGCGTCGATCGGTTTAATCGTCGAAACTTCCAGCAAGTCCACCGAGACGCCGCGTTGCGCGAGCCGATCGGTGGCCTCGATGGCCATGCTCGTCGGGACACCGCAGACTGCAATGGTGAGATCGTTGCCGTTTTTGAGCTTCCGGATTTTCCCGATTTCGAGCGGAGGCGCATCGGCGAAAAGCACCGGCGTTGGATTCCGGCAGATGCGGATGTAGGTGGGGCCATCCCGGCGCAGGGCGGCGGTGAGTGCCTGGCGCAATTCGACCCCATCGGCAGGAACGACAACCGTCATGTTTGGCATCGCCCGCATGATTGCAACGTCGAGGATTGATTGATGACTGGCTCCGTCATAGGAATCCGAAAGCCCAGCGTAATTGCCCGCAAGGATGACCGGCAGTTTGTTGTAGCAAACGATGTTTCGCACCTGATCGGCGCCCTTCAGAGTCATGAACAGGGCAAAGGTGTTGACGACCGGCCGCAAGCCGCAAGTCGCCAGGCCCGCCGCGATGTCCACCATGTTCGCTTCCGCAACTCCGACGTTGAAGAACCGGTCCGGGTGATGTTGTCCAAACGCCGCCGTGCGCGTGCTCGTGGACACGTCGGCGTCGAGCACAACCATCTCGGGGAAATCCGTCGCCAGCACGAGCAGCGCCTCGCCGAACGCATCACGCATTGCAACCGGCGCAGACGTCATGGCAGTTCCTCCAGCGTTTGGAGTAATTCCTGGTGCGCCTTTGCATAGGTTGCATCGTCAATCGGCGCGCCATGCCAGTGGGCGTTGTCCTCCATGAACGACACGCCCCGACCCTTGTGCGTCTTGTAAATCACGGCCACCGGCCATTGGTGTTGTTTTTTGACCCAATCGAGAGACTCCAGTACTGCGGCGGCGTTGTGGCCATCGTAAACGACGGGCGCGACGTTCCAATTGAAGGCGCATAGTTTCTCCGGCAGCGGGTCCATGGGCATGATTTGATCGCTGGGACCGTCGAGTTGAACTTTGTTGTAATCAATGAGCGCCACCAGCCGTTCCGGTTTGAATTTCGCGGCGGCCATGATCGCTTCCCAAGTCTGGCCTTCGTTCAAGTCGCCGTCGCCCAGCAACACGTAAGTCCAGTAGCTCTTTCCGAGCAGCCGCGCCGCGAGTGCCATGCCCAGCGCGACGGAAGTGCCGTGCCCCAACGAGCCGGTGGACATCTCGACGCCCGGAGTCTTCAGCATGCAGGGATGCCCTTGCAGCCGGCTGTCAATCTGCCGAAAAGTTTTCAGCTCGGCATTCGGAAAGTAGCCGCGGTGGGCCAGCACGGTGTAGAGCATGCAGGACGCGTGGCCCTTGCTGACCACAAGCCGGTCCCGATCCGGCCACTTCGGCTCGTCGGGCCGGACGTTCATCGCGTCATAGTAAAGTGTCACCAGCAACTCGGCCGCCGACGCAGCCCCGCCCCAATGGCCGGTGCCCTTTTCGTGCAGGATGTCCAGCACCGTGATGCGAAATTCCTGCGCCAGGCGCTGGAGCATCGCGGCTTTCCGTTTTCGATCCTTCTCCTGAAGCACCGTGTGGAGATTGCCCTGCGTGCTGACAGTGTTCTGCGCCATGAAACTGATTTTTAATTGACGACGTGGATGGGTTTGCCGGCGACGAAAGCAGCAACATTTTCGGCCGTGATCTGCGTCAGACGGCGGCGCGCGGCGAGCGCAGCCCAGGCGACGTGCGGCGTAATGGTAATGTTGGGCGCTTTCAGCAGCGGATTATCCGGGGGAATAGGCTCGGTCGAGACGACATCCAGCGCCGCGCCACCAAGCTTGCCCTGTTGCAGCGCCTCGGCGAGGTCGGCGTCTTTCACGAGCGGGCCGCGCGAGGTATTGATGAGGTAAGCCGTGGGTTTCATGCGCTTCAGCAGGGCCTGGTTTACCAGGCCGGTGTTTTCCGGCGTCAGGTTGCAGTGCAGCGTCACCACGTCGGATTCGGCAAACAACTCCGGCACTTCACGCCATGCGAATGGATACGACGGCGGGTTGGCGTGGACGACATCGTTGGCCAGGACTTTCATTTTGAAAGCCGCGGCGATCTCGCCAACGCGCCGGCCAATGCGCCCGAAACCGACGATGCCGATGGTGCGTCCAGCCAGTTCGGTCAGCGGCGTGCGCCAGAAGCACCATTCACTTCTCGACCATTCGCCTTGTTTGATCAGGTCGCTGTGCAACTGCGGCTGGCGATAGAAATTCAGCAGCAGGGCGAACACATACTCAGCCACCGCGTCGGTACCGTAAATCGGAACGTTGGAAACTGCGATGCCATGCGACCGTGCCGCCTTCACGTCCACGACATTGTAGCCGGTCGCCAGCACGCTGATGAATTTCAGCTTCGGCAGTCTGGCAAGCGTGTCGGCGGAGAGCAGGGTCTTGTTGGTGAGAATGATGTCGGCGCCTTTCGCGCGTTCGAGAATGAGTTCACCGGGCGTACGGTCGTGGCAGATGAACTCGCCGAGTTTGGCGACTTCATCCCACGGATTGTCGCCGGGATTCATGGTGTAGCCATCGAGGACAACGATTTTCATAGAGAAAGATGCGGCAGCGGTATTAATTCAACATCCATGCTTACACAACGAGCTTTGCCCACGCTTCGAGCAGTTTGCGCTTGGCGGCGGCGAGCATGACGGTGGAATCCTCGTCGCCCACGGGTTTGATCTCAAAGGACACGGCGCCGCGCCGCGTGCCGTCGGTCCGGAGATAGCCGACGGCAAAAAGCTCGCGCAGAAAAGCGACGATCTCCGGCACGTCGTTGGCGCTGCCCGGGTAACCGAAGCGCGGATGCTGATCGCCCCACGCCGGGTCCTGCCGATCCTTGAAATAGGCGTTGCCGATGTGAATATGGGCGACGTGTTCGCGCACCGGCTGCAGGGCTTGCGCCGGTGATTCGCCCAGAAGCGGAATGTGACTCAGGTCAACCATGAGGCCAAAATTCGGGCACGAGCGTTTGACGCGCTCCGCGATTTCGCGGGCCGTATCAGCCGGGCCGATCAGGCATTTCTTGTCGATGTCGCGATCAAAAACTTCCAGCACGATGTTGCCGCCAAATTTCGCGGCGTAACGGCAAAGTTCTACCAGTGAATTCTCCAGCCGATCCATCGCGGCGGGCCGTTGTGCCGGAGCGACGTCGGCACCGCTGAGGAGTCCGACATCCCGGATGCCCATCTCGGCGGCCTCCTCCACGGCGCGTTTGATTTCGTCAATGGCACGTTGGCGCATCGCTTCGTCGGCGCTGTTCAGATCGAGTTTTTGTGAGAGCAGCCGGGGTTGGCCGCCGTGCTTGGCTTCGACGCCGGCGCTGGCCAGCAGCGCCTTCACTTTCGCGCGCACCGTCGGATCCTTGATCCAGCTTATCTCGATCACTTCGAAGAAGTCGTCCGCCAGAATCTGGCGGCAAGTCTCAAAAATCGGACCTTCGCCCTTCATCGTGGCTGGAAAGGCCATGAAATGGACGATGCCCGGCCGGATGACATGGTGGAGTGGAATATTCATCAGATGCGATGGGTTGGAGACGTGAACATTTGCGTTGTATTTTTGCTCTATTTCGGCTCGATGGCAATCACCCACAGGTCCGTTTTGCCCAGGTTATGGCCGACGTGGGTTGTAGCAAGGCGCCAGCCGATCTCGCCGGTTTTCAAGGTGGCGTTTTCCTTCCGACCATCCGGCATTTCATGCATCAACTCGGCTCCCGAGAGGCAGATCACGACGCGATCATGATGGCTGTGCAGCGGTTCGCTCGTGCCCGCAGCCATTTGGATGTCATAAACCCGCCCGTAACGGTTCTCGAAGATTACCTTGTAATTCGGAGCCAGGCCGGCAGGACCCCACGTCTCCGAACCGCCCTTCCCGAGGTATTCGGTCCATACGACCCGCAAGGCTGCCGGACCGGTGTTCTTCACGGTTCCGGCTTGGGGCGGCTGAAACACAGCCTCTCCGCGCTTGACGGTTTCGGTCCGGGGCTTTTCCTGGAGCGGAGTTATTAGCGGGGTTATTTCAACCGATCCGGCGTCGAGATAGACCACGACGCCGGCGCGTTCACCCGGCAAAGACAGGGCCTCGCCCGGTGCCAGGATTTGCTCCACAACCAACACCTTGTCATTACGAACCTTTTCGGTCTGAACGCCGGCCATCACACCCGGAACGGGAAGCAGGGTCAGGGTAAGTCCGCATAACCATGTTTGAAAAATTTGGGATGTCCAAGTTCTCATGCGGGCGAGGTTAGCAAACCCCGGACGCCTTCGTCGAGCCTGACCTTCCGGACGGGAAGGTTTACAGCGCAGCGTAGCCGCAACCGAATTTTTTTGGACTGCGGCGGGAAGCGAAGCGCCACGCCGCTTTGGAAGCTCGGTCCGCAGTCGAAAAGCGGTGTCGCCGCTACGCTCTGCCACCGCAGTCCAAAATCCTGGCGGCGCGCGCGGGTTCTGACGGATAGCAGTGCAGGGGGCGCATCGCCGGCACACTCCGACAGATTCCCGAAAGACGCAGATTAAAAACCATTTGACGTGACCGGACGTGATTGCTACGTTGTCATCGTGAATCGCAATTTGAATCTGAACCTGTTGCTGAACGCGCTGCGGTTGTGCCGCGCGGCGGTTGGGTTCTGATTCGTTCACGAGATTTATCGAACCCCACTGCCAAACGGCGGTGGGGTTTTTGTTTTAATCACGGATGAACACGGATAAACACGGATTTGACAGAGCGCGGCTGTGTGCCAAGCACCAGTTGCAGCGCAACCGATTTCATGGCCGATACCCGCAAGTTTCAGCGACTTCCGGGTCGCACACCTGCTGCGGACGGCGCTGGGCGCACAGTCGCGCTGCAATTATTCCGAACGCCATTTTATCCGTGTCCATCCGTGTCCATCCGTGGTTTAATTCCATCAACGCCTGAGTTTATGCACAAACAACCGTCGAAAAAATATCATCCGTTCCCGCCGGTCAGCCTGCCCGACCGGCAGTGGCCGAACCGCGTCCTTACCCACGCGCCCATCTGGTGCAGTGTGGATTTGCGCGACGGCAATCAGGCGCTCGCCGTGCCGATGAACGTCGGCCAGAAACTTGAGCTGTTCCAGACGCTTGTGAAATGCGGCTTCAAGGAAATTGAAGTTGGTTTCCCGTCCGCATCGAATACCGAGTTCGCGTTCAACCGCCGGCTCATCGAGGAAAAACGCGCGCCGGACGACGTGTGGCTCCAGGTGCTCGTGCAGGCGCGCGAGGATTTGATCGAGCGCACGGTTGAATCGCTGGCCGGCGCGAAGAGGGCCATCATTCATCTTTACAACTCGACCTCCCCCCCCCAACGCCGCGTCGTGTTCGGCAAATCGAAGGAGGAAATCGTCGAGATCGCCGTGCGCGGCGCGCAATGGATCAAGGACCGGTTGCCGCGTCTCAAAGGCACGGATGTCATGCTCCAGTATTCGCCGGAAAGTTTCAGTTCGACTGAAATGGAATTTGCGAAGGAAATCTCCGAGGCGGTCATGCACGTGTGGCAGCCGACGCCCAGGCGGAAAATGATTTTGAATCTGCCGGACACCGTAGAGGTGGCCATGCCGAATGTCTATGCCGACCAGATTGAATGGATTTGCCGGAACATCAAAAACCGCGAGTCGCTCATCATCAGCCTCCACGGTCACAACGATCGCGGCACGGGCGTCGCGGCGACGGAACTTGGCCTGCTGGCAGGCGCGGACCGCGTCGAAGGCACGCTCTTCGGCAACGGCGAGCGCACGGGCAATC
>OBLU010002352.1_pt1 | contig 17486 bp, 6 predicted proteins | sample 1518681 | NCBI WGS metagenome assembly OBLU01 (sample SAMEA3539304, study PRJEB22396) | soil metagenome | biome: tundra; feature: field; material: soil | place: USA | collected 2010-05 | depth 0.15 m | reverse complement strand
ACGTGTGCCTACCAACCCCGCATTCTGTGCTTTGTCCGGTTCTCGTTGAGATCCTCGGGCACCGAGCGGCTCCATTCCGGCCGATAACTAGTTTCGAATCGACCGACGAGTTCGCGAATCAGGCTCATTTTGTGCCCGGATGGAATTTTGGCGAGGCACAGGTCTGTTAGAGCGAAACGACATGAGTGAAATCCGATCGTCTCTTCATTCTAGACAGCGTGATCCGTTGGGAACTGTCTGACGCACGAAAATCAATCTGACCCCCTCGTTGAACCGTACTAGTCCAGGACAGAAGACTTCACAAAGTTGCAGCGACTGGACTACGGTAAGCCAACTAGGGTACCAGGGTTGCAGCGAGGATCAGAACATTCGGATTGCCCGGAAGATTGACGCTGCTTACAATCTTGCTGCTGTCGAGTGCGAAGGAATACGCATTGGCATGGACTGAACCAGCGTCCTTGGAACTGTCCGCCGCGACGCGATAAGGCATCTCGGTCGCCACCGACTCTCCACGTGAGTTCGCGGGTGCGGCCCAGTCGGAGAGACTCCGCGTGAATGAAGAGGGAGTTCCATCTGCATAGTTGACGGTGAAGACTTGCATTTCCTGGTTCCCTTCGACGGCCACGGCGAGGATCTTCAGACTGGTGAATTTTCCCGCCGGGAGCGTCACCGTCTTGCCTGTCACGGCATCCGGCACGTTGGCCGGTCCGATTCGGAAAACTACGCTGTCCCCGACCTGCTCTGACCCAAGCAGCTTCTCTGAGAATGCATACCCGCCGTGGTCCATACCCGCCTCTGGCGCAAACTTCGTGCCCTCGCGGTAAATGCCTGTGACGTTGTAGGACGAGGAAAGATCCACAGCCACCGTATTTGTGAGAACCGGGGTCACCAATAGGTTAGTAGTGAACTTATGCGACAGGCTTCCCGACACGCCTGTAACAGTAACCGTGGCGGCTGCTGGGAGTGTAGATCTGCTCGCGGTTAGCGTCATGGTACTGCTTCCGGTAGGTCCAGTAGGGCCGAATGAGGCGGTCACACCGTCGGGCAGACCAGCCACATTGAAACTGACCTTGCCGCCGAAGTTACCGCGCGACATTACGAGAATATTGGCGGTAGCGGTCCTCCCCTGGCGGACCGATATGCCGTCCGCCGCAGATGAGGACACCGTAAAGTCACTGGCGCCGAGATTGGGTGATGGAAGCACGTCGTATAGCGGACGCGCCGCCTTCACCTCCGGATTTTCATCCGCCAACGATATCGCCAGAATACGAATGTTTTCATTGCTCGGTAGCTTGATGGTCGTCGCGGAAGACGGGAGATCGATGACATACCCGAACAGATACGAATATGCGTAGGCGACGTTCTTTCCCGCTGCATCGTGGTGATGGCTGCAATACCAAGCCAGGTCAGCGCGCTTGATAAAACCGTGCTTCAGCCCCACCATCTCGCCATAGTTGTCATGCGAGGGGTCGGCCGAACTCCATTCGCGATTGTCCCACTGTCCGATGAAGCCGCCCCAGTCCTGAATATCCAACTCGGTCTTCTTGCCGCCGATTTCGAACGCCGCTTTCTGATCGCCATTGGCTGATGCCGCGAGCACATAGATGCGATTGTAGTGGCCCGAGGGAAGGCTGATGGTCTGTCCCTTCGCCGCTACCGCGTTGGGCGCGCCAGTCTTGGCCGAAGCCAGTTGAAAGCGGACATCGTTGAACTGGATTTCGGAAGGCATCATCTCTGCCGGCAGCGAATTACCTTTGCCGTCAAAGCCAGCAGCCGAACGATCGCCGTCATTGCTTGCGGTTGCGATAGTGTAGTGTAGCGAAACTGGCGTAGACCGCACGGCCGCAACGCTGGTGGGTGAAGGCGCCAGGTGGAGCGCGAAGGTCCGCGGCTGATACCCGCCAAAGGAGGTGACGAGAGCGCCCTCTTCTACAGTCGCAGATCCTACCGGCTGTTCCTGTCCATTCACTTCGCGTGCGCTGGTGATTGGTGCCGCAAACGAGACCTTTACGTCAGACTGCGGCTTGCCATCAAGTTCCACCATTCGCACAATGACTTCGTCGCTGAGTTCCGCTTTCTTGACGGCCAAAACCCGTATTCTGGAATTGTTGACCTTTAGAAGAGAGAATGTCCGGCCCAGCGAGCCTTCATGCCTGGACGTCTCAAAAGCAAATAGCGGCGCGTTCAGTCGCTCTGCCTGCCAGTCGGTTTGCGAGGTCCGCCAGTCGGCTGAGTGTCCCGCAAGTCCGTAAACAAACTCATGGTGACCAATATCCTGCGTGGCCTGGTCCTTATAGCCGCCAGCAACTCCCGGGGTCCGAATCAGGGTGAGTCGCAGCATGTTGTCGCGTGGCTTGTCCGATCCGTTCTTGCTGTCTGTCAGGATCGTCGCACCATACTTGCCGCTCATGTCTGTTAGGTCGATCCATTGATGCGAGGGCACTTCAAACTTCTTTGGCTCCGCCGTAGGCCGCTCAATGGTGCCGATATCCCAGTTATAAGTTGCCATCTGGTTGGAAGCGGTAAGAGAAAAAGTTGCCTTGAGATTTGACTCCCGCGTATTCCAATCGATCACGTTTCCGAATTCAACGCGCTTTCCGCCGTCGCCCGCGGAGAGACTGATGGTTTGCACAAAGCGCGAACCCGCAGTCTCCCGTGTAACTTCAAGGGCCACCCGCGCGGCCCCGTCTTCGACAACCCGAACCTGCGCCGGGCCTGAGACGAACGCTTTGGGTGCCGCCTGCTCCTGCGCCCAGTCCATATTCCAGGCCGGCCATTGCGCGGGATTGTCATATGAGATAGCGAGGCGGGCGGGAGCTGAGAGCATTTCTTTGCCGTTCTCCTTGTCGAGAATGCTTGAAACATCTCCGTCCTGATTGACCTCGACGCGGTAATACTCGTTCTCAAGCTGATCCTTAGAAATTTGCAAAGATGATGGAGAGCTGCTCGCGCCTTCAATAGGCTGCACATCGTAGACGGCATATCCAACCGATGGCACGCTAGCCACAAAGATGACCTTGCCATCAGAAATCTGCGACGGAACGTCCTTTCCGTCGGGAGCCGTTACGCGCACTGCCTTCGGCATACCACCCGGGAATTCGACCTTGGCTTCCACAATATCTTCGCGAGCAATATTGAGTGGGTTGAAGACAACCAACGGCACCCCTTTGGTTGCGGTATTTAGTGTCGCGGCAACGCCTTCGACGGCGTTGTTGAGTACACCTGCAAATTGATTCATGGCGATCACGTCGTCGTTCCATGCGAATTCATAGGACCGTGGGGTAGCGGTTCCAGCCGCAAGGTCGTGAAAATGCGCGCCCATGGATAACGTCCAGGCATCGTTCAGACGGTGCATCGGATACGGTCGCGCACCAAGCCATTCGGCGGCAATCGACGTCTTCTCCGCTGCATCACCCAGCAGCTCTTCGTGCCGAATCCAACGCTTCTGGTAAGCCTGCGACGTAAGCGATCCGGCTGAGTGATTCGTCAACTCCATCTCACCGGTGTAGCGCGGAAGACCAGCAGCCTGGGTGGGTGTGATATCGAGGAACATCTGGTCGGCGGTCGCCGAAATTACATGCACCGGTCCATCGCCTACCTTGACGACGGATTCGGGCTTGGATTGTCCACCCGCCATCGATCGTCCCTCCGGAGCCAGGCTTACTTCACCCTGGGTGACGATAGCTTCCAGGCGCTTTACGGATTCTTCATTCGGAGCACCGCCAATGTCGCCCGTACCGTAATAGTGGTAGTCCGCGAATAGGCCGCTGACTTTTCCGTTTCGCTCCACGCGCGCGGCCCAATCACTCTGAAATCGCTGCTGATCGCGATCTTTCTGACCGCTTACAAGTGCAGCCTGCTCGCTACGCAGGTTGGCGAATTCCTGGATCTCCTTCTGACCAATCGACTGACCACCCTGCCGTGCCGCCTGCAGTTTTCCCTGCACCTCAGCGATATTCTTCTCGAGGTCGGCGAGCGCGGGATTAGTGGCTTGCGGTGGCAGCGGCTTACTGAGATCGGTATCGATGTGGCCGCCATAACTACCTGGATTCAACCCCGCGACAACACTTTCGCCATCAGGACCAACCCATACACCGACATTGAACGGCGTTCCTTCCGGCGTCTCCTCCAGAGATTGTGCTCCACCCGCATCTGCCGAGGAACCCCATACCAGCTTCTGTGTCGAAAATCCCTTTACGCCAGAGTGCGCCAGGATGGTTGGGAGGGAAGATGGGAATCCGAAGCAGTCCGGCAACATGTATTCGGCGCTGGCTTTGCCAAACTCTCCGCGAAACCAATTGTTTCCATATAGAATCTGACGGATGATGGCTTCGGCGCTGGGTGCGTTTACGTCACCCTCTTCCACAGAAGATCCCGCGGGGAACCATCTTCCCTCATCCACGTACTTCTTCAACTTTGCAAAATCGGCCGGGAAGTACTCCTTCATAAGCCGGTAACGGTTAGATCCACTGAAATTGAAGGTGTAGTGTGGATACTTTTCGAACAGGCTGAAGTTATCCTCCATGGTCTTGCGAAGGTATTCATCAATGACCTGTGGATACTCCCAACGCCACTCTGTGTCCAGGTGCGCATAGCCAACAACATAGAGAGTGGGCTTCTTGCTGAGATCCGGCTTCTCAGCGGATTGTGCTTGGGTTACGGCAGACAAGCCGAGAGCGAGTAGCAGACCGGCATTCAACACAGACAAGAATTTTCGCATTGCATCTCCAAAATCAAGGCATACCAAAACACGACGCCGGTAGCTACGGCATATTAAAATCTAAGAGTCATTCCATTGCAGTATGAAAGTTTTACAAACCGCATGGCGCTGTATATAAATCTAAGTCATCGATCTTTTCCTTCTATAACAAACAAGTAAAATCCAATTGTCGGTTGCGTTACGAAGCAATTTTGAAAGTAACTGCTTTCAGCGCTGGAAGGGCTGGTCTTCAAGGGCGCTGCGTATGCTCTGCATTGCCCTTGAATCACAGTTGATTGCGGTTCAGCTGGCATCTGTGCTCGTCGACCTTAGAACAGAAGCTTCAAAGATAACTGATACTGTCTTGGGAAGTTTTGCTGCCCAGAGCCGACAGTTCCGTATCCCTGCCAGGCACCTGGCTGGTTGGGGTTTGCCACACTTAGAACGCGCGTCGGTGCATTCTCGGGAGAACCCATGTCTGGGCCGCCAAAGATCGGCGTGTTCGTCGCGTTGAATGCCTCAGCTTTGAATTGGAGCTTGGTTTCATCCTTGATAGTGAACTTCTTCTCCATGGCGAGCTGAGTCTGCTGTGCCCAGGGCTGTCTTACCCTGGTTTGAGTGCCATCAAAGGTATGAATGAAGTACTCCGGCGTGTGCGACCAGCAGGACTCCTGGGTATTATTCACGTAACTCGCATACGTTCTGTGCGAAGACACGACGTTGTATTTTCCGCAGGTGTAGATGTCTCCCGTAGGAACGCCGATGGCATTGCCGGCGCGGTTCTGGAAGATCCAGTCAAGTTGCCAATCGCTGATCGTCTCAGCGACGAAACCGTGAGTATTACCGCCAAACCGTGCTCCGTGTCCGAACGGGAGACCGTAGAGTCCGCTGAAGGCGAATGACCAGTTAGGACTGCCGTTTCCGCCGTCCATATGATAGTTCGGCGCATTATCCACTTGAAACGCGCCACCATTGTTCAGGTAGCCATTTGCAACCATTAACTTGGCCCAGGTAAAGGATGTAAGGAAGCTAAGTCCCTTGCTCAAAGCGCCACTATTGCTCATGCGCTTTTCCAGTTTCGCGACCATCGAGTTGTAGTTCTGGTAGCCGTCTGCATGGGTGTAGATGTACAGGTTGCCGTTGAACTGAGGATAGGGGACCATCAGTACTTTGGCCGCTACTTTCGGGTTCTGTCCCAGACCGACAGTTGACGGTAACACCCCATAGAACGGGTTCGTCACCTGCTGATCCAGATAATTGGGGTCGGCCAGACCTTTTGCAACATCAGCCGGGCTTAGACCGTCCAACTGCCGAGAAGTGCGGATATCGATCGTGCGCATTCCCACGTATTCGAGGTCTGCGATCATATGCAGCGGGAGTTCTCCCTGGAAGCCAAATGAGAAGGACTGAATCACTGGAATCTTGCGATCCCGTTGATCTATACCGAGTCCGTCTCCCACGAAGGTAAGACCACCCAGGGAACTTCCCTCGACCGGGGTAAATCCATTCGGGAACGGTTTACCCTGGTTGAAGTATTCCGTCGGCGTCCAGTTATCGGAGTTGGATTGCGCGTTATAATTCGTATTCTGCTGCCAGGGACTAGCGCCGCCTAACTCGATACCGAGCGCAGTGCCGAGTCCCCACCCTCCGCGAACTACAAGGTTGTTCCGTAGGCCATAACTGAATCCAAACTTGGGCTGGAAAGTTCCCATGGTATTTTCGTAGGCTGGCAAACTGCTGCTGGCGAACTGCGCGGTACCCAAGATGCTGGTTACCATGCTCCCGCCGTTAGGCAGAGGTCCGCCGGGGATCGAGGCGGAGACCGGATTCACGCAGGTCAGGCATAGGCCCGCAGCCAGGTGATTATTACGATCCACCGGAGAGGTTTCTGTGTCCCAACGAATGCCAAGATTGACCGTAAGGTTGTGCCTGACCTTCCAGTCGTCTTGAATGTAAGCGCCGTAGGCCTTGTAGGACGCATATGGACTTAGGTGGTCCTGCACGCTGCCGCCGTCGGGGTAACCCAGGAGGAGATCAGCGATCGACCCACCCGTGGAATTGCCGGATTTCGGAAATTGCCATGTATAGCCGGTGCCGAAGCCGAAAGTTCCGTTTGGCTGACCGACACCGCCGGTGACGTCGTGGAACAGCATCCCGGAAACGCCATAGTGCAGCGTGTGGCGCCTGACGACTTGCATCAAGGACGGGGTCAGCGAGTAGGTCTCAAACATATTGGGATCGCCCTGGTTTCCCATCAGGGTCGAGTAGCCCTCGATGCCGATTTCCGGTGCGTAGTTGTTGCTGGTTGTCGGGATGGACGGCATGGTAAGACCCAGGTCGCCAGGAGTCAGCTTCGCAAGACCGGCAGAAAGAGATCCGTTCGGACCTCGATTCCAACTACGGTTGAAGGACACGCGTACATCGCCAAACAGATTCTGACTGAAGGTGTGCGTTAGGTCGAGCGCCTGGGTCAGACTGGAACGATAGCTGTCGATGTTTCCATTGATCGCAGGACCGGTAAAGCCATTGCCGTTGCGATACTCAGTACCAGACCACCAGGCGAAGGTGCCCGACATTTTAGTCGCGTTGCTGAAGCTATGATCGACGCGTCCAATCGGCTGATTGTACTTGTAGGGATTGGAGCCATTGTAGACATAATTGTTGGTATATCCAGGTAGCGTGGCCTTCGGAAACAGGCTCATAATCTTCAGCGCAATCGGACTGATTCTATTCCGGGGAATTGTGTTGTTGGGAAATTGATCGCGTACGTATCCCCCCCCACAGGCAGCTACCACGGGGACGGGGCAGGGGTGCACGGTTGCCGGATCGTAAATGCCAGGATTAGTCGTGTTATGCGCTGTCAGATAGCCGGTCAGGTTGATGTTACCGTTTGCATCTGGATACATATCTGCCGAAGGCACAGTGTTGACCAACGAACCCGGCAGTACCTCGCGCCAGCCTTCAAAGCTGAAGAAGAAGAATGTTTTATTCTTCCAGACTGGACCACCCACCGTGCCGCCAAACTGATGTTCATTGTGGAATGGCTTCTTGGCGTTTTGCTGATTCAATGTGAATGTATTTGAATCCAGGATGCGGTTGCGCCAGAAGTCGAATGCCGTTCCGTGGAACTGACGTGTGCCGCTCTTGAGAACGGTGTTGACGGTGCCGCCGGCATACCGCCCGTATTGGGCATCGTAGGTATTCGTCATCACTTTGAATTCATCGATGGCGTCGACATTAGGGGCGATATTCCACGTTCCTGAACCACCGCCGTTCTGCTGCGAGACCGGCGCGCCGTCCAGCGTGAACTGGTTGAAACTGCCGCTCTGTCCATTGATTGAATAGGCGTTGCTTTCATCCCAGCCGCGCGTACCCGAATATCCGCTGGCTCCGAACTGGGTCTGAGTGAACTGCGCACCTGGTGTCAAGGAGAGGAGCATGTAAGCCTGGCGCCCGTTCAAAGGCAGGCTCTGCACCTTGTCCGGGTCCATGATGGTGCCGCCGGAGGCATCTTCCGTGTTCAGCAGTAGCCCGGCATTTGCCACAACAGTAACGGTCTCTGAAGCCGCACCCACTTGCAGAGCAACATTCAGGTCGATCTTGGAATTGATGTCGATCAACACTCCAGGCTGCAATTCAGACTTGAAGCCTTTGGCCTCAATAGTGACGCTGTAGGTTGCAGGCTGGACGAAGGGTATAGTGAACTCCCCATTGGCTCCGCTATGTACGTTGTACGTCTGGGTGGGCCCGGTCGCGGTAATCGAGGCGTTTCGAATCAATGCGCCTGACGGATCGACGACTTTGCCGTGGATGGTACCGCGGAATTCCTGCCCATAAGCAGGAGCGAGCAATGCCGCTACGAAGAGCGAGAATACGACTAATGTTTTGCCAGAAAGTGAACGATGCCGCTTTCCTTCCCTGCCGCAAATCGAATCGCTCTGTCTTTCATTTTCGAGAAATTTCATGAGGGCCTCACAGGTAATTTCAATTTCGAAAAGGATTGTTGCTTACAAATGAAAACGTTGTCAAATTAAAAAGACAACGATGTCATTCGGCATGTTAGCTGAACACCGGAAGAGCCTTTACCAGCCGCTAGTTAGCAGAAATGGAGGACAAGCCGTCGAACTGCCTGCCAATGCCGTCCCGAGAACAACTGGAAGTCTCCAAGGGCCAAACTTGGAACAGTTGTCGACCAAATCACTTCCAGCCGGGTGCTCTAACATCTTAATGATTTCCTTCCGACATCGAAGGAGGTGCCGCATCCGGGGTGCTGCCCCATGTTTTGTTTGGCAGAATGCCCATCTTCAGCACCAGAGTTCCACCGTCTGCTACATCAGCATGGCTGAACCAAGGTTTATTCCATGGCTTTCCATTCAGCATGGCCGATTGAATGTATAAGTTTTTCTCTGAATTGTTCTGAGCCAGGATCACGAAATCCTTTCCGTTGCCCATGCGGATCGTTACCTTGGCAAAAATTGGGCTGCCCAGGATGTAATTTGGACTGGACGGATCGACCGGGTAGAAGCCCATTGCGCTCATCACATACCACGATGAAGTGGATCCCTGATCGTCCATTCCGGGAAATCCCAGCCCAAATTTGTCGCTTCCGTACATTAGTCTAAGAATTCTGCGAGTCAGCTCCTGCGCCTTCCACGGCTGTCCGGCCCACGCGTAATAGTACGGAGCTTGCTGGTCTGGCTGATTGCCCTGCACATACTGTCCAATCACCCCGGTACAGTCCCGGCAGATACCCTTGGCGCTGTATGGCGTACTGAAGAACGCATCCAGTTTTGCCGCAAATTTATCCCTACCATCCAGCAACTTGATCAGGCCCTGAACATCGTGGGGTACTAGCCACAAGGTCGACCAGCCCGAGGCTTCCTTCATCATGAAATTGTAATAAGGCTCACTCGGATCGAAGGGCGCAATCCAGTTGCCGTCTCCTGTTCTGCCACGCATAAAACCGACGGAAGGGTCGAACATGTTTTGGTAATTGTGCGCCCGTTTCAGGAACGTCTGGTAGTCGTCTTCTCTTCCCAGCTTTTTGGCATAGAGAGCTAAGGCATAGTCGTCCCAACTGTACTCGAGCGTTGTCGCCACGCCCGCCTTGCCACCAGAGTATGGAGGGCTGGGGCTACCGTTCGGAACGACATCGGAGATCCAACCCTTCTCCTCATATTCCGCGAGATCACCCCTGGGGCCGCTTGTATCCGTCGCATTCTTACGCAGGTATTCGTAGGCTGCGGCCCAATCGAACTTGAGGCCTCGCTCCCAGTCGCCGAGATACATTAAGTCGGCATGGTCTCCGTGAAATGACGTACCCATGTGGCCGGATTCGCGGGCCATATCGAGCTGCGATCGCAGAATATTAACCTTCACATCGGGCTCCAGAAGCGTAAGCAACACGACTTGATTGCGCCCCGTATCCCAGAGCGGTACTGGGCCATATCGATCGTATTCGGCCTTCCGAACCTTCCCGTCGAGGCCCGTGAATTGCTCCCCTTGCCTGGCAATCAGCCGCGGGCTTGCAAACGAATGATATAGGCAGGAATAGAAAAGCATCTTCTGCTTTTCCGTGCCGCCTTCTACCTTGATCAGATTTAGCTTTTCGGACCATGCGGCGCCGGCCTGGCTTCTCACGCGATCGAAATCCCAGCCTGGATTCTCGGCCTGTATCCTCTCTTCGGCCATCGGATAGCTAACCCCCGAGGCAATCTTTACCAGGACCTGCTCGCCTTCGGTGGTCCCGAATTGCAAATACGCTCCGGCATAGTGCCCGGATATAGTCTGCACTCCGGGCTCTACATCGTTGCCTCCCAGGAGTGACCCTTCCCTTTTCGGTGGGTTTTCCTTGAACGTGCCAAATGCCGTAAAGGGCGTGGAGAACTTCGCCACAAAGAAACTTTCGCCCCCGCGGCTCTTTCCGCGCACAGTATGGTCGTTCACAATTTCGATGTCTCCTTCGGAACGGCCAAGGTCGAACAGAATGTGCGCCCTCTCTGTTCGAGGGAAGGTGAATCTAAACATTCCAGTCCACGTCGTAGCTGTCATTTCGACTTTGGTCTTGAAGTCATCGAGATAGACGCTGTAATACCCCGGCGAAGACTTCTCGCGCACCTTGTCATACACAGAAGCGCTACGTTCCGGAGGGACTGTCCAATCGCCGACCACTGGCATTACCGTTGGACCCGCCTCTGCTCCACTCGAAAATCCAACTATAGTTCGGTTCGGATAGAAATACGGTGCCCTGACACCGGCCGGGTAGGCCAGATCGAGGTTTGCATTGATGGGCGCCAGTTCTGTCGAGCTGTGAGGTAACATCGCTCCCGGAGACGTAAAGCCGGAGTAGAGTTGTTCGCCTGGGGGCGGTGCATTGCCGATCAACTTCTGACTGTCCAGCGGTGCAGTGCCCACCAGTCCATTTGCGTAATCGATAGGGCGCTTGCTTGAAGTGTGCGCGCGTTGCGCGGACAGCATGGACACCGAAAGACATCCGGAGAGCAGATACATCGTGAAGAATCGGAGCGATAGACGTGCAGCAATCATGAAACATCTCCACTACATTGCGAAGCAGCACAGACTCCACGGTAATTTGGCACCAAACTGTGTGCAAGGCAGGCGCATCCTATGTGCAAAGGCATCTTGACGTTAAGGACAGCGAGCGAGAGCGAGTCTAGGCTGCCTTCGCCATCGCCGCTTCGTGCGCCAATCGGTTTGCGAGATCGATATGTACCAGGCTGAAGATCAGCTCGTGCTGCTGCGTCCTTAGCATCGGAAAGCACGAACAGAATTGCCACCCTTCCGCAGCCATGCGCGAAGCTATGATGACGGCGCGGGCTTCCCGCCTGTGAGAAGGGCCGTTCCCTTCCGGAATGCGCTTGAGACTGTCAGCTACGGCGTCCGACACTTCATCTGGAACACAGTCGCATTGGTCTCCGCAACACGTCTTCATCGTCATCATCGAGTCTGATTGCATGGCCGAACCTTCCATTTCAGGATTAAGCATTGCGCAACCAAGCTACCGCCGTCTGTTCGGCGTGTCTGTGCAGATTTGCTCACAACGCGTAAAGGGCGGCCGTTTAACGCGGCGCGACTAGGGTTTATACCTCCGCGAGCAGAAAGTGGAGGTCATCCCAAAAGCTCCGGATGGCATTTGGCAGTTTTGCCGATGAGCTCTCCAAACAAGGTGTCTGCCCATGCAAACCACGCTCTTGTAAACATCGCTGAATTGTTTCGGTTGTAGGATTCGTGCATGAACCCTGTAGCGGCGGCCGATCCTTTCAACATTTGAATTGCTCTCTTGATTTCGGTGCTTGAGGCGCTGGTGAGCGCATAGATTATCTGCGACATTGGCCAGATACTATCGCGGCCGATATGTGGGCCGCCAATCCCTTCGCCTGCGCTTCCGCGGAAGAACCACGGATTCTGCTCGCTCCAGATGAAGCTTCTGGTTCGCGCATAGAGTGCAGTATCCGGCGAACTATCAAGATAAGGCAGGCTCAGCAAGCTTGGAACGTTGGCATCGTCCATTAGAACGTGACCACCATAGCCGTCAACCTCGTACGACCAGATAGTGCCTGCCGATGTCGGGATGATAGCGTGCTGCAGCACCGCGGTGTGGACTTCATTGGCTAAATCGACGGCCTGATTCGCCATTCGCGCGTCATGAAGAATGGTGTTCGACATGACAGAGAGCTGCCGCAGAGAGGTGACGGCGAAAAGATTTGCCGGGACTAAGAACGCGAAAATGCAAGCATCATCCGACGGGCGAAAGCAGGAGGCGATAAGGCCTACCGGCTTTACCGGATTGCCAATGCCGTTGACCAGTGTATCGGTCGGGTTGGCTGCCGCGCGCTGGAAGTGATATGGCCCGTTACCATCTCTCCGTTGCTGGACTCGCATCGTCTCAAGAACTGTCTGCATCGCGAGTTTCCACGCCGAGTCGAAAGGTCGCGTATCGCCAGTGTTCTTCCAATAGCCATGGGCGAGGCGTATCGGATAGCACAGGGAGTCCAACTCATACTTGCGCTCGCCTACTCCCTGTTTCATCTCTGTCTGATCCTTGCGGCTACCTTCCAGAGAGGGTGCGTTCAGGTCTGCCATAAAGCAATTGGCGTAGGGGTCGATGAGCAGGCACCGCGTCTGCCGCCGGATGATGCCTTCAAGAAGCTCGCGTAGAGATTCGTCCCTGGACGCCAAGGATAGATACGGCCACACCTGGGCGGAGGAATCGCGCAGCCACATTGCGGGAATATCTCCGGTCAGCACCGCAGTATCGGGCTTGCCATCAAATGTACCCCGCTTCACTGTTGTGTCGAGAGTGTTTGGGAAACAGTTTGCAAAGATTGCTGCCAACGCAGGATCGCGGATAACTCGACTCATGGAATCGATATAGGCTTCCACCGCATCGCTGCGAAACATACGATCCCCAGGAAGCGGCCGCTTCGATTCCGCACGGGAACGCGTCAGTGCGAGCATGGGGCTAGGGACCAGAGACAGTGCACCCGCGCTGGTCACTAGCCTGCCCATTTGTAGTACAAGAGACCTTCTCGTAGTGTTCATAGTCATAACGTCAATTGTTTTCTCTTTCGGCTTGCTCACAATCAAAACTTCTCGTCCCACGGGTGCGGCCAAGACAAAACTCAAACTGGTCCTTCTGCAGCGATCAGCCGATGTCGACTTGGTTCTCGTCGAAGCCTTGACAACGCACAAACAGATCATATATTTTTCAGGAGCAAGAGACAACGTTGTCTTTTGCGACCGGAAGGTCGGCTATCCTCGCTGCACCTCCGACTCCTCGCTGATCTTTTCTAAGCGCTATACCGGATTTTTATGAAGAATAGCTATTCCATTGGAGTTGATTTGGGCGGCACGAATTTGCGCGTTGCCGCCTACAGCGAGGGATTTAGTTTTCTCGAGAGCATTGTTCTCCCGACGCAACTCTCGGCTGGCCGGGATCAGGTCGTCCGAGACATGTGCGAAGCAATCGAGGCCCTTTCGATACGCGGGTACTGCGGTCGACACCTTACCGGAATCGCTGTCGGTTCACCTGGACCACTGGAGTTGCCAAGTGGCATTCTGCGAAATCCGCCCAATCTCCCCGGATGGGACGGCTTCAATCTGAAAGCAGCGATCACATCAGCTCTCGGTCGAGAGCTAGTGCTTCAGAGCGATGCCAATCTAGCCGCATTCGCGGAACAACAACTGGGCGCAGGTAAGAGGTATGGTGTCGATGATCTTTGCGTCCTCACGCTGGGAACAGGAGTGGGGAATGGATTGATCCTGAACGGAGCCGTATGGGATGGTTCGAACGGTATGGCGGGTGAAGCCGGTCACATAATCATCAGCGACGAAGATGGGGCACCCTGTGGTTGCGGAGGACACGGATGCTTGGAGCAGTATGCTTCAGCAACCGCCGTGATGCGGATGGCGCGTGAGCGTCTCAAAGATGCTGCTCCTTCCAGCGCGCGCGAAGTAGGTCTATTGGCTCGCGCCGGTAACCCGCAAGCAGCCAGCATTTTTGATACTGTCGGGCACGCTCTCGCAGTTGCTTTAACTGGCCTCATAAACACACTCAATCTACCTCTGTACCTGCTCGGGGGCGGTCTGTGCGAAGCTTGGGATTTGTTTTCGCCGTCCATGTTTCGAGAGCTTGAAACTCGCAGTTATGTGTATCGATTGACAAAACCGGATGTGTTGGAACCGGAGCATCTCCAAGCCCGCAAGACATATATTCTTCGAGCCGAACTTGGTCCGACTGCAGGCCTCCTTGGGGCCTGCGTCGTCGGGCTGCAACAGTCAGCACCTATCTTGCCTTCACCTTCAATCAACGATCTCTTTGTCCATCAATAGATACGCTTGGTCGTCTCCTCCTCGGGAGGAACGGCCAAAGCAGCACAGGCTCAGGCCAGAAAGGCAGTGACAATTGGGGCGAATATTCAATGCTCAACTTTGTCTCTTACTTGGATTGTGCCTATCATCTGGTTGTCATGCTCGGAGGATTATCACTCAGCCGGGCGCACCTGATCTCACCTTGGCCGCCACTAATTATTTGAAAGAGTCGACAGATGCCATCCACACTCTGCAGACGTGGTACACCCCATCTACAGGCCTGTATCAATCGATGGGATGGTGGAATTCCGCGAACGCCGTCACGGTGCTTGTGGACTACGCTCGAGTAAGCAAATCGACGCAATATTTCCCAATATTTGCGAACACCTTTACCGAAGCCCAGAAGACCAGCCCCGCCTTCCTGAACAATTTCTACGATGACGAAGGCTGGTGGGCACTGGCGTGGATCGATGCTTACGACATAACGCAGAATCCGCAGTATCTCTCCATGGCCGAATCAATATTCGCCAACATGGCTGGTGGCTGGGATGGTACCTGCGGCGGCGGCATCTGGTGGAGTAAGGATAAACAATATAAAAACGCAATCGCGAACGAATTGTTCCTTTCCGTGGCAGCTCACTTGGCGAACCGAACTTCGGGTGCCGAGCGAAGGCAATACTTGAATTGGGGTAACAGAGAGTGGACGTGGTTCGTGGCATCCGGAATGATCAACTCTAAAAACCTGATCAATGACGGCCTCGGCAAGAGTCGAGGACAGATGACGGGAGCGGGCTGCACCAACAACGGCCAAACAACCTGGAGCTACAATCAGGGAGTAATCCTCGGCGGACTTGCGGAGCTATCGGCGGTAAATCCGGATCCATCCGTGCCGATTACAGCCCAGAAGATCGCCACGGCTACCATAACCTTGCTCGTCGATAGCCAGGGCGTCCTGCACGATTCATGTGAACCGAATTGCGGTGCCGACGGCACGCAATTCAAGGGGATCTTCGTTCGCAACTTGGTGTTACTGGACAAGACCTATCCGCAAACAGCCTATAAGGCTTTTGTCGACACCAACGCTGCTGCCATCTGGAAAGATGCGCAAGGTGAGCACTTTCAGCTGGGTCAGGTCTGGTCAGGACCTTTCGATGCTGGCAACGCAACCAGTCAGAGCTCGGCACTCGATGTCATGGTTGGCGCCGCTGCCCTGGAGAATACAAAGTGAAAGCCGTGTTCTCACTAAGAGGCGCATTGACTGAACTCGAGTGACGTTAGGGATTCGGGCGAGGGCCTTCGGTAAGAGGCATGGCTGGGGCGCTTGGCGGTCGTTGGCTGACTATGACATCGGTGCTATGTCTAATGCTCTCAAAGTGAGTGAGTTATCGGAGGAGATTTGAACCAGACTCTACAAGGTTATGGGCAAGCGCGATGCAGGCCATTTTCAGGCAAACCGCAAGGCCTCGGAGTAACAACAAGGAAGATTGCGACATTAATATCCGCGGTAGGTATCGCTCTACCGCTCCTGGCGCAAAATGCCTCTTCGCATAGGCCGCCTGCTGTACCGTTGATCGCAAACGACCCCTACTTCAGTGTCTGGTCTATGGCAGATAAACTGACGGACGTACCAACCAGGCACTGGTCCGAGGCCGAGCAGCAGATGAGCGGACTCATTCGGATCGACGGCAAGGTATTCCGCTGGATGGGTCCGCAGCCTCGACAGCGCGAGAACATGCCGGCGGTGGATCCCATGGAGCAAACTTCATTGGATGTCACTCCGCTGCATACCAGGTATCGATTTGCCGAAGCGGGCATTGCGCTCGACGTGACCTTCTTCACCCCATCGTTCCCAACCGACCTGGATGTGCTTTCACGACCGGTGACTTATCTCGCGTGGAAAGCGCAATCGACCGACGGAACAACCCACCAGGTCCAGTTGATGCTGGATGTTTCTCCGCAGATTGCAGTGAATGATAATTCACAGCCCGTGACATGGGGCCGATCGCATGTGGGAGGCTTGTCACTACTGAGTGTGGGCACGCGCGACCAACTCACACTGCATCAGTCCGGCGACCGCATACGCATCGACTGGGGGTACTTTCATTTGGCTGTTCCAGAGGTCGCGGGAACACAAAGCGAGATTTCAGGCGACGCCGTGACACAGTTCACGAAGGAAGGTGCACTATACGATACGGATGACCTGGATATGCCGCGTTCCGTCGACAGCTCCCGTGGCCAGGCACCTCATCTTGCAGTCGATTTGCAGCTTGGTACCGTTGGTTCAGCGCCCGTGGAGCGCCATGTGTTACTTGCCTACACCGAGGGCTACGCCATCGAGTATCTCGGGCGCAAGCTGCAGCCCTTCTGGCAGCGCAACGGCATGACCGAGTCAGCCATGCTGTCGGCTGCGGAGCGCGACTATCCCTCGCTCGAAGCACGTGGAGAAAAGTTTGACGCAGAACTCACCGCCGACATGCTGAAGATCGGCGGCAGCGACTACGCTTATCTCGCCTCACTCGTATTCCGCCAAACAATTGCCGCGCATAAGCTCGTTGCCGACGTGGATGGCACGCCGATGCTCTTCTCTAAAGAGAACGACAGCAACGGCTGTATTGATACCGTTGACGTAACCTATCCTTCTTCGCCTTTCTTTCTGTTCTTTAATCCGGAGCTACTCAAGGCGCAACTAGAACCGTTGATGCGCTACGCCGCCCTGCCACGGTGGCGCTTTCCCTTTGCTCCGCACGATCTCGGAACCTATCCCTTGGCTGATGGACAAGTGTATGGCGGAGGTGAATCAAACGAAGCGAACCAGATGCCCGTAGAAGAAAGCGGCAATTTGATCCTGATGATTGCCGCGCTCGAACGCAGCGAAGGCAACTGGGACTTCGCCCGGCGTTACATGCCTCAGCTCACGCAATGGGCGGCCTACCTGCAGGCCAAAGGTATGGACCCG
>OBLU010002351.1_pt1 | contig 17492 bp, 14 predicted proteins | sample 1518681 | NCBI WGS metagenome assembly OBLU01 (sample SAMEA3539304, study PRJEB22396) | soil metagenome | biome: tundra; feature: field; material: soil | place: USA | collected 2010-05 | depth 0.15 m | reverse complement strand
GCCCGCGACAAGGCCGCGGCCGAAGCGAAAAAGCAGCGGGAAATCGACGCGAAACGCAAGGCTATCGAAGCGGAGAAGCTACGCAAACTACGTGAGATTGAGCGACGCAACCAAGAAGAACTAAAACGCCAAGAGCGTCGCGACGCCGAAGAGCGACGCCGCCTGGAGGCCCTGGAACGCAAAATGCTCTCCAAGCCCTACGGCAAGGACGAGAACTTCCTCAATGAGTTGCGTGTCCTCCTGCTCGAGACCCGTGAAGCGACCAATGCTCAGATTGCCGTGGCCGAAGCGGAGGCCGAAGAGATGTTGGTCGACCGCGAGCGTCTCGAATACGACGACGAAGACGGTAGCAGCGTCGCCTCGGACATCCAGCGCGATCAATTAAAGGACTTTGCGACGGCGCTGCGCTTGAAGGTCGACGAGATAGACGTGGCCCTGTCGCGCGTGGATGATGGAAGTTACGGACGCTGTGATGAGTGCTACGAGCCAATCTCCAAGGCCCGTCTCCTGGCGCAACTGCCAGTCTTCACGTGTGTCTCGTGCCGCGCAAGCGTTTAAAATACGAAGTCAATTCCACCGTCGTGGTGGTGAGCCTGCTCGTCACCGCCGTTGATGCCGCCAGCAAAGCGTGGGCTCGCCGAGCCCTCGCGACGCATGCGGTGCACGTGGTGGGCTTCGCGTGGCTTCGTTTGGAATACAACTCGGGAATATCGTTCTCCCTTAATCAATCGGGTGCACTGCTCACGACCGTGGCGACCGTGGTCGTTGCACTGGCGGTGATCGTGGTCGGCGTACGGGCCCAACGCGGCGCTCCGGGCGCCGGCTTTGGACTCTTGCTCGGTGGAGGATTGGCCAACGTCATTGACCGCCTGGCGGCCCATCCCCATCAGGTGACGGACTTTATCAAGCTGGGTAGTTTCCCCGTTTTTAACCTGGCCGACGTGGCGATTACGGCCGGCTTCGTGGTGTTGTTGGTCTGCGCGCTGCGAGGCGAGAGACTGTTGGTTCGATGAGTGATGATTCTGTAGTTGATCCCTTTGACGGCGAGACCCTCGATCTCCTGGTGCCGTCCACGCTCAGTGACATCCGCATCGACCGCGTTCTTTCGATGCTCACCGGACTCTCTCGGTCGGAGGCGCTCGCCATCTTGACCGGTGGCGGGGTCACGGTCGACGACAAAGTTGTGGTGAAGGCCTCGACGTCGCTGCAGGAGGGCCAGCATTTGGTGGCCGTATTGCCGGTGCCTGACAACGGAACCGTCGAGCCCGATCCCTCGGTGTTGGTGGACGTGGTCTTGGACGATGAAGACTTCGCCGTCATTAATAAGTCGCCCGGTCAGGTGGTCCATCCTGGTGCCGGACATCGACACGGCACGCTGGTGGCCGGATTGCTGGCGCTCTACCCCCAGATGCAAGAGTTGTGCGCCGAAGGCCTTTGTGATCCGCTTCGTCCCGGCATTGTGCATCGCCTCGATAAGGGCACTTCGGGGGTCCTAGTTATCGCCAAGACGCCCGAAGGATTCCTCGATCTGTCGCATCAGTTGGCCGATCGTGTCATGGAGCGCACCTACCTGGGCATGGTGGAGGGTCACGTCGCCGAAGAGCGGGGTGTGGTGGACGCTCCCATTGGACGTTCCACCCGCACACCGACCCTCATGGCGGTGAGAGCCGACGGCCGCGCGGCGAGAACGGGTTATGAAGTGCTGGCGCGCATCGACAAGCCCCACGCCATGACCTTGCTGCGCCTGCAGTTAGATACGGGGCGAACCCATCAGATTCGCGTGCACCTGGCGACGATTGGCCATCCGGTAGTCAACGATCCCCGATACGGTCATCGTCGCGACAAGCGACTGGCCGAGGAACGGTTTTTCCTGCACTCGACAACCCTGGCCTTCGCCCATCCGCGCAGCCAAGAATGGATCACCATCAGTGTGCCGTTGCCCGAGGACCTACGTCACTTGGTGCCCGAAGGCGTGACGCTTTAGGCGCTTTCGCGCGCGGCAATAACCGCGTTGTCGCTGCGTAGAATCGCCAGGGCCTCTTCTTCGGCCCGACGAACCCTGCGAACGCCAATGTCCATCTTGGTGGCCGTGGCCTGGAGCGAGAGCGGCGTGGCACCGTTCAGACCAAAGCGAAGCGAGAGGACTTCGCGTTGGAGTTCGCTCAACTTTTCGAGCGCGCCATGCAACTGGTCGTCCATCATGGTCTGTTCAATATCGCCGACCCAGTCGTGCTGGCTGGGAGCGACGAGGTCACCCAAGGTGGTGGCGGAATCGGAAGAGGCCGGCTGGTCCAGGCTGGCGGTAACGCCCGCGAGGCCGCGCAGACCCTGACGCTCGGCCTTGGACATGCCGGTCGCCTCGGTCAGCTCCTCGTCGGTGGGCTTTCGCGCAAAGATCGAGGTCAACTCGGCGGTGGTGGCTTCGAGACGTTGGAGTTGCTCGCCGACTTCTAGCGGGATGCGAATCGTGCGACCGTGTTGTTGCACGGCGCGCTGGAGCGACTGGCGAATCCACCAGGTGGCGTAGGTTGAAAACTTAAATCCCCGCTCCCAGTCGAACTTCTCGACGGCCCGTAGCAGTCCGAAGGTTCCTTCCTGGACCAGGTCGACCATTTCGACGCCGCGGTCTTGGTAGCGACGGGCCCAGTGCAGTACCAGGCGGAGGTTGGCGGCGACCATTTGCTTCTTGGCCTCCTCGTCGCCGGCGGTGACGCGCTTGGCCAGTTCAACCTGCTCGTCGTAGTTCGGCATGGGGTAGCGATCGAGGTCCCGCATCAATAGTCCCAGCATGTCGTTGGTATTCACCGATGAACGGTGGACTGCGGTGGTCATTGCATCTCCTCGCTGGCTGAAACCGCCGAAGCGCCGGCGGATCAGTATTTCTCCTATCGACGCCTCACTAATTTACCACGGGGTAAAGGGGACTTCAAGCCTTATAAATAACGAAATCATAAGAAGTTGAGCTAGGCGCTGTGCGTCTTTTTCACCTTTTGGCCGCCCCGGGCCTGATCGACCATGTCGGCCAGGGTGAAGCTCGAAAGGTGCTCGCGCATGTGGTTTCCCACGTCGGCCCAGACCCCGAGCAGCACGCACTGGCCTTCGTGGTTACAGGCGCCATCTTTATGGGGTTCACCGAAGTCGCCGGCCACGATCGGTCCGTCCACCGCGGCCACAATTTCGGCGAGCGTAATCGATTCGGCCGAGCGGGCCAGTACGTAGCCGCCGCCGACTCCGCGCTTGGATCGCACCAGACTGACGCTCTTCAAACTCAACAGAATTTGCTCCAGATAGGGCTGGGGAAGGCCGGTGCGCTGGGCCAAGTCCCGTACCGAAACCGGCGTCGCCAGGTCGTCGCGCAGGGCCAGACTTAATAGCGCCCGGCTGGCGTAGTCCCCTCGCGTCGATACCCTCATAGGGCGCAGTCTACCGAGCCATTAGCTTCCGGGAGCCAACTCACCGGGGGCCTCCCCGTCTGGCACACTGCATAGATGGATGAAAAAAACAGCAAAGAGGTTACCGTCAACCCCGACGAGGTTTTGGACCCCGGCCAGGCCAGCGCGCCGCCGTCGGAAGACGAAGCCACGGACTACATAAGCCAACCGGCCAAGGTCATGCGCATCGGCTCCATGGTCAAGTCATTGCTCGACGAGGCGCGCAGCGCCCCGCTTGACGAGGCCGGTCGTACCCGTCTGCGCGAGATCTACGACACGTCGATCCGCGAACTTTCAGGCGCTCTGTCGTCGGACTTGGGTGATGAACTGGCGCGCATGGCGCCACCCTTTTCGCCCGACGTGCCGTCCGAATCTGAACTGCGAATCGCCCAGGCTCAACTGGTGGGCTGGTTGGAAGGGCTCTTTCACGGTATCCAGGCGTCCCTCTTCGCCCAGCAGGCTGCCGCCGCCGCTCAGCTCGACAAGATGCGGGACCGATCGCTCAACCCCGGTGGTCCGGAGCCCCGCGCCGGCACCTACCTCTAAGCGTGGCGCCGGGCCAAACGGTGGTACTAGCGTGTAAATCCCATGCGTGTAATTTCACGCGTCTGGCCCTCGAAAGGAGGAGCGCGGCGAATGGCTGACAGCTTCGTACACCTGCACAACCACACCGAGTACTCCATGCTCGACGGTGCGGCGCGGGTCGAAGAATTGGTGCTGGCCGCCAAAGCCGACGGACAACGGGCCCTTGGCATCACCGATCACGGCAACCTCTACGGGGTGATCGACTTCTACGAGGCCTGTCGAAAGCACGACGTGACGCCCATCATTGGCCTCGAGGCGTACATGGCGGCCAACTCACGATTTGATCGCCCGCCGCGGCGGGGCAAGATCGACGACACCGGGGGCGACACCGAAGGCGGTCAGAAGCTCTATCACCACCTAACTTTGCTGGCGACCTCCAACGGGGGCTACCGGAACTTACGCGAACTCTCCTCCAAGGCCTTCCTCGAGGGCTACTACTACAAGCCGCGTTTGGATTGGGAATTGCTCGAACGCTACTCCCAGGGTCTGGTGGCGACGTCGGGCTGCCTGGGTGGGGTGGTGCTCCAGGCGCTGGTCCAGGACAATTACACCAAGGCCGTCGAACTGGCCGGTCGGCTGCAAACCATTTTTGGAGCCGAGAATTTTTTTATCGAGATGCAAGACCACGGCATTCCCGAGCAACTTCGCACCAATCCCATGTTGCTCGAAATCGCCAAAGAGTTGAAGGCGCCACTGCTCGCCACCAACGACCTGCACTACGTGCATCACGATGACGCCGAGATGCACGACGCGCTGCTCTGCATTGGCACGGGTTCGCTGGTGGCCGATCCCAATCGCTTCCGCTTTCAGAGCGATCAGCACTATTTGAAGTCGGCGGCCGAGATGCGCTACCTCTTCCGCGATATTCCCGAAGCCTGCGACAACACGTTGCTGATCGCCGAGCGCGCCGAGGTGACGATCGAGTTCGACAACGACGCGTTACCGGAGTTCCCGATCCCGGCCGAGTACCAAGGGTCCAGTCATAAAGAGGGGGCGCACCGGCTGCTGCGTGAACTGACCTACCAGGGCGCCCACGACCGCTACGGCGAGGGTCTCAATGAAGAGGTGCGAGAACGTTTGGACTACGAACTGAGCGTCGTGGCCGACATGGGCTTCTCGGACTACTTCTTGGTGGTGTGGGACCTGATTCGTCACGCCCGCGAGCGGGGGATCCGGGTCGGTCCCGGTCGGGGATCGGCGGCCGGCTGCTGCATTGCCTACTGCTTGCGAATCGTGGATCTAGACCCCATCCGCTACGGACTGATCTTCGAGCGTTTCCTCAATCCGGGACGCAAACAGATGCCCGACATCGACATGGACTTCGACGAGCGCTACCGCAGCGACATGATTCATTACGCCGCCGAACGCTACGGCTCCGATCACGTCGCTCAAATCGTCACCTTCTCCACCATCAAGGCCCGCGCCGCGGTGCGCGACGCCGCCCGGGTGCTGGGCTACCCGCCCCAACTCGGCGACAAGATCGCCAAGGCCATGCCGCCGCTGGTGATGGGTCAGGACCTTCCGTTGGAGGCCTGCTTTACCCGGGTGCCCGGCCACGAAAGCCGCTACGTCGAAGCGGCTGATCTGCGAACCCTCTACAACAGCGACCCCGAGGTCAAGCACACCATCGACGTCGCCAAGGGTTTCGTCGATAAGCGGCGTCAAGACGGGATTCACGCCGCGGCCGTGGTGATTACCAAGGAACCGATACTCGAGTACGTGCCGGTGCAGCGCAAGTCCGGTCCGAACGGCTCCAGCGACGACGCTCCGATCGTCACCCAGTACGAAGCCACCGCGATCGAGAAACTTGGTCTCTTGAAGATGGACTTTCTGGGCCTGCGCAACCTGGCCATCATCGAACGCACGCTCGAACACATCACCCGCTCTCACGGCTTCGAGGTGGATATCGATCACGTGGCGCTCGACGACGTCAAGGTCTTTGACATGTTGAAGCTCGGCAACTCCATTGGCATCTTCCAACTCGAGGGCGACAAGATGCGCCAGCTGATTCGGCGGCTGGCCCCTACGAGCTTCGATGACATCGCGGCGCTGGTGGCGCTGTATCGACCGGGACCACTCAGTGAAAACGTACACAACGATTACGCCGATCGAAAGAACCATCGCCAACAGGTCAGCTACGACCACGAAGACCTCGAAGAGATCTTGAGCGAGACCTACGGACTGATGATCTATCAAGAAGACATCATGCGCGTGGCGACGAAGATCGCCGGCTTCTCTCTCGCCGAGGCCGACGACCTTCGCAAGGCCTGCTCGAAGAAAATTCGCGAGATGATTCAGGCCCAGCGCAAGAAGTTCGTCGACGGGGCCGAGCGTGAGGGCTACGGTCGAGAACTCGGCGAGGCGATCTTTAACAAGATCGAACCGTTCGCCGACTACGCCTTCAATAAGAGCCACGCCTACGGCTACGGACTTATTGCCTATCAGAACGCCTGGCTGAAGGCCAACTACCCGGTGGAGTACATGGCGGCGCTGTTGACCTCCTTTCGAGACGACAAGGACAAGTCGTCGGTCTATCTCAACGAAGCGCGCCAGATGGGCATCAGCGTCGGGGTGCCGGACGTGAACGAGTCCTTCGCCGAGTACGCGCCCAGCCTCATCAAGGACCGGACCATCCTCTTCGGCATGGCCGCCGTGCGCAACGTCGGCGAGTCGCTGGTGGAAAAGATCGTGAGTGAACGCGAAGTGAGCGGCCCGTACCAGTCGATCTACGACTTCGTGCGCCGGGTCGATCCGATGGTCTTGAATCGTCGCTCCATGGAGTCGTTGATCAAGGCCGGCGCCTTCGACTCGCTGGGGGTGCCGCGCCTGGGCTTTCTCCTGCGCGTCGACGAAATCATCGACGTCACGCTCAGTCGTCGAAAGGATCTCTCCTTTGGCATCTCCACCCTCTTCGCCGCCCTGGACGGCGACGGCAGTGCCGACGATTGGGAGGGCACGGAAATAGCGCTCAGTGACCTCGAATTCGACAAGTCCGTCAAACTGGATTTCGAACGCGAAATGCTCGGCACGTATATATCCGATCATCCGCTCTACGAGATTGAAAGCCTGCTGGCCGCCCGGACCGACGGCTCGATTATCTCCATTCGAGAGCGCGGCGAGGACCTCGCCAAGGCCAATAAGGTCGTCACGGTGGGCGGCATCTTGGCCGAAGTACAGCTGCGCACCACCAAGGCCGGCCAGCAGTACGCGCGAGTGGTGCTCGAGGATCTGGGAGGATCGATGGAGATAAATTTTTCCGCCCGTAAATTCGAAGAATGCAGCGGCTTTCTCACCAAGGACAACGTGGTGCTCATCGAAGGGCGGCTGGACGCCCGAGATGAGGAGTTGCGTTTTAGCGCTTTGAAGGTCACTTTGCTCAAGGTTGATCGCGGCGATGGCGAATTGCGATTGGCGCTGCGTCCCGAGGATCTGACGGCCAGTTCCATCGGCACTTTACGCGACATTCTGTCGCATCATCCCGGTAAATCACCGGTAATCGTTGAGACCGGCGAGGCCGGCAAAGCTTACAAATTGGGTCCTGAATTCAACGTCAATATCTCTGGCGTAGTAGGGGACTTACGCTCGGAATTCGGTCGAAATGTCATAAAGGGGTAGCAAAAGTTTCTAGGGGTGGTGAACTCCCGTAGAATGGACCTCTATGACAATGACCGTCTCCACGAAGGACACCACCGCCCTCAGCGATGTCGAACTGGCCGAGATGGCTGACCTGTGCGTCGACCGCGAACCAAACTTTGATATTGGCTTTCTCTCCAAGCAGCGTGAAGATTGGGTGCTCGTCACGCAAGTGCGCGAGGGCAACAAATTGCGAGGGTACTCCTTTTGCACCCTGGAGCGGATCGGGGGAACGCCCTCGCTCCTGGTAGGGCTGTTGCTGGTGGATCGCAACGCCAAGTCCGATCAGACGCTCAAGGCGATCTTGCACGACCAATTCCGTCGCGCGCTGCTGGCCTTTCCTGACGAGGACGTGTTGCTCGGTTCACGCCTCACCACCCCCGACGGTTTTCGGGCCTTCGCCGGACTCGATGACGTGGTGCCCCGTCTTGGTTACAAGCCCACCGGTGAAGATCGGGCCTGGGGCCGACGCCTGGCCAAGCGATTTGGCTCGGAAAAGTCGATCGATGACAAGACCTTCGTCATGACCGTGACGCCCGGACCGGTCGGCGGACTCGACTACGTGGCCGCCAAGGGCGCAATTCCGGAGGGTGCGGACACCCACTTCGCGGGCGTAAAGCCCGAAAAGGGTGAGCGCCTGGTGGTCTTTGGCTGGGCCATGGCCGAATCGCTGGCGTCGGGCAAACTGCCCAAATAGTTCAGCCCCTGGGCAGCAGGCCGGTGCAGCTCTTGTAGCAGTGTCCGTCGATGGACTTGGACAGCGTAGTCAGTACGTACGTCGGGCGAAAACCCAACGAGGTCGCCAGGTCCTTGCCGGCCAGCGAAAACTGGCGCGCCGTCTCCATCGTGCGAATGGCGTGGCTGTCTTCGCACAGCAGCCAGACGTCGTCGCCGTACCAACCAAATCGGACCCAGGTGGAGCCGTCGTCGCTGCGGCGAAGCAACTGCGGACCGCTGTCGGCGGCGATGAGCGCCACGCTCGGCCGTTCGCCGCGGAACTCCCAGTACGGCGCGCTTGGTCCACGAAAACCGAAGAGGTGGCCGTCGGCGGGGCTGGCAATCTTTTCGAGCCAACCGCGAACACGCCGTCCCCGGTAGGAACCGAGTCGACGGGGCAGGTCGACCAGCGTGACCGCTTCGGGCTGGGCGAGATCATTGCGCTCGATGTCCAACGCCAGTTGCCCTTCCACCACGTCAAACACCGCCAAGTCGGCGGCAAAATCATCGGGCCAGGGAATGCGCCATCGCACGATGGCCTGCGACGCCAGGTCTACGACGGTGGTGGACTCATTGGTGGAGCCCAAGACCAACCCGTACACCGTGGAACCGGGGGTGAGATTGACGTCGTCGCGTTGGGGCATGCGTTGGACCAACCGCTTAATGGCCTTCACGGAGGGGTCACGGTTAAAGAGTGCCACTACTGGTGGACTCGACGAAGTTGACCGTCCAATGCGTCAACCGAACTCACGGGAAGCTGGCAGGTCCCCGAGCGGCACACGTAGGCCAGTCCGACGGCGCGATTGTGCAGCAGGGGCGAAGAACCGTGCCCGGTGATGAGAACGCTTCGAACCATAGGTAGCCATCGTACGTGCTTGCTGAGTTCGTTTGGTTCGCCCGGAATAACGATCTCGGTGCCTTCGATCGCGTAGCCAGCGGCTTCGACAAGATCCGGCACGGCGCTCGGGTGGGTGGCTAGCAGGGTGGCACCGAGCTCGACCAGTCGTTGGGCCGTGCAGAGCAAGTCCGCGTCATCCCAGCACAGGGCGAGCCGGGCCAGGGCCCGGCACGCAACCGCGTGGTTCGAAGGGGTGGCGCCGTCGAAGATCTCCTTGGGCCGAGCGGGCAAGTCCGTGACGAGGTCGCTTTGCGAGAAGAGGCCCCGTCCGACGCGGGGCGACCGGGCCGTGGGCAGATCGCCGTCCCAGTAGTGGACGAGCAGGTAGCGGGCCTGCTCGCGGGCCGCACTCAACCATTGGTCGTCACCGGTGGCTTCGAAGGCGTCCAGGAGGGCGTCGCAGAGCCAGGCGACGTCGCTGGCGCTGGCGTGCGCCTCCCGGCGTTCCGTGCGCCACCAAGTGTGATTCGAGAAGTGCGTGACAAAAAGCGAGGTCAGCAGTTCGAGCGCCTGATCAATCAGCTCGCCGTCCCCGCTCAGCAGGCAGGCCGAGGCGAACATGGCGTTCCACTCGAGAATCACCTTCTCGTCGCGACCGGGCTGTACTCGGCTACTTCGGGCCCGGCGCAAAGCCTCTTGGGCCGGTCGCAATTCGTTGGGGGTACGAAACGGTTCGCCAACGCCTAGGCGAGGAATGGACCGGCCCTCAAAGAGGCCGGGCGAGGTGATGGACCAACGCGTCAAGACCTCGGGCACCTCGAGGGAGCGATCAGCTTCTCGCAGTGCCTGCTCTACTTCTTCGACACTCCAGGTGACGTGCGAACCCTCGACGCCACCGGCGTCGGCGTCGAGGGAGGAAGCGAACCCTGACGCCACGCGCAGATCGGCGAGCACGAAGCGCAAGGTGTCGAGTGCCACGTCGCGCCACTCCGGGTGATTCGCGTAGGCGCGCGAGGCGCGCAGGTAGACCCTCGCCAAAAGGGCTTGATCACTTAGCATCTTTTCGAAGTGCGGCACGTGCCACACGTTGTCGACGCTGTAGCGGGCGAAGCCTCCGCGCAGGTGGTCGTAGAGACCGCGCCGGGACATGGCGTCCAGCGTGCGAGTAACGGCTTCGATGCTCTCCTCGTCGTCAAACTCGAGCAGCGCCTGGACATAGCTGGCCCGCGGAAACTTGGGGGCCACGCCAAAACCACCTTCGCCGTCGACGCGACTCACGAGTTCGTCGCGTAACGACAGGCGAACGGTGGGCAAGTCAATTACCTTCTCGTAGGACGCGAGATGGTCGACGAAAGAGATTTCGCGCTCGACCGCCTGCTGGAGTTCGTTGGCCTGGGTATAGACGGCTTCACGTTGATTGGCCCAGGCGTCGGCCAACGCGAGCAGTAGTCGAGGAAATCCCGACTGTCCTGGGCGATCCTGTGGCGGGTAGTAGGTGCCGGCCATGAAGGGCCGACCGTCGGGGAGCAGAAACACGGACATGGGCCAGCCGCCGTGTCCGTTCAGCAGCTGGGTCGCGGCCATATAAAGAGCGTCAACGTCGGGCCGTTCTTCGCGGTCAACCTTGACGGCGATGAACGAGTCATTGAGGAGTTGGGCGATGTTCGGATCTTCGAACGACTCGTGCGCCATGACGTGACACCAGTGGCAGGCGGCGTAACCGACGGAGAGGAAGATCGGTCGATCGAGCTCGCGGGCCTTCTCCAGCGCTTCCTCGCCCCACGGCCACCAGTCGACGGGATTCTGCGCGTGCTGGCGTAAGTAGGCCGAACTGGAAGCCCCGAGACGATTCACGCAACGATGCTACGGCTCCACGCTGCGCGTCAATCGCGCTCTTCAATCGAGGCAGCGATCTACGTGGGCGAGCCATGTTGATCCCACTGTTCTCGTCGAATTGCCATCACCACCTCGTCAGTCCACTCGCCCTTGACGAACTCGTTTTCTATGAAGTGCGCTTCGCGAAGTAGACCGGCTTTCTCCAGTGACCGAATTGACGCCCCGTTTCGCCCGTCGCATCGACCCACGATGCGGTGAAGTGAATACTGCACGAAGCCGATCTGAAGCAGTTCGTGGTAGATCTCGACGGCCAAGCCCCGTCCGTGATAGTCGGGATGTAACGAGCCGCCGATCTCACCTTGAAGGTGCTCGTTCGTGGTCCAACGAAGCATGAAGTCGCCGATGACGCGATTGGTTTCATTGAGCACCACGGCCACGGGCAGTACGTTCTCGTTGATGATTTCCCGGGGCCTCTGCATGCTTCGTTCGAGCGCCGCGAGAGATTTCTTGCGATCGCGAGGTTCCCAGTAGAGATAGCGACTGACGTCCTCGCGTCCATAGAACGATTCGAGGTCGTCGAGGTCACTGAGTTGAAATGGTCGCAGGGTCAGTCGAGCGGTGCGGCAGTTAACGAGCAGTTGAGCCATGACAAGGTTCTAGTTGAAAAGGCCGCCCGGCTACGGAACTGTTCGGCGCCTTCGACCCATCATCGTCGAACAGCTCTTCAACTAATTTCAGCGCTAACGAATTGTCATCTGGGTCACCTTCGATTGTGGCGCCGCAACCTTTGATGGTTTCGTCGTGGTGGCTACTGTGAAGGTGGACTCCGTTCAATAGTGCACACCGGGAGGAATGACATGACCGTACCGCTTCGTTGGGGAATTATTGGCACCGGAGGCATAGCCCACACTTTCGCTGGTGATCTTCGCTTGATCGAGGAGGGAATCGTCGTCGCGGTGGGATCTCGATCACGCGAGTCGGCCGAAGTATTTGGTGACGAGTTTGACATTGCCCATCGCCACGATTCCTACGAGTCGTTAGTGGTGGACCCCGACGTGGATGTGGTCTACGTGGCTACGCCGCACCCCATGCATCTCGCCAACGCGCTGCTTGCCCTCGAGCACAATAAGCCCGTGCTGGTGGAGAAGGCCTTCACGATGACGGGGGCGCAGGCTCGCGAGTTGGTGGCGACGGCTCGAGCGAGGGGGTTATTTCTTATGGAGGCCATGTGGACGCGTTTCTTGCCCCACGTCGTCGCCATTCGCGAACTGCTTGCCCAAGGTGTCCTCGGTGAGATCGTGTCGGTGATGGCCGATCACGGTCAGTGGTTCGCCGAAGATCGCGCGTCGCGGCTCTTCGCGCCAGAACTGGGGGGAGGGGCCCTGCTCGATCTCGGCGTCTATCCCGTTTCCTTCGCTTCGATGGTGCTCGGTACCCCGAACCGCATTACGGCCTTGGTGACGCCGGCTTTCACGGGAGTTGATGGCCAAACGTCGATGCTCTTCGGTTACGCCAGGGGAGCCCAGGCCATACTTACCTGCACGTCATCGGCGCGAAGTGAGACCCGGGCCAGCATTGTGGGCACCAAAGCACGCATTGAAATTGAGGGCGACTTCTACGCACCGACGGATTTCATATTAAAGTTGTGTAACGGAAAGTCAGAACGCTTCGAGTTTGCTCACAGTGGTCGGGGACTCCAGCATCAAGCTGTCGAAGTCGCTCGCTGTATTCACGCGGGCCTCACCGAGAGTCCAATCATGCCGCTTGACGAGTCGGTCGCGATCATGGACACCATGGACCAGGTCCTGCAATCCCTTTAAATTGTTAAGAAGTGTGATCCGACGTTTCTATAACGTACTGATGAGTACGTTATAGAAACCGTGAAGTAGGTCTCTCGACGGAGCGCCGGCCGATGCCTCGAAGTGATTTTTCCTATTCGTGGCGTTCGTAACTCCCGTTCGAAACCGGCGATGAGAGTGGGGGATCAGGCCGGGCCCGTAAACATTTCATAAGACATCCGTGCTAACTTCACCAACTGAATATCACGTTCACGTGAAGTTCACGTAAACATCATTTCAAGGGCGTCGCAAGGTGCCAAAGAAGGGTTGGGGAGAATGAAGTATAAAACCGGAAGAGCCATTGCCGCTATGGCGCTGGCTGGTGCCTTTGTAGGCGCCATGCTGCCAAGCATCAGCTCGGCCAGTACGAAGACCGTGTCGGACAGCACGTTTACGACGAGCTTTTCGACCATGAAGTACCTGAAGAGTATCGCCGCGAAGGGCAAGGGCAAGATTGCTGTCATTCTTCCCGACGAAGTCACTTCAACGCGCTACGTCGAGTTCGACGCGCCGTACTTGAAGGAAGCCTTCAAGACCGCGGGGGTCCCTTCAAAGGATGTCATCATTCAAAATGCGTTAGGCAGTGACTCGACGCAGTACACCGATGCCCAGGCTGACATTGCCAAGGGCGCCAAGGTGCTGTTGCTCGACCCACTGGACTCAACGACCGGTGCCATCATTGAGGCCTACGCCCATGCACGCGGAGTCAAGGTCATTGACTACGACCGTCTGACATTGGGTGGAGCTCGCACCTACTACGTCAGCTTCAACAACGTGGCCGTTGGTACGTTGATTGGATCTGGCATGACGTCGTGCCTCACGGCCTGGAAAGTTGCCAGCCCAGAGGTATTCGTTATGTACGGTGCTCCCACTGACAACAACGCCACGTTGTTTGGACAGGGCTACAACGCAGTGCTGAAGGCCGCTGGCTTCTCGCCCGGTGAAGGCGCCACGAACTCCGCCAATACCATCAACGAGAGTGTTGGTACCTGGACTCCCACGCAAGCACTGACTGACTTCGAGGGTGCCTTCACGGCGAACCCGAAGATCAACGCGGTGATTACGCCAAACGATGAGAATGCCGCGCCGATCATTGCGCACTTGCAGAGCCAAGGACTTTTGCCTCAGACGATTCCATTCACGGGCCAAGACGCCACGCTTACCGGTTTCCAGAACATCATCTCTGGCTACCAGTGCGGCACCGTCTACAAGCCCATTTGGAAAGAGGCTCAGGCCGCCGCTGCATTGGCCGTCTACCTCCGTGCCGGTGTTAGGCCACCGGGCGGCTTGGTCAACGGAACGTCGACTGACTCGAATGCCACGATCAGCGCACTGAAGAACGTGCCGTCGGTCCTGCTGACAGCCACTTGGGTCACCGCTGCGACAGTTGAGGCGACCGTCATTCACGACAAGGTCATTGCTGCTTCAGCACTCTGCACCAACAGCGCTCCAATCGTTGCCAAGGACAGTTCCATACCGACCTACGCGGCGGACTGCACGACGTACGGCATCAAGTAGTACTTAACGATGGATTCCGCCTCCGAGTCACCAAATCTCTTCGTACCTGAGAACAGTGGCTCGGAGGCAGATTCCTCCGTCTCGCAACCCCTGCTGAGCCTGCGCGGCCTGTCGAAACATTTCGGCGCCGTGCAGGCGATGCAGAACGTTGATCTCGATATCCCCGCCGGGCAGGTCACGGCTCTCATTGGCGATAACGGCGCTGGCAAGTCCACGCTCATTAAGACGATTGCCGGCATTTGGGCGCCGTCGGACGGTCAGATCTTGTGGAAAGGCAAAGAGGTAAAGATCCACAGCCCTCGCGACGCCGCTGACCTGGGTATCGCCACCGTGTACCAGGACCTCGCCCTCTGTGACAATCTCGACATCGTCCAGAATATGTACCTGGGGCGTGAAGAGACTCGTCTCGGCTTGCTCAATGAGATCGACATGGAAATCGTCACCAAGAAGACGCTGGCCGACCTCTCGGTCACCACGGTGAAGTCGGCTCGCCAACTGGTGGGCTCCCTCTCTGGCGGCCAACGCCAAGCCGTCGCGGTCGCCCGCGCGGTCATGCGAGAATCCGAATTGGTGGTGCTGGACGAACCAACGGCGGCGTTGGGCGTGTCCCAGACGGCTCAAGTTCTCGAACTTATTCGCACCCTCTCTTCTCGGGGCATCGCCGTATTGGTCATATCGCACAACCTGGTCGACGTCTTCGCCGTCGCCGACCGAATCGCCGTCATGTATCTCGGCTTACTGGTCAATTTTGGACCCGTGGCGAACTATGACACGGCCAGTGCCGTAGAGTTGATCACGACTGGAACGTCCGGCCGCGTTCCCTCATCATTTTCTTCCGCTTCGTAGCTGAAAGGTAGTTGTACGTTGTCCATCTCTCATGAGGAAGAGTCTCCGCCCGGCCCGTCTGCGCGCGCTGAAGGAGCGGTGACGTTTGCCAAAACGCAGCTTAAAACGCTGTGGCAGGGCGACACCGGTCTCGCTCCCGTGCTCATTGGTCTGCTCGCGCTGGTCGGTTATTTTCAGTTTCGCAGTTCGGTTTTTCTCACGGCCGACAACCTGACGAACCTTTTCGTGCAGGCCACCATATTCATCCTGCTGGGCATGGCCGAAGTATGGCTCTTGCTGCTCGGGGATATCGACCTCTCGCTCGGTTACGTCATGGGCCTCAGTGCGGCGACGTCGACCATTTTGGTGGACAACCAGTTCCACTGGCCCTGGGCCTTGGCGATGGCCGTGGCGCTTCTCGTGTCCACCGCCATCGGATTTCTTCACGGCACGATCGTGGTTCGCCTGAGGCTCCCGTCCTTTATCGTGACCCTGGCCGGTCTCCTGGTCTGGGAGGGCGTGATGCTTTGGGTCATCGACAGCAATGGGTCCGGGGGCACGATTGCCCTGAACGAGAAGATCATGTACGACCTCGTCAGCGCCCAGCTGACACCACTTTTTACGTGGATCTTCGTATTGGTCATGGTGGGACTGATGGGCTTCTTTATGGTGCGCACGTATCACCGACGCCAGGCCGCCGGACTGGTCGTTCGGTCCTTTTATCTGATCGTGGTCAAGGTGGTCTCCCTCGCGATTGCGGGCGTACTGCTGGTGTTGATCTTTAATATCAATCGCGGACCCTTTTCCACGGTGATTCGTGGAATGCCTTTCGCCATTCCGATTGACTTTGCCGTCCTGGGTTTCGGCAGCTTCATATTAAACAAGACCAAGCCCGGGCGTTATCTCTACGCCATCGGAGGCAACGCCGAAGGGGCTCGCCGGGCCGGGGTCAACGTCAATCGCTACCGCCTGATGGCGTTCATGCTGGCGGGGTTCACGGCCGGGATCGCGGGCCTGTTGTACGCGTCACGCCTCGGCGGTGTCTCGAGCGGGATTGACGGCGGCACCCAGGTGCTGTACGCCGTTGCCGCGGCGGTTATTGGCGGCTGCAGCCTGTACGGCGGTCGCGGAAAAATGATCCACGCCGTCATCGGTGGGACCATCATCGCCACCATCTACAACGGCATGGCGCTGGTGGGCATCGCCACCGCCGAGCAGTACATCGTGACGGGCATGGTTTTGCTCGCGGCGGTGTCGGTTGACTCGTTGGCCCGTCGCGGCAGTACGGTCCTTCGCTAACTGGCGGGAGGGTGGCCGTTCCCGTTCGCCCGTCGCGCAAGTCGCTAAAAGAGATTCGTCAGCTCGCTGCGGCGAACTTTGCCGTTGCTCGTTCGCGGGATGGCCGCCACGTAGCGAATCTCCTTGGGCTTGGCCCAAGGTCCGATGCGCTCGGCGGCCAGGGCCGTGATGGCGTCATCAAACGTGGAACCGTCGCTCACGATGAGGGCCACCACTCGCTGGCCCCATTCATCGTCGTCGATGCCCGTGACGGCAACGTCGCGCACGCCCGGCAGCGAGGCCAGGGCCGTCTCTAAATCCTCGGGCCAGAACTTCTCACCGCCCGTGGTGATCACGTTACCGAAGCGACCGCGCACGCGGATCCGTCCCTGGGTGACGGTGCCGGCGTCGCCGGTGGGGAACCAGTCATCACGGCCGTCCGGCCCAGCCACCTGTGGACGCAACCCGTGTCGATACGAAGTGAAGAGGGTGGGCGAACGAACAATGAGTTCGCCCTCGACCTCGGCGACCTCCACGCTGGGCAGCGGATACCCGTCGTAGACAATGCCTGAACCGGTCTCGGTCATGCCCCAGGTGGTCACCACGTTCTCGGCCAGGGCCGAGGGGGGACGGGACCCGCCCAAGAGGACCTTGGAGAAGCCGTGTAGATCGTGGCGAGCCAACTGGGTGCGAACTACGGCGACGTGGGTGGCGCCGCGTGACGCGCCGTCTTCTAATTGGTCAGCCTCACCCCACAGCAACGTGGCGTCGCTAAGAATGGCGCGAAGCAACACCGCCAGACCTCCAATGTGGTTCGCCGGCAAGCAGGGGAACCAGACCGGTGCGCTCGCGCCGCGCAGCGTGGCCTGAGTGACGGCGGCGCTCGCGCGCAGAGCGGACCACGACAGCTGTGCGGCCTTGGGTGCCGCGCTTGAGCCGGAGGTCAACATCACCAAGCCAATGTCGTCGTCAACGCTGCGCCCGCTGTTACGC
>OBLU010002349.1_pt1 | contig 17504 bp, 14 predicted proteins | sample 1518681 | NCBI WGS metagenome assembly OBLU01 (sample SAMEA3539304, study PRJEB22396) | soil metagenome | biome: tundra; feature: field; material: soil | place: USA | collected 2010-05 | depth 0.15 m | reverse complement strand
ATGCCATGACCAGCCACTCCAGCCAGGGGCAGACTGCCGACCGTGTCCTGATTCACGTGGACACCGAGTTGAGAGCCAAGGATCTGCTCAAAAGCCGCATGGCCTATGTCTCCGTCTCGCGGGGACGCTATGACGCGCAGATTTATACAGACAACGCAGCAACGCTCGGCCAGGAACTCGACCGTAACGTCTCCCATTCGCCCGCGATTCAGCCGAACCTCTGGCGCAGAAGATAGAGCCACAGCCCGCGCACACGAACGAGATTTCTCAGGGCTTTAGCCTGGGTCTGTGATGGCATTCTCGAATGACCTTCCCCGGATAACCGGAGCGTAGCCGAGGCCCGGTTTGTGTCAAGACTCTGCACCGGCTCCGCGGCGGGCTTCGCCCGGTCTTAACACAGACCTCAGCGGCCTCGGCTTATCATTCCTCTATCCGGGGAATGTCAGATTCTAGTTCTACGAGCCGCGCTCCGCCCCAAATCGAACCGTTGTTGGATGCCGACTCACCGATTCTGGCTTAGTCCCCAATGCGCATCGAGGTCTGCGGCAGAGACGGAGAGGTCAAATGGTTTCGGCTGCTCCGGAAATGGCGCCCGTTGAGAATTTGTCCAACAGCCCGTTGGACAAACGAAACCGAACTGCTCTTCTTATTCCTAACCTCGAATCACTTTTCGAGCGCACGAAGAGCGAGCTTAGCTTCAGCATTCCCTTGCTCGACCGCTTGGCGGTACCACTGGATCGCTTGGGCGGTGCTTTGTGGCACTCCGAGACCCTGCTCATACAGGCGTCCCAACCTGAATTTGGCTTCGGAATCGTCATGTGCCGCCGCCGCCGAGTACCACTTGAAGGCTTCCGCATAGTTCTGCGGGACTCCTCGCCCCTGTTCGTACAGTTCGGCCATTTTCATTTCGGCTTCTTTCTTGCCGTGCTGCGCCGCTTGTAGATACCACTTACTAGCTGCGACATCGTCCTTCGCGACGCCTCGGCCTTGTTCATAGACTGCGCCCAGATCATATTGGGCATCGACATGGCCTTGGCGAGCAGCAAGCTTGTACAAACGAAGGGCCGTTGGCGGATCCAACGGCACTCCACGGCCGACCTCATACAGCACACCCAGACGGTATTGCCCGTCGGCGTAATTCTGATCCGCGGCTTTCCGGAACCATTTTGCAGCTTCGGATGAGTCCCGGGCGACGCCCTGGCCGAAAACGTACATCTGGCCCATTTTGACCTGCGCCGCCGGGTCACCCGCTTTTGCCCTGGCTATCCAAGCATTTGTATCTTCCTGGGCACTAGCCGAGGCCAGTAAGACTAAAACGCTCGCGATTAATGCTGCTCTCTTTATCTTCATATACCCTCCCCGGATGATGGGCGTTTCGGCAGACCGCAACGCTCGCATGAATCACTGTTCGAAAATCAAAACCGTTGGATCAACATCGCTGGCATCCACGGGAATGCCGTATGCTCGGGAATAGCTCGCCAGCCAGATCGCGATCGTCTCCGGTTGCGGCAACGTAAGCAGAATCACACCTCGCCCATTCTGTGAAACCGGTGATACCGCGTACGTTCCATTCATCAACTGACTCAAATCCGGCCCGGAAACGAAATCCTCATCTTCGTTGCCCTGCACGTTCCCATTGCCATCGAAGTCGGCAACCCCCGAGGCCAGGAGAACGTTCACCACCGCCGGAGTCGACGACGCAAACGTGTAGTTCCCAACCAGGTCCGCGTCACCAAAGGGTGGCACCACGACCTGGGATTCGAGGTATCCAGAACGTACGGACGCGGAGCTATCCATAATGAACGCCGTGTTCTGAGAGATGGCATACATGATCGCAGTGCTCGCCTGGTGTGTTTGCGAATTCACCAGATTGAGAGTTGTGCGGCCATTCAAAGATACGGCGTAGGCTCCATTGAGAGTGTTTCCGATCTGAACTGTGCCGCCGGCGTTTTCATCGAACTGGACCGTAATGGTCCCGTGTCCGTCGTAAGTCATCAGTCCCACGGAGACGTCTGGGGCGCCGCCGCTTACTCCAGTCTGCTGGAACACGGAATGCCCGCTAAAGGAACTGCTGCTGAAAGGCGCACCCGACTGCTGCAGAGCGGAACCGCTGAACAGAGGATTTCCGCTGTTCAGGACGTCTGTCGAAACCAGGAAGAACTCCCTCGCCGATACGACGTAGATTGCGAAGTTGAATTTACCGTTCCCAAAGTTGGAGAGGGTCAAGCTTAGCGTACCGCGTCCGTTGGAAGTGACGTTGTAAGCTCCCTGGAAATTAACGAAAGTCGGCAGCACACTGCCCGCGTCGTTTAGGTCCAGTGAACTTCCCGCGATAACTCCACTGCCGCTTGGGAAAATCGAGGTGAGGACACCGATGCGTCCCCCGGCGAAATCGTTCCCGGTAAGGTTTATCGTGTAACCACCCGTAAGTGCGCCGTTCGAAAAAGCACTCGGATCTTGCCGCTTCATCACTCCTGCACCGCGAATGCCCGTGTTGTCGATTTCGATCATCCTTGCGACATTGCCGTTTGAATTCAATGCGAAGGCGTATGAGTACGTGCCCTGAGAACTGGTGATAACCAGAGTGGCCCTATTGTCTCCCTTCACGGAATAGGTACCGGAAAAGGCAATGTTCGAGAGCGGGCCGGACACGCGATTGACATCTTCCACGCCTGCGGTAATGTTGCCTTGACCGTCCGCGCTAAAGGAACCGGCCGCCTCATAGAGGCCGTTCGTGTCCGTGCCGCGGAAGAGAAAGGCGTACTGCCCGTTAAACCTGCTGTTATTGCTCGATATCACCTGGACAGTAGCTGATCCGGAGCTGCTGCTGTTCGCCTGCGAGGTTGCGGTGACCGTAACGGCGGAACCGGGGACCGCGGCCGGAGCAGTATACAGGCCCGCACCGTCAATGGTTCCGCAGGAAGACGGGCATGCTTTGCCGGAGAGGCTCCAGTTCACGGACTTATTACTGGTTCCCGTTACAGTAGCTACGAATTGCTGCTGCCCGTTGATGACGACCTGAGCCGTTTGAGGGGACACCGCCACGCTGACCGGCGCGTTCACGGTAACGGTTGCCGTGGCATGCTTGCTCGGATCCGCTTGAGCAGTGGCAGTGACTGTGACGTTCGGTGGATTGGGAACTTGACCGGGAGCCGTATACAAGCCAGTCGCACTGATCGTGCCGCAAGCTGTGCCGGAGCAACCGGTTCCGCTGATACTCCAAGTCACGCTTGTATTCTTGCTGCCGGTGACTGTAGCCGTGAATTGCGCTTGCTGTCCGGTTGTAACTTGTGCTGTCGTTGGCGAAACCGAAACAACAATATTGAGAGCAATCATAACCGTGGCGGAACCGGAGCGCGTGGGATCCGCCTGGGAGGTAGCGATCACCGTTACGCTGGAAGGCGTGGGCTGCGTCGACGGTGCAGAATACAGTCCACTTTGCGATACCGTTCCGCAGGAAGCGCCCGCACATCCGATTCCGCTCACACTCCAGGTAACCGCCGTGTTGGTGGTTCCGGTGACCTGCGCGCTGAACTGCTGGGTCTGAGTAATTAGAACAGTGGCCGAGGACGGCGAGACCGTAACGACTACCGGCGAGCCTGCGCCTACATAGACCGTAGCTGTACCCGATGCCGCTGGATAGGCAAGAGAAATAGCTTTAACATTGACGACATTCGGACTCGGGATGTTTTTGGGAGCCGTATACAGCCCGGTCGCACTGATTTGGCCGCACGTCAGACCGGAACATCCCGGTCCAGACAAACCCCACGTCACCACCTGATTTCCGGTTCCCACGACGGTCGCCGAAAACCGCTGTTGGGCGCTCGGAGCAATGTGGATCGACGCCGGGCTTACGCTGACCGACACCGATGGAATGAGTGTCACGGTAGAGTTCCCGGTCTTGGAAGAGTCGGCAACTGCAGTGGCGGTGACGGTTACGGTTGGAGGGGAGGGCACAGTCGCGGACGCGGTGTAGAGTCCCTTGGTGGTGATGGTTCCGCAAGCGGCGCCAGAACATCCCGCGCCCCAGACTGACCACGTCACCGCGGTATTGCCCGTGCCGGTGACGGTTGCGCTGAATTGTTGCTGTTGCCCGACGACAAGCTGAACGCTGCCTGGCGATACCGTAACGACAATTGGCACCGACAGCGTGACTGTAGCTGAAGCGGATTTGGATGGATCCGCATGAGAATAGGCAGTCACTGTCACGACCGGCGGGTTCGGAGCCGCGGACGGCGTGGTGTATAAGCCTCTGGACGTGATGGTCCCGCAGTAGTAGGCGATGCAACCCATACCCGTCACATTCCAAGTCACACTCTTGTCACTGGTGCCAGTAACGGTGGCAGCAAATTGTTGCTGGCCTCCGGGCGGAACCGTCGCAGCGGTGGGAGATATCGTCACCGTGATCGGCGGTGGCGATACCACAGTGGCAATCGCTGTTCCGAAAGCCGAAGCATCGGCGAGGGACGTTGCTTTTACGGTCACGGTTGGCGGATTCGGTGGCTTTGCAGGTGCCGTATAAAGACCGGAACCGCTGATGCTGCCACAACTGATGCCCACGCAGCCCGCTCCCGAGAGCGACCAAATAACGACTTGATTACCGCTCCCAACCACAGCGGCCGTAAACTGTTGTGCGGTCCCAGTGGTGACTTGGGCAGAAGCGGGACTCACAGTAACGGTGACGGCCTGCGCAAGCTGGACCTGCGTCAATACAGAGAAATTGGGGTCCGAAACTAAAACGCCTTCCAGTGTAACGACGGGCGGCTGCGGAAGTGAAGACGGCGTCCGGTAGACTCCCTGGGCGTCGATGGTCCCGCAGGCTAAGCCGGAACAGCCGGGTCCCGAGAGACTCCAGCGTACAGCAACAGATTTTCCCTTGGCGTCACGAACTGTGAAGCGCTGAGTTTGATTTGCTGCGACGGTTGCTCCACTTGGATGAACGGCCAATCTGTGCGGAACGACACGCGTTGACGCCCAGAGTCCTTCCAATCCAAAACAGGCCAGCAGGCCGACTGCGACCCCGATGATCGCGCCGCCTCGAAGACAAGCGAGAAGTTGGAGAACGGACCGTTTTCGCGAACCAGATGCGCCGTGATTGCACTTTGCTGGAGTATCCGTAAGCATAACCGCCTCACTTCCGTGCGTAGCCATCGACCGCTGCGCACGGTGGCGCGTACTACGTTCACTTCGTGGATGCGGCTTGCGCTACCGCTTGCGGAGAAGGCCGCGCCGGCAACTGTTGGTCGACCATCTCTTTCAGCGTGCTATAGTCCACCGATCCGTGGAAATAGTGGCCATTCACAAAGAAACTGGGCGTCCCGGGGAGACCCATCTTTTTGCCTTCCTCCAGGTCCTTCTTCACCGCTTCTGCTTGCGTTCCGCCGTCGAGGCACTTGGCGAAGCGGTCTTCGTCAAGTTTCAGGACTTGGGCGTGCTTCTTTAGATCGGGGAGGTCGAGCATACGGCTGTAATAAAGGACGTCGTGATACTCCCAGTACTTGCCTTGCTCCCCGGCGCAGCGGGCAGCTTCAGCCGCCTTTTGAGAGCGATGATGCATGGGAAGAGGAAAATCCTTGTAGGCGAATGACAACTTGTCGCCGTACTCTTCCTGCAGTTTCTGGATCAGGGGATTGACCTGCTGGCAATAGGGGCACTCGTAGTCGGCAAATTCAACGAGCTGCACTGGAGCATTTTTCGAGCCTTTAACAAACGCATTCTCTAGATTGAGGCCGGCAACGGGAGGAGAGAGCAAAATTCGCAAGCTCGCTTGGGAACGCAACTCCTTGATATACGCCGCGCGTGCCTTGTCGCGCCGTAGTTGCCGGATGTGTTCCAGAACGCGATCGCGCACCGCCGGATAGGCCTCGTCGCTTTCCATTCCTTCGTAGTAGACCTGGAGTTGATCTTCCGTAGGATCCTTGATGTCTTTGTAGATTTTCTTCTGCAGTAACTCGTCCACAGTGAGGTGTTGACGCTCAGCCGTCAGGGAAAGCAGTTCCTCCTCTACCAGTTGGTCCAGAGCCTTACGCTGGCTCGTGTAGTACTGATAGCGGGCTTGCAGAAGACTGCCAGACTTCTTCTGCTCAAGATCGAGGCTGGTGAGTGTCCGACCATCTACTTCGGCCACGGCAAAGGAAGAAGAAGGGGCGTCAGCGGCGGGCGTGACCTGCCCAACGGCAGGCAGACAGACAAGGATAAAGACCCAAAGTGCGCGTGCGAAGATATTCACAAATCCTCCCCAGGAATTGCGATCAGATTGAGTGTGCCAGGCGACTGGTCGACGTCGCCTGGCACCATTTCTTGCCGAACGCCAAGGTTCACTTGAAGTTCAGCACGACGTGCTAAGTTAGTCGCCGGTACCGCAGCTGCAAATGCCCCTGCCGCTGCCCAGACGGTTTACGAAGTAGCAGTCAGCTTGGAGGCTGGCCAATTCTCCGGCGCTCAGCGTGGCGTCGAGGAAATCGGTCTCAGTGATCGGGTATGCAGTTCCCACTTTGTTCTGAATGTGGGTCCCCCACGCACGCAGAGTTGGCGTAGGAGTCACATTCGCGGTTGCGTCACACGGCGAGTTGTTAACGGCTGCGGCGACGAGCTTGATATCTCCGTTGTTGGAGACAGCACCGGTCAGCGGATTGTTGGTTAGGTTCTTCGAGACCGAAAACGTGCGCAGACCATCCGGGGTCAAAATGCAACCGCAGCATTCACTCATTTGCTGGTCGTTGTCGAACACATACACCATGGCGCACAGGTTGCCGTTAGATGTTCCGGGGTTTGTAACTCGGACCGTGCCATCCGGAGCACCTGCGACGCCGTTGTTGGCAAAATAATTAACCTTGAATACATCCTGTGCTGCCGCGCTGATAACACCCAGCGTACAGATGCCCAGAATAATCAAGGCAATGGTAAGGCTTTGACGCTTCATTGAGAGACCCTCCTCTTTAGTGGCGCGCCTTGCTGTGGGGAGGGAAAGCAGCCGGGTCGCGCTGGGTGATCACTTTAGTCTCGGCTAAGTGTTTTACAAGTACCCACATTGCCTAGCCATACCTCTTAGCGTGCTGACGCTACACCAAACGTATTAGTCAAGCAATCGCTCACTTGTACTACGTCGTCAGCCTGCTTTACTTAGACTAAGCCAAAGGGACTAGCACTAATACTCCACTCCAGTTTATCCCCACAATGGAGCTCGTACGCCCGTATTCCAGATCACTGAGAGTTATTGGAGTTGCTCTGCTGCTGGTTGGTTTGCGAGCTGCATTTGCTGTCGCTGACGGAGGCGCTCTTTTTGCATTTGGTCGAGGACCGCACCAGGAATAAAGTCGCCGGAGGTGCCCTGGGGCGGCTGACTCGCACTTATGGCGACACTCTCAGACGACTCTGTGGAGTTCTCGGTCGACGGATCAACCCGGAAGCCGGCGCCATACAAGTGGGGTTCCTGGCCACCTGCGGACGTGGAAGCAAGGGCAGTTGCGTCCCGCTTCCCGGCAGGCGTGTCTGCTCTATGCGGGAACAGTAGGACCTGGGTCGGGTCGTGCGGGTGTTGCGACGAACCCACGATGATGAAATCGAAGGCAGAACCGTTGAGCAGATGCGTCAGCACATCTTCTGCTCGTCCCGGTCCGGTGTGTTCAACAATTTGCTCCAGGCCACTTCCGGACGGAACGTCGATCATAGCCCCAGTCTTCTCCGCAACCAATTCGAGCACCGCGGCCAGAGTTGAGTTCTCCGCATCAATCGTGAGTTGGCCATCCCGATACGTGATTACCGGCGAATGTGGCGTGTCGACAACCGTTCCAGGGGCCCCGGCAACCACATCCGGCAGCGGCTGTAACACCCCGCTGTCGGCAATGTTCTGTCCCTGACAAGGCAACCATAGACAGATCACGAGCAGCATCGCATTGACGGCATGCTTGCAGAAGAACTTGAAAACTCCAGACATACTCTACCTCCCGCTACCTTGCTGCCTCGCGGTCCAGCGTCAGATCCGGTTTCAGGGCAGGATCAGAATCGCGCACGCATTGCGATGCGCTGTCTTTAGATGATTTCGTCGCTCGGCACCGAGCGTCGGCAGACCCGGTCTGGCCTGGTGCGCATTCGGGCTCTGACGACTGAACGTCAACCTTCCCACCGGATTCAAGCTTCAGGGAATCGCTGCCCAGGGAGTCCTGGATCGGCAATTCATCGGTTGATTGTGGACTGGTATTGCTCGACGCCGTGCTGCCCCTGGGGAGGTCCTTCTTGGGAATGCTTTCAGTTGGTGCGCACTTTGGCAATTGCTTGCGAACGGACGACGTGTGAGCGGTCTGCTTTGCATCGCTTGCATAGCCAAGAGAGGGGAGAATAAGAGCGCTGAGTAGGACCGCTCCAAGAGCTACGCTGCCGGCAGAGAACCAGCATCGATTATTCGGGCACTGCGCGTGCTGCTTTCCCGGCATGTTCCCATCCTCGCAAATCCGGCTGGCAATCGTAAAGCTTGAGCACGGACAGTTAACTACGGAAATCTCCTTGGCAGCAATTCCACAAATGGACTAGCCAATCCGTTTAAGACGAGAACGATTTAATTCGTTCGTGCTAGAACAAATGAAGTGACCCAAGTGACGAGGCCCATCCCTCTTGACAAGGTAAGTCGTGCGCAGGATACTGCTTCATCTGATTTTGGGCCATTAGCATCGTTCTGGCTGCCGAGCGCCACTCCCCCCAAGCCGGAACTCAATTACGAGAACGTCTAGTTGATTGCACGTTCGACCGGGACGCGTCCGGTTACGCCTAGCACCGAGAACTCCGCGTGAGGGTTCGGGGCGTGACGGGGCACGCCGCTTCGAACCTAAGGAGAACACCGTGTCAATGGCTCCGAGCAACAGCGGTTTTTTGCTGCTAGATGCTAGATTGAATCTGATTGCAGCGAATGATCCTGCCCTTCAAATCCTCTGCTTCCCCAGCGGGGCGGATCGGATCAAGCAACCCAAAGTCTTTCTTGCGGATCGGGTACGCACCACCCTCCTCGACCATAAGAATCGGGACGGATCGGCTTTCGTCAAAGAGTTTAGGTCGGGTAAACGCCGCTACATCTGCAAGAACTTTCGAGTCGACTGTAACGAACACTATCCCGTTCAGCCCGCTTTCGCTGTGCTGCTGGAGCGGGATGCATCGAGCAGTTATTCGGCACTTGCAGAAATCTCTGAACAGTTTGATCTGACTCAACGAGAACGTGAGACGGTAGAGTTTCTCCTACAAGGTCTCACTAGCAAAGAGATCGCAACCCGCATGCAGATCAGTCCTAACACCGTAAAGGCGTTCCTGCGATTGGTAATGGTCAAAATGAAAGTTTCAACACGTTCTGGAATTGCTGGGAAGCTTGCTGGATCAAGGCCAAATGCTTAAGTCTTTCGCATTCGAAGTTTAACCGCGAATTAGTTCGATTGAAGAATTTACGGAATTAGCGACTTCGGTCATCATGCGATACTGTGACGTATTCTTCAGATCGAGAACGACGCCAGCATGAGCGTTTCCCGCAGGTCCTTGAAGTGCATGCCCGGAGTTTGCGATCAGGTCAGACGGCGGGCGCCCTGCCAAAGGAATTTGACGGTCGCATTCACAATCTGAGCAACGGCGGCGTTTGCATCCTTAGTTGGAGTCCCCTCCAGGCTGACACGTTCGTGTGCTGCGATTTACCTATGTTCGATGCACCGGTTTCGATTCCCACGCTCATGCAAGTGCGATGGACTGCCAAGCGCGGGCACAAATCTCCGAGCTACATCAGTGGCCTTCAGTTCGTTGTCTAGCTGCGCGACCACCATATCGGAAAACGGCAGGCTTTGGCTTGGCTGTTCGGCCTACGCCGATACGCTACTCCCAATGGGTTAGTACCACTTGAGAATTGCGCGGAATAATCCAGTCGATATAGTTCCATTCGGTTAGTTCGTGCCCTGCCCTCTCCCCGAGTTGCCAGGAGTCCAACATGAGACTTTGTCCAGCCGCTCGCGCGATCGGTGTTCTTAGTGCGTTCATATGTTCCGGATTGTTCTTGAGCTGCGGTGGAGGCAGCACACCACAAGGAGGAGGGGGAGGAACCGCAAAACTCACGCAAATCACAATTGCTCCCTCTAACCCGACCATTACGAAGGGCGCAAGTCAACAGCTCGCCGCTACGGGGAGTTTTGATGATGGGACTCAGCACGCCTTAGGTACTTCGGTGACTTGGCAGACGAGCCAGTCAAACGTTGCCACGATCAACACTCAAGGCAACGTGACTGGCGTAGGCGAAGGCGTCGCGCAAGTGTCTGCGACGTATCAAGGGGTAAGAGGCACCACGTCGGTCACCGTCGGACAACCCGGCTTGCTCAGTATCACGGTCAGTCCGAACCAGTCCTCTTTGCCTGCAGGTGAATCCGAGCAACTAACCGCGACCGGGAACTTTTCCGATGGAACTACTCAAAATCTGACTCAATCCGTGACGTGGATTTCATCCGGGTCAGCAATAGCCAGTGTAAGCCCGACCGGTGCCGCTATTGCCAACGCAGTTGGAACGGCCACGATCAGCGCGACCTCCGGATCCGTGACCGGTTCCGCGAGCCTGACGGTCACTCCCGCTGCGGTAATCGCCTTGAACATCACTCCGACAACATTATCCATGGGCTTGGGGAGTAGCCGTCAGATCCAAGCGATTGCAACGTTGAGCGATGGAACAACGCAGGACCTGACCGGAATCGTAGCGTGGAGTTCGACACAGCCAGCCATTGCCAGCGTGAGCAGCGGCGGACTGACGATTGCTGAGCAGGTTGGCTCGACGACGATCCTCGCAGAGGGCAGTGGCCTCACTGGGTCGGCTGATCTCACCGTGATGCCACTCATCGCCGTGAACTACTTTGATCGTGCCAGCGCTGAAAAATCAGGTGCTGACAGCACCATTCGGCTTACCAATCCGGGTCTTACGCCCGGAGGCCTGTGCGCGATGGTTTACGTATTCGACCAGAATCAGGCATTGAACGAGTGTTGTGGATGTTCGGTAACGGACAATGGGATGCGGAGCATCTCCTTGCTCCTGGATCTCACGGCAAATCCTCTGACAGGGGAAAAATCTCAAACGGGAGTCATCAAGGTCGTGCCATCCGATTTCGGGCAGAATCCACTATGTGATCCCGGCTCCTTAGCTCCGACTGGCGTAGTTCTTGGATGGGGGAGTAATGTTCAAGTTCTCTCAGACGGCACCTTCCAAGTCACGGAAACAAGGTTTGAAATGACCCCGCTGAGCGACGGAGAAACGACGAACCTGGTAAGCGAGTGCAACTTTCTTAAGCAGGCCGGAAGCGGCGCGGGCATTTGTTCCTGCGGAAGTGGCGACTAGTGAGACATCGACACTCCACTAAGATCTGAGCACGGAGGCAGGAGCCAAGCCCATAAGAATGGGTGAAACGATTTGGCAGGCAATGAAACTGGAGAACAAAGTGGAGAACATCGTGAGACCCCGAAAGCAGCCCTTGACCTCGACGGTAAGATCCCGAAAGCATTGTGTATTGCGAATCAAGAAGTGATTGCCAAACCTGCGGTGAGTCTGCTCGTGACGCGAAGCCACCAGAATGGGCGCCAGGGGAATGACATCCAAAAACCTACCGGACACTACCCGATGATCTCCCAAAGGACCTTCATCAGCACCGCCATACTCTGCGCAAGTTGGCCTTGAAGAAACTAATTGCTGAAATCGCCTGCTTACGACAATTACCCGAAAACAAAAGCTCTCTCCGTCGGTGTCCTCCGGCAGACTTGCTACAACTTCGGCAGCTTAGAATCGGGGTCCTCCACCACCTCTCCATGATCCCCATTCTTGAGTGAACGCGGCTGCGTCCGCCAACTCAACTCATCCAACCGTTTTCGCATGTCACTCCAGCTCGTTTCGCGAGCATTGCAATGTTCACAGTCTGGGCTGTGGATTTTCAGGAGGGACAACAGGTAGCAGATCCGACGTCTAAAGTTCATAACCCAACTCGCCGGATTCGGATCATTCGCCTCAGGGGGTGCTGCGTCTCATGGCTACTTTGGCGATCTTCCGTTCCCGCCGGATCGCCAGGTGAAAAAACTGGCTGCGCCATTCCGGGTCGCTGCGCACCGCCGTGACTTGGGCCGCTTCCACCAGCAGGAAACGCAACAGAACGTTCCCCTGTTTGCTGATATGTCCCAGCCGTCGCCGATCCCCGCTGGACTCTTCCACGGCACCAGCCCCAGACAGCTCGCGATCTGCTTGCCACCACGAAACCGATCCGCTCTCCCGATGATCAGCACATAGGCCAGCGCGGTTCGGGAACCCGCCCCGGGCACGAGGTCGGGATTTTCTCCCGATTACTGAGATACGACCAAAACGATCGGACTGGTATTGGTTGGATCGATGTCGAGTCCGATGAATTGCGAATTCGATACGATCCACAGAACGACGTTCTGCGGCGCAGGCGAGACAAGGTCTAACTGACCGCGGCCATTGTTCGGTTTTGTGGAGACGGCGTAGGTCCCGGCAAGCGACACACCCGAGCTGAGGCCGGAGGGCTGGCTCAGGTCTTCAGTTCCGGTCACCGCACTGACGCCATCGAACGAAAGCACTCCGGTCGCCAGTGGCGACCCAGAAACAACCGCCAAATCAGGTGCCAGCGCGAACGCTCCTAGAAGGGTGCCGCTGGTGAACGGTGGGGCAGCAAGTTGCGTCTGCAGAGCACCGAACCGGACCGACGCGGTTGTATCCATGAGGAGGGCTGTGTTGTTCGCTATCACATAGCCAATCAGCGTGGTGGAAGTGTGGGTCTTGGGGTTGACCAGGTTCAGGTTGGTTCGCCCGGTCAGCGAAACATTGTAGGCTCCTGACAGTTTGCCATTTGTGATTATCCCCCCGCTGTTTTCGTCGAAGAGTGCCGTTGCCGTATTCTGTCCATCGAACGACATCTGACCGATCAAAGCATCGGCGAAGCCTTGCGAGATTCCCGTCATTCCGAAGATGGTGGGTCCCTGCAAAGTACTGGAAGACGGGAGCGAACTGGATTGCTGGGATAGTTCTCCGCTCAGGATCGGAGACGGCGCGACGAACGGATCTGTGGACACCAGAAAGACGTCGGTCGAGGAGACCACGTAGGCAGCAAAGTGCAAGGTGCTGCTGGCAAATCCGGAAAGGAACAGCGCCGCAGTGCCCCGGCCGGTCGAGTCGATGCTGTAGTTGCCAGGGAAATTGATGAACGTTGGCAGTATGTTCCCGCCGTCGTTGACGTCGAGCGCACTTCCGGAGATGGCGCCGGCTCCATTGAAGATGAGGGACCCTAACACTCCTACCCGAGCGCTGGACGACTCTTCGCCCGTGACCCCGAGGACGTAGGTGCCATTCAATGTGCTATTGGAGAACTGCGAAGCGGTTCGAGCTTTCAATATCCCGGAGCCACGCACACCGGAAGTATCGAATTCGATGAACCGGGCCGACTGCCCGGTGGCGCCCAGCGCGAAGGTGAAGCTCGAGGAACCCGAAGCAGTCGTGATCGTCAGGAGGCCACGGTTGTCCGGCGTCAGTGAATAGGTTCCAATAAACGGAACATCATTCACAGGTCCGGAGGTTCGGTTCACGTCCTCCAAACCGTTCTGGAGGTGGCCATTCCCATCGGCGGTGAAGCTTCCTGCCGCAGTGTAAGGACCGCTTGAATCAAACCCTCGGAACAAGAAGACATAGCCCCCGTTCAGTTTGGCGGCATCCGCGGCAACAATGGTTACGGTCGTCGTACCCGACCGCTGGGGATCTGCCGCTGATACCGCCAAGACCTGAACGCTGGGGGGGGAAGGCACCGTGGCCGGAGCGATGTAAATGCCGGCACTCGAGATAGTGCCGCAACGCGCCGGAGTACAACCCGTGCCCGAGACTTTCCAGGTGACTGCCGTATTCGATGTGCCGCTCACCTGGACGCTAAACTGGAACTGCCGGCCAATCGTGACCACCGCGTTTCCGGGAGTCACAACCACGGTCACCGCTGAAAGAATGGTAACGACCGCGGAGGCACTCTTGGTTGGATCGGTTTGCGATGTGGCCGTCACCGCGATCTTCGGGGGAGTCGGCACCGTCGCCGGCGCTGTATATAAGCCGCTGTTGTCGACCGTGCCGCATGCCGAGCCGGCGCAGCCTGCCGAAGACACGCTCCAGCTCACCGCTGTGTTGGTTGTCCCAGTCACGGTAGCGGTGAATTGCTTGGTATCGCCTGCGAACACCCGTGCGCTGGTTGGGGAAATCTTAACCACGACGGGCGCCAGCACGGTGACAGTCGCGGTGCCCGACTTGGAGGGATCGGCCTGCGAAGTGGCAATCACAGCAACCGTGGGCGGATTGGGCAGTGTATTAGGCGCGGTATACAAACCGGCGCCGGTGATGGTCCCGCAAGCGAAGCCAGTGCAGCCCGCGCCCACCAGATTCCAGGTCACCGATGTATTCGAGGTTCCGGAAACTGTGGCCGTGAACTGCTGCTGGGCTCCCTCGATGACCTGCGCAGTCGCTGGCAAAACCGACACGATGACTGGGGGAACCACGGTCACGATGCCAGTCCCGGACTTGCTGGGATCCGCTTGCGAGGTGGCGATGACCGCAACGGTCGCAGGATTCGGAATGCTGGCTGGAGCGGTGTAGAGGCCACCGCTCGTAATGGTTCCGCAGGCTGCGCCCGTGCAACCAGATCCAGAGAGGCTCCACGTCACTGCTTGGTTGGTCGTTCCGGTTACGGTCGCAGTGAACTGCTGTTGAGCCTCGGTCGCGACCTTCGCACTCACAGGAGACACGGTAACCAAAATCGCCGGTATTACAATCACCGTGGCCCTGCCTGACTTGGACGTATCCGCTTGAGAAGTCGCGGTCACTGTCACCTTGGCGGGGTTGGAGACTGCAGATGGCGCAGTGTAAAGACCCGCAGTGGTAATGGTTCCACAGGCTGAACCTGAGCAGCCTGCGCCCGACAGGCTCCAGGTGACAGACTGATTTGGCGTTCCCGTGACGGTCGCAGTGAATTGCTGCTGGGCTCCGGCTACGACCTGTACGTTCGAGGGCGAGACGGTGACGGAGATGACGGCCACGGTCACGGTAGCAGTGCCCGATTTGGAAGGATCCGCTTTCGAAGTCGCGGTCACCGTCACCGTGGCGGGGCTGGGGACTGCAGATGGCGCAGTGTAGAGACCTACGGCGGTAATGGTTCCGCAGGCGGACCCTGAGCAGCCCGCGCCCGACAGGCTCCAGGTGACGGATTGATTTGGTGTTCCCGTGACGGTCGCAGTGAATTGCTGCTGGGCTCCGGTTACAACCTGTACGTTCGAGGGCGAGACCGTGACGGCGACGGGCACGACGATGGTCACGATGGCGCTCCCGGACTTGGAGGGATCCGCCTTTGAGGTAGCAGTCACAGTAATCGTGGGCGGATTGGGCAGCGTAGCAGGTGCGGTATACAGACCGGCGCTGGTGATGGTTCCACAGACGGATGCGGTGCAGCCCAAGCCCGACAGGCTCCAGGTCACAGCCGTGTTGGTTGTGCCTGATACCGTAGCAGTGAACTGCTGTTGCGCTCCGGTAACGACGGTGGCGGTTGCGGGCGATACCGAAACCTGGACCAGGGTGATAGTGACCGCTGCGCTCGCGAACTTGCTAGGATCGGCTTGCGAAGTCGCGGTCACACTCACCGTGGGCGGACTGGGCACGGTGGTGGGCGCTGTATACAGACCGGAACTGGAAAGCTTCCCGCAGGCCGATCCGCTGCACCCTACTCCCGACAGGCTCCACGTGACCGCCGTGTTGTTGGTCCCAGTCACGGCGGCGGTGAATTGCCGCTGACCCGCCGTAGGGACACTGGCGGAAGTCGGAGAAATTGTGATCGCCACCGCAGACTGAACCACGACCGTAGCGCTGGCGGACTTGGTCGGATCGGCCTGAGAAGTGGCGATAACATTGACCGAGGCCGGGTTCGGCACCGCCGCAGGAGCGGTATACAGACCAGAAGACGTAACCGTTCCGCAGGCGGCGCCAGTGCAGCCCGATCCACTTACGCTCCATGTGACCGCTGTGTCTGTGCTGCCGGTAACCGACGCCGAGAACTGCTGCTGCGCACCAGTGTTCAGCTGTACGAAGGTCGGAGTGATTTTGACCACAATCGGAGTGTTGATCGAAACCGCTGCGGAACCGGACACGCTGGCATCCGCCAGAGAAGTCGCGATTACGGTCACCTGATTCGGAATCGGGATGGTAGTCGGTGCCGTGTAAAGGCCAGCTCCGCTGATGTGCCCGCAAGCGATCCCGCTGCACCCGGAGCCGGACAGACTCCAAGTGACCACCTGATCTCCGGTACCGGTAACCTGCGCGGAGAACTGCTGCTGTGCGCCGGGATTGATGGCCACCGAAGACGGGGAAACGGTCACCACAATCGTGGCGGAAGCTGACGGCACGAGCCACAGCGATGCGCCGAGAACGCTCAGGATGACGAACAGTTTCCCGCTCCAACTCATGGCTCTCCAATCTGCGGCCACTCCGTCAGCGCAGTGCTTCGGCTCGATGGCACACATTTCTGCGGGAGAAGTGTAGCTTGCGTTGGAAAAGTTTCAATTACCCAGACCTGCTACCCAGATTAAATTACTCCATACTGACTCAACGAGAGGGGCTAGCTCCCCGCCGGGGTGTTGCCTATTGGAAGTGATCTCAGAGATGGGAAGCGAGGCAGGTGTTTCGGGCGCCGTCCGCTCGCGCCGCACTCGGCGACGTCGACCCGCGCGGTCAACTTAGACCTCCGGGCGCGAGCGGGAAGTTCCCATGAAGATCGTCCCGCAGCGCAAGCGATCGACGATTCCGTACGGCAGGATATGGAATGGGCTTCGCCGGGTAATCCCTTGTATCGAGCTAAGCTTGTTGCGAGAGTCAACACGGCCAGTATCCGCTTTTGTCACATTGTCTCTCGCGTGTTCACTCCCGTCCTGGCGAAACACCCGAAGCGTTTCTCGCTGGAGGACGCGTTGTCGATCGGCGTGGATCGAATGCAGCGCAACTTTGAACCCTTCGGGCGCCAGGTGGAAAGTTGGCGAACTCAACAGCTGAAGCCGTAGGGGTGCTGCAAAACCTACCGAACTGAATCACATCGGGTGAGCCTGGAAAAAGAGGTCGGGAAAAGGACGCGAGCTTGTTCTCGCCGCGCACAATCAGATCGCTGGTGCGTCGGTGTAAGAAGAAGTCAGTTCTTACCAGCGAAAGTGACTACCATTGCTACCGAAACATGCCCTATTTGATTTTATTTCCAGGAATACTGTTAGAATACACATGCGCGACGGTCGCAAGTGACTGGTAGCGTTGGTTGTAAAGGCAGAAGTTTGCCAGTGTTGTTGGCAAAGTTTAGGCGGCGGGAACGAATCCCTCCCTCTCCGCCATTACATTTGTAATCTTGCACTTGCAAGCCGGTGATACCTACACTGATACCAGAATCAGCGAAAGGTGATCACCAATGAATCGCGAAGTCAATCTCACCAAAAGAGTC
>OBLU010002348.1_pt1 | contig 17507 bp, 13 predicted proteins | sample 1518681 | NCBI WGS metagenome assembly OBLU01 (sample SAMEA3539304, study PRJEB22396) | soil metagenome | biome: tundra; feature: field; material: soil | place: USA | collected 2010-05 | depth 0.15 m | reverse complement strand
GTTGCGCGGCAAGTGGTGGGAGATCTACAACGACCCGCAACTCAATCAGCTTGAAGACCGCATCGCCACCGATAACCAGACCCTGCGCAGTGCCGCCGAAACTTACCTCGCCGCCCACGATCAGGTCGCCGCGGCCCGCGCCGCCTTCTTTCCCACCCTCTCCGCCGGCCCGTCCATTGCGCACGACAAGGTTTCCCGCAACCGCCCCCTGGCAATCTCATCCAGCACTACCAATTACAACGACCTCGTCCTGGCAGGCCAGGCGAGCTGGGAGCCCGACTTCTGGGGCCGCATCCGTCGCAACGTCGAGGCCGTCGGCGCCAACGCCCAGGCCTCTGCCGCAGACCTGGCCAACGTCGACCTCAGTCTCCATGCAGAACTCGCCCAGGATTACTTCGAGCTTCGCGGCCTCGACTCTCAAAGCCGCTTGCTTCAATCCACAGTCTCGGCCTATGAAAACCAGTTGGACCTCAACCGGCGTCTGCTGAAGGGCGGTGTGGTCACCGACGTCGTTGTCGCCCAGGCCCTCACCCAGCTTGAAACCGTGCGCGCACAGCTGATCGACATCAATGAAGCCCGTGCCGAGTATGAGCACGCCATCGCCACCCTTGCCAATCTTGAAGCCGGGCGGCTTACCCTGCAGCCTGCCCCGCTTGATATTCCGCTGCCCAATGTCCCCCTCGGCATCCCCTCGCAATTGATCCAGCGCCGCCCCGACATTGCGGCCGCTGAGCGCCGCGCCGCCGCCGCCAATGCGCAAATCGGCGTCGCCATCAGCGCCTTCTATCCCAACATCTCTCTGGGAGGGCAGGGCGGTTTTGAAAGCACCCACGGTGGCACCTGGCTTCAAGGCCCGAGCGCGTTGTGGAGTCTGGGTGCGCAGGCATCGGAACTGCTCTTCGACGCCGGCCAGCGCCACGCCCTTACTGATCAGGCCCGCCATAACTACGAATCGCAGGCGGCCACCTACAAAGCCACCGTGCTCGGAGCCTTCAACGAAGTCGAAGACAAGCTATCCGACCTTCGCATCCTGGAACAGGAGTCCACGGTCGAGTACCGCGCCGTCGATGCGGCCCAGCACTCGCTTGACCTATCCAACCAGCGCTACAAGGGCGGCGCCACCAGCTACCTCGAAGTTCTGGTCGCGGAGACCACCCTCCTTACCAACCAGCGCACCGCCACCGACCTCCAGACCCGCCGTTTTGCCGCCAGTGTGCAGCTCATCCTCGCCCTCGGTGGCGGCTGGGACGCGAGCCAGTTGCCGAAATAGCATGAGCGGGCAGGTCACCGATTCACAGGCTGTTTAGCTGTGCCGTAAAAGTTGCAAAATGTCTGGCGCTCTAGTCACTGAGGGAATTCTTCACCCACCCCATCATCAGGAGAAATGTCTAGGGCACTTTCGGAATACACGTAGACTTTTTGAGCGCTGTGAAGGGTGGCTTTTTCTTGAGAAAAAAGCCCCTCGAGTGCGCGGTTCCGGACTACACCAATTCCGAAAGTGCTATAGTCGCCGCCCCAAGTTCAGCTTCCAAGACGATCTTGAACGCCCGCCTCGCGTCATACCACTGCCGACAGAGCCTTGTTGAGAGTGCCTGGAAAGCCGGCCCCCATGGCTTCGAGGGTCTTGAAGTCAAGATGTTCGTGAGGAGTGTCGGGGTTGATCTTGGCGGTTTGAAGCGCGACTTGGACGAGGTCGAGGAATTCCTGCTCGGATGTCTTTCCTTTCTCCTTGTAGGTCTTCCACGCTGCACAGATCAGCTTGCTGAAAAACATGCCGAAACTTTGTCTCTTTCCTTCACCTTCGAATACTGGAATCTGCGGCGGTTCGTCAGCTACGCCGACGCCTGGGGCAACCCTACGTACAAAATTCGGAACATCGTTTTGCACGCAACGGTTGCCAAGCGCAACCACTGCGTCCACGACTCCGGTCTGTGCCGCCGCAGTGGAGCAGTACGCGACGATACTATCGTTCCGGTTACGCCCCGAAACAGGGCCGAACATTTTTACTTTCTGAAACCCGTCTAAGGTTTCCAACTTAGGAACCAATACTTCGAGTACTACGATGCCGGTCGTCGAAATCGGGTGGGCCAAATGAACGTAAACGCGCTTGAGGGCTTTGGTTGCCCCTTCCCGCTGAAACCAATAGACGCAATCTAGAAGGTGGTCAGGTTTTTCGAGGCCCTCCGGTGGAGTGGGTGGCCAGTGCCGCAGGTAGTAATCATAGTTGGCGCGGAAGTCGAACTCCGTCGGGTTCTGGTCGCCTTTCTGCAGATAGCAGGTTGCGCCGATCTGGACCAAGCCTCTCAACATCCGCTTGACCTCGCCCATTTTCTCTTGGTCGGCTATTTCTGCCAATTGAAAAAGCGAAGCGTTATATATATCGTAGATCGTTTCTACTTCGGGTTTATGCCCCGTCCGGACGCACGCGTTGTAGAGGAATTGCAAGAGCAACTTGAGGTCTGGCGACATTTGCTAGCCCCTCCTGCGAAAATCACCGAAAGTTTACCATGCTGAGAGCGGCTGCGTTCGAACGCGCTGGGTCCGCGGCCTCGAGTCCCTCCCTCGCGGCCAAAGAAAATCGCTGCATGTTAACCACTCGCCCCCTTGGTCCGTTGTATGTGCAGAAGAGGTCTTCAGCCCTCTTCCAAGCAAGGGGATCCACATGCACAATCAGAGCCGTTTTACGTCTCGGCTTCTTCTCTCCGTCGCTCTCCCAGTCCTGCTGGTTGCATCCTTTGGCGCCGCCCAAACCCGGTCCACACCACCTGTGCGGCCCGTAGCCCCAACCGCGAACGCGCCCGCTCCCGACGAGCACGAAGTGGCTGCAACCCAGAGCGAGCTCATCAAGCTCCTGCGCCTTAGCCCCACGCTCACAACCGTCGTTGCCCACGACCCATCCCTGCTCTCCAACCAGGATTATGTGGCCCACAACAATCCCCAACTGGCCGAATTCCTCACCGCCCATCCTGAGGTCGCCCGCAACCCCGAGTTCTACCTCTTCTCGCATTTGAACCACCAGGATGGGGAGCCCGACGAAGCGCTCGAGCGTGCCGTTTGGCCTGAATATGTGCGCGCGAGCCGCAATTCCCGGGACGATTCGGATATCATCGTGCCGATCGCGATCACTGTGGCATTCGCTTGCTTCCTTGCCGCCCTGGTGTGGATGATCCGCGCGCTGCTCGAGAACCGCCGCTGGAACCGCATCTTCAAGCTGCAAAGCGAGGTCCACGGTCGGCTCATCGACAAGTTCGGCTCGAACCAGGAACTCGCCACCTATATGGAAACCGAAGCGGGCAAGCGATTCCTCGAGGCCGCGCCCATCCCGGTGAACATCGAATCCAGCCAGCGCATGCCCAACACCGTGGCCCGCGTGCTGACTCCGTTGCAAATCGGCATCGTCCTGGTTCTGCTCGGCATTGGTTTTCTGCTTCTTCGCCACGCCAATCCCGACATGGAGACGCCCATGCTTGTCTTGGGAACCATCGTCATGATGCCGGGCATTGGGTTTATCATCAGCGCGGGAATCACCTGGGTCCTGGCCGCCCGTCTCGGCCTTATGCCCCAGAATCCCGAAGCCTCTGGGAAATTCGGCTCGCCTTACGGATCAAGGGAACAACATTGAGCCCGAAGGGCCGCGAATCCAGTGAGAAAGCGTCGGAATATGCCCTGGGAATCCGTCATCCCGAACGTGCTGGCAGGCGATGCAGAATCGCTTGCCTGCCACGCTCCCGTCGCGGAAATGGATAACGAGGCCTTCGCCGGCTTTTATGAGCGCTCGGCCCGTTCTCTCTGGGCCTACCTGGCGCGCGTATCGTGCGATCCTTCTCTTGCCGACGACCTCATGCAGGAGAGCTACGTCCGGTTTCTGTGTGCTTCATTCTCCGACGACGGCGAAGTAGCCGCCCGCCGCTACCTCTTTCGCATCGCCACCAATTTATTGCGCGACCACTGGCGCCGCCCACGCTCCCCGTCCATCGACGAAATCCCTGAAGAGTTTCTCGCCGGCAACGTCAGTTCCGCCCAGGCCGACTCCCAGGCCATGCTCGGCCCGGCCTTGGCTCAAATGCGTCCCCGCGACCGCCAGCTGCTCTGGCTGGCCTATGCCGAGGGTTACTCCCACCGCGAAATCGCCGAGGTCACCGGTCTTGCCTCGGCCAGTATTCGCCTGCTTCTCTTTCGCGCTCGGCGCAAAATGGCCGCGCTCCTGCGTCAGCATCCGTCCAACAAAGCGAGGCGCCCATGAACCTCGGTTCCTGCCCGCGTGAAAAACAACTCGCTGAATTGCTCCGTCTCAACCATTGGCCCCACGCATGTCCGCCAGAACTCCGTACCCACGTCGAAGCCTGCCGTTCCTGCTCAGAATTGGTTTTGGTCACTCAGGCATTCAGGCAGGCTCGAGCCGGTGCGTCCGCCGTGGCCCCGCTTCAGTCCGCAGGCGCGCTCTGGTGGCGCGCTCAGCTCCGCCGCCGCAATGCCGCCATCGAGCGCATCGGTAAGCCCATCCTTGGCGCGCAAATCTTCGCCGTTGCCGTCACCCTTTTAATTGCTGCGGGATTCATTGCCACCCAGGCCCGGCAGGGTCTGCGCTGGATGTCATGGCTTGCGGACCTTCCAGGTTCGCTCCACATGCCAGCTCTGTGGCATGTCAGCTTTGACAACCGCCTCATGCTGCTCGTCCCCGTCCTGGCCACCGTGGCCCTTCTCAGCGGAGTCGTCATCTACCTGGCATCTGAAAAGCAATAGCCCCGCACGCAATCCTGAACGTCAGCGCTAGTCAGGTCTCCAGTGAGCGGGCAGCAGTCTTGAAATTGCACGGCTTTACAGCTTGCGGAAAAACTCGATTCTTTGAAAGGGCACGACTTTAGCTAGTCGTGCCGCAAACACTGCAAAAAGAGTCCGGCTTGAGAGGAAATCACGGCAAGGAACTCGCAGAGCGGGTCTGGACGACGCAAACGGTGGAGAACGCGTTTTCGCTCTTCAAGAGTGCCATCGTCGGCAACTTTCACAGATGCTGGTCGCGTTCTAAACTCGCCCCCGCAAGAGCCAAGCTATTTCCCGGTCCTGCCGGCCTTCCGCCGCGCCGCGATCTTTGCACTGATCTCAGACCGCGATAGAGGCTTCGACAGCAACATCCGCCGCAGAATCTTGTCGAACCTCTTCTCCGCTACAGACTTACTGCTCATCACCACATCTTACCGACTCATTCAACATGCGTGATCGGGACGATCCTTCTACTCTGCTAACACGGTCGACGACCCAGGGCAGACAGCGCCGGATGCGACAGTTCTGGATTCTCAGACCTGGGAAATCACGCGCCGAAAGTCTGTGGGGTTCAAGTCCCCCTCCGGGCACCGAATAACATAGGTTTCCGAGATGGGTGCCTCTCACCATGGGTGAGCATGATGTGTAGGTTCTCTTAAGTAATCTGTAAACGACAACAAAAGTAACTTATAAATTAGAAGCATCCTTAATTTCTATTATCTAAGAGAAAAAATGAGTTATTTATTGTTTATCGCAGTTTCTGTTTCCTCATCCATTGCCGCTTGGTCAACGCCCAAGATTTTGGCCATGTCACTCGAAACGAGGCCCGTATGCACAGAAAGCTCTTAGCTACAACTCTAGCAGCGGCCTTCTTTCTGTTCCTGGCCGGTTCCAGCACTGCGCATGGGCAGACGGCTACGATCAACTGGGCAAATGTTCACCAGGTAATCGACGGCTTCGGTGCGTCAGATGCATTTATGAACGGAAGTATGTCGTCGGCGAATCAAGCTTTCTTTTTTGGTACCGGAACCGGGCAGCTTGGTTTGTCGTTGCTAAGGGTGGCAGTCCCTAATGGTGCCAATAGCGCCGCCGGAAGTTGTGCCAGCGTGAGCAAGAGTTGCGCTGGGCCGGTTGTCGGGGACATGCAGGCGGTTATTGCAAATGGTGGAAGAGTGTATGCCTCTCCCTGGTCACCACCCGCTGTTTACACTACAAACAAAAGCGTGGATTGCACAGAGGAGTCGGGGAATGGTGCGCTTGCGACCGCAGATTATGCTTCGTATGCGACCTGGCTTGCCAACTTTGTTCAGAGTTTGAAAACAGAAGACGGCATCACTCTCTACGCGATATCCGTCCAGAATGAACCGGATACCTGCCAGTCCTACGATAGTGCTCTCTGGTCGGCGTCGAACATCGATACTTTCGTAAATTCGAATCTAGGCCCTACATTTGCGGCGGAAGGCTTGTCCACGCTCATCTTTGTACCCGAGGCCAGTTCCAACTCCGCGTCAACGAGTTTAGGTGCTGCCTGCGCCAGTGATTCGTCATGCGCTCAATACGTTGGCGGATTCAATTGGCATGACTATGATGCCAGCCTTAGCGGCGCGAACACAGTTGCCGCCAACCCCTACCCATCCGGCTGGCCTGAGGGGAAGAAGTATTGGGAAACGGAAACCTCGTGCGGGCAAGGTTATGGACCGAACTTCTGCCAAACTGGTTTTAATAGCGACATGACAAATGCTCTTGATTGGGCCGCAGTCATCGACCAGCGGATCGCTGTTGATAACGCCAATGCGTGGCTCTATTGGTGGCTGATTGATGCAAACAACTCGGATGACGAGGGGTTGTTGGCGAATAACGGTACGATCGCCCAACGCGCCTACGTGCTGGGTCAGTACAGCAAGTTTGTGCGCCCTGGTTATAGCCGTATCGATGCGACGCACCTTCCCCAAGCCGATGTGAGCGTTTCAGCGTACAAAAGCACGGGCACGAATAGCTTGGTTATCATCGCGACCAACTATACAGGTTCGGCGGTGTCGCAAACGTTTAGCATAACGAACGCACCCACGTTTTCGACACTGAGCCCGACAATTACCTCTGTGAATTTGAGTCTCGCTGCACAGTCGAGCGTATCTGTGTCAGTTAATTCCTTCACCTATACACTGCCGGCTGATAGCGTTACGACATTTGTGGGCAGCGCTTCGATTCCGCTCCCCCCCACGAACCTCAAAGGTGTCGTGGTGCGATAGGGAGTCAAATCTCAAGAAGCCGCATGTGTTTCCTGGCTAATTCGCATGAAAGAAGGCTTCTTCGATCGGCCCTGGAAAAAGATCGCTGATCTGTTCAAGTTCAGCAGGATGGACTTGGTAGTGCCGCCATTTATTTTTGCGGGCTTGGCGCAGCGTTTATCAGTGCATTGGGATCAATGGCCCTGAGTTACGACTCCCGTCCGCAAGATGTTCACGCCATCATCTCCTACACCTCCCAGCTGCTTTTCTTTCCGGCGTTTCTGATTGCCTTGCTTCAGCGCCACTGGGCATCGCTCCCGCTCTGGCTATGCGACAGAAGCTGCCAGAATGATCCGAGGTGACCAGCCTGAAAAACGCGCATGAGAGGGTTGCGGTCGGATTATCGCCCAACCAGCAGTTTCTGTTTCATTTTCCGCACGACTTGATCCAGCTGACTGCATATTCTGCCGCAAACAATTTTTGGGCAAAACTCGAAGTTTACGGGCAACGCCCGGACTTTATAGGCAAGAAGGAATTTTTAGACAAAGCCCCCTGAGGGAATCCTTCACCCACAACATCATCAGGAAAAAGGCGCTAACTCGCCTCAGCGAAAACCGGCCCCGCCTTCGCAAATGTGTATGGCCCATCCGGTACCAACGCAACGCGCGCACGAGCCGGCAGCCCATCCAGCAAGGCCGCGACAGCCTCGTCCAGATCCGCAAATGTCCTCGCACCCAGCAATCCGAGCTGTGCCCTCTTGACTCCCGGCGTGTGGAAGAACAATTCATGATTCATTCCGGCCAGGGCGAGCTTCTCAAGCTGCCATTGATCCACCTCGACCGGCGTCTCTCGAATCTCCTCCAGAAAGCTCCCGAAATCCGCGAGGCTCTCAAGTCGCCGCGCGAACTCGGCCGACCCCACCCCTTCCGCGCATTCTCCCAGGGTCAGGATCCTCCCTCCCGGCTTCACGATGTGCTGTGCCGCAGTGAGTCCTTTGACCGACTGATAAAAGGTCAGGTCCAGCGGATGCCCCGCTGCGCTCGTAATCACCGCATCGACCGGCTCGGCCACCCGCTCCAGAGACGTCGTCTCCAGAAACTCCACCCCTGCGGCATGAGCCTTCACCGGATCTCCCGCAAACACTCCAGAAATCTTTCGTTCCTGCGTCAGCGTCACATCCAGAATGAAGTCATGCCGCGCCATGCGCGCAATCTCCAGCAGCTCCGCGTGCAGCGGATTGCCGACGATCGAGCCCTCCTTCGCCAGCGGCTCCCGCATAAAGCGCGGCGAGTGAATCACCTTGATCGTCTCCTGCGCCGCCAGGCCGGGCGCCACCAGCTTGCGCCCACCACTAAATCCCAGCATCAAATGCTGCTCAATAAAACCAAGGGTGATGTGCAGGTCCGCCGCCATGAACCGTTCATCGATATACACCGGTGTTCCGCGCCCTGTCTTGCCAAGCGCGCAATGCTCGGCCAGCGCCCGTGCATCATGGCTCACCACGCGGTATCTGGCCGCGATTTCCGGCCCCACGATTGCGTTCACCTCGTCCGGCGTCGCTCCCCGATGCAGTCCCGTCGCAATGAGAATCGTTATCCTCTCCGCCGGAATCCCCGCATCGTGCAGCCGCTTCAGCAACGGTGGCAGCGTCACGCGATTCGGCGCCGGACGCGTAATATCGCACACCGAGATCGCCGCAGACCTCTTGCCCGCCGCCAGCGTTGCCAGCGCCACGCACGCAATTGGATGATCGAGCGCCTCATCCAGCGCCGCGGTCTCGTCCTCCAGCGCCGGCGCGCAACGGCTCGTGATCACCTGGCACTCAAAGCCATCCGGCACCGATACCTCGATGCCGTTCTTGCCAAAAGAAAAACGTGTTTTCATCTGTGTATTGAACCCGCGCTCAGCCTTCGATCGCTTTTCATTCCCGATGCCCAATCTTAAATCCTGCCTGATCGCCGTGACCTTGTTGGTTCTCTAGTTCTTGAAGAACTCCCCGCGCCCACCGTTCTTCCACGGGTTGTAATGCGCAGCAAAGTTTGCCCGATGCTGCACTGAGGGATGGGAATAGGTCCAGAACTCGATGAAGGGATTAGGATCGGGGTCTTCCAGCCACGCTTCGCCCAGCGCATTGAAACCGGCAACTGCGGTCTTCTGCGGATCAGGCACAATCCCGTGGATTGCCTCCTGGCCGTATACATCCGCCTGGTGCTCGAAGTGCCGGCTGAACGCGTTGCTCGCAGGTTCGAGCAAAAAGCCCACCAACGAGAGTACGAATAAGAGCACCACGAAGCCAGCCCGGCTCGACAGCGAATCCACATGCCATCGCGAGCCGAACCTCTTTACCAGCCATCTTGCAAATGCGGCGCAGGCCCAGAAAACAAAAAACAAGGCAAAAGCAATGCCGGTCAGGCTCTTCGGGATATGGTGCAGAACATAATGCCCACTCTCATGTCCAAACACAAACAGCACTTCATCGTCGGGAATGCGGCCCGCGGTGGTATCCCACACCACAATCCGTTTGGTGGCGCCAATGCCTGTCACATACGCATTCAGTCCGTTGGTCTTGGCGCTGGCTTTCATCAGGAACATGCGATCCGGGGGAATGTCGGTCCCGGTGCGAGCCACCACCTTTCCCAGCTCCTCCACAAGCTTTGGATGGTTTGCGTTCAGCGGTTCAAACTTGTCGAAGAGCGGTTCTATCAGCGGCGCAACAAAGATGGTCAGCACCAGGATCGGCAGGGAAACGACCCAGGCCCACACCCAGAAGCGCAGCGGTGAGACGCGGACAATCCAGTTGAAAAGCAGCATGATCGGCGCGCCGAATAGCACGGTAAGTCCCAGCGCTTTGCCCTGGTCGCCCAGCCAGCCGCCCCATCCCTGCACGCTGATGCCGAAATGGCGGCTTGCCAGGTGACCGGCCACGTCCAGCGGCATGCTCGCCAGCGTCAGAATGACCAGAAAGACTGCAAAGAAGAGCAATCCCTGTAACCAGCGACGCCGCAGTACGCGCTCAGCCCAGGCCGCCAGTCCGGCCGCGGCGCGAGAAGCAAGCAGAATCCACAGCACAGCCAGGCCCCATACCGATCCGGCAATGTCGAGTATGACGCGGATCCGGTTGAGCGCAATCGCCTTGGCCAGCTTCTCCGGCGGCAAGTTATATGCCTGTTCCGGCTGAGCCTGCTCCACGGTTGATTGGTTTTGCGGCGGCTGTGCGGGTGCAGCAGCCTGGGCGCTGCTGCAATCCGTCGACACTCCGGCAAGCATCACAGCCAGGAAAAACGCGAGCCACCAAGCCTTGCGAAAACTCATGGTTTCTTTCCTCTAATACCCGACTCTGAGACAATCAACTTGCAAAAGGTTCTAACAGAGTCGTCCCAATCTATGCCACAGTTTCCATTCGCCGCCACAAGGCGGTCCGCCTTTGAATTCCGTAGACGCGCCGCATGCGCTGCAGTTCTAATCTCCATCGCATTGCCCGTTGTCGCCGCAGCGCAGCAAGAAAAACCCGTCTTGTTGGACGCCATGACCACCGAATTGCATCGCGCCTTCATGTCGCTGGGCAGGCAGGATCCCAACAAGCAGGAAGCCGGCCAGCAGTTGCCGCCTTACTTTCTCAGTTACTCCGTGAGCGATGCCAGCACGGTTTCCATTCGGGCGCAATTCGGCGCGCTGGTCGACAGTTCCGCAAACCACATGCGCATCGCCGACGTACAGGTGCGCCTCGGCGACGCCAAACTCGACAACACCCACGGAGATCATCGCGGTTCGGCGGTGAACAGTCTGCAATTGCCGCTGACGGACGACCGTGAGGCCCTGGTGCGGTCGTTGTGGCTCGCCACCAACACCGGCTACGGCAATGCTGTCGAAAACTATCTCCGCGTGAAGACTGAATCCCAGGTGCGAGCCAAGGAAGAAGACACCTCGCCGGACTTCAGCATTGAAGCGCCGCAAGTGTCGATCCGCAATCCGGCGCCTCCAGTGGTGGTCGACCGCGCGGCCTGGGAAAACCGCGTGCGCCAGCTCTCCCGCGTCTTCCGTGATTTCCCTGACGTGTATCAGAACGTTGTCGCGCTCTCCGTGCAGAATGAAACCGACTATTTCGCCTCTTCCGAAGGTTCGAGCGTCGTCGAACCTCACATGCAGGCCCGCCTAGTGGTGCTCGCTGTCACCCGCGCCGACGACGGCATGGACTTATTCCGCGATCAGACCTTTGAGGCGGAAACAATTGACGGCCTGCCCGCGCAGGCTGAGTTGGAAGCGGCCATCCGCGAGTTGGGCAAGAGTCTCGAGGCTTTGCGCAAGGCGCCGGTCACCCAGCCCTTTGATGGTCCCGCCATTCTCTCCGGACGCGCCTCCGCCGTCTTCTTCCACGAGGTCCTCGGCCACCGCCTTGAAGGCCAGCGCCAGCGCGGTGACGAAGAGGGACAGACCTTCACCAAAGATATTGGCAAAGACATTCTGCCGAGCTTCCTCTCCGTGGCCGATGACCCGACGATGACGCAGTTCGGGAATACCTGGCTCAGTGGTACCTATGCCTACGACGATGAAGGTCAAAAGGCCCAGCGTGTCGCATTGATTCAGGACGGCGTCCTGAAAACCTTCCTCATGTCGCGCCTGCCCATTGCCAGTTTCAGTTCTTCCAATGGCCACGGCCGCGCCGAGACTGGCCGCATGCCCACTGGCCGCCAGGGAAACCTGATCGTCACGTCGACAAAGGCAGTTCCGGACTCCGAACTCCGGAAGGAGCTAGTTGAAGAAGCCAGAAAAGCCAACAAGCCTTACGGCCTCTACTTTGAAGACATCTCGTCGGGATTCGCCGTCACCACGCGCAGTTCGCCCCAGGCATTTCAAGTCATCCCGCTCGTCGTCTATCGCGTGTACGTCGATGGGCGCCCCGATGAGCTCGTCCGCGGCGTCAGCATCGTAGGCACCCCTTTGGCAGCCATGAAGCGCATCCTCGCCACCGGCGACAAGAGCGAAGTCTTCAACGGCGAGTGCGGCGCTGAATCAGGCACAGTTCCCGTCAGCGCCGTCGCACCTGCCATGCTCGTCAGCGAAATCGAAACCCAGCGCCAGCCGCAAGGCACAGCAAGGCCACCCATCCTGCCCATCCCGGGCGCACCGGCTGCGGCGCCCGCGAAGGAGGCCCAATGAACCCGGTCCGCTCTCTTCCTGTGATCGCCGCCTCCGGTCTCCTCGCCGCCTTCATCAGCCGGGTGCCCCATCCTTTCCGCGTTCTGTGCGGAAAGGGTGGGAGACCATCTCACCTCGTCACCGCTCTCTTCCTTCTCGCCACCTTCGCCGCGCCCCTTGCGGGCCAGCCCACCCGCGCCGATGCGGAAAAAGACCCCGTATTCAAAGCCATGCTGCAGGAGCTTGACCGCAGCATGAGCCAGTTGCAACTCCCCGGCTTCCAGAAGCCGTTCTTCATTCAGTACCGCATTGTCGATGTGGAAGACTTCGAGACTAAAGCAGCCTTTGGCGCCAACGAAGGCTCGCAGCACAACCACGCGCGCATCGCCCGCGTCACGGTCCGCATTGGCGACTACAAGACCGACAGCTCCGGTGGCCGCGGCGACGGCGCGCTTGAACTCGCTGCTCTCGATAACGATCCCATCGCGCTCCGGTCCGCTCTGTGGACCGCGACAGATCAGGCTTACAAAAACGCGCTCGCCGCCTACGCGCAGAAACAGGCCGCGCTCAAGCAGGTGCAAACGCCGCCCCAGGCCGACGACTTCAGCAAAGAGAAGCCAATCGTCTCCCTTGAAACTCCGCTAACGCTCACCCTCGATCAATCCGCATGGGAAAACCGCGTCGCGCGCGACTGTGGCCTTTACCGAAACGATCCTTCCGTGAACTCGGCCCGGCACGACGTGCAATACTCCTCCGCAACCTTCCATGCGCGCTTAACCACCACGCGCCTCGTCAACAGCGAAGGCACGATCGTGCGCAAGTCCGCCACCGGCTACCAGGAGAGCTATGGCGTGGGCACCCAGGCGGCCGACGGCATGAGACTCGACCGCTCCTTCGCCACAACGGGTGCAACCCTCAAGGACATTGAAACTCCGCAAGCTTTTCAGAAACACGCCGAAGGCTTGATTGCCTCGCTCAGTGATTTGCGCAAAGCCCCGCTGGTTGAAGAGGAGTATCACGGCCCTGTGCTGCTCAGTTCCGACGCCAGTACCGACACGCTGCGTACCCTGGCGGCAGGCGCCGTTGTGGCTACGCGCCCTCCGCTCGGCACCGAGGCGCGCACCAACGGACCCTTTGCCAACAGCTATCATGCGCGCGTTCTCCCCGAGTTTCTCGACATCGAGGACGACCCCGGCCTGAGGAGTTTCGACGGAAAGGGGCTCGTTGGCGCTTACGCCATAGACGACGAAGGCGTGCCCGCACAGACGGTCAACCTCGTGACCGACGGGCAGCTTGAAAACTACCTCATTGCCCGCGAGCCGGTCCGCGACTTTCCGCAATCCAATGGTCACGGACGCGCTGGCGTCACTGGGCTGCCCCACCCCACAATTGGCGTGATGAAAGTGACCGCAAAGCCCGCCGCGGCGGCCCTCAGCGACGAGGCGCTCAATCGCAAGCTGCTCGACATGGCCAAGGATCGCGGGCTCAAGAGCGTCTACTACGCCGCCACATTGGGGCCCGGGCTCGCCCCTCGCCTTCTCTATCGCATCAACCAGGACGGTACCCGGGAACTGGTGCGCGGTGCGATCCTCGACGACCTTGATCAGCGCGCCTTGCGCTCCGGCATCGTAGCCGCGGGCCAGGACCTTTGGGTCGCCAACTACTCGGGCGATGTTCCGCAAACCGTCCTTGCCCCGGCGCTTCTGTTTGACGATGTGACCATTCGTCGCGCCAACGAGAAAAACGACAAGTTGCCCTTCTACCCGCCACCGGAGTAGAGCGTTCTGAAGTTTTTTCACGGTGCGCCAATACAAGAACATGGGTGCCCCAGGTCTCGCGTTTGAGACCTGGGAAAGCTGGAGGCTGGCAGCTTGAAGCTGGAAGCTGCCTCAGGCCTTCTTCTTCCACGCCCCCACAATAGCCCCCATCAGCATCATCCCAAGCAGCCAGAACCCCGCATTCACCGCCAGCAAACTAAAGGGCCGCACCTCAAACACGTATTCCGTTGACCGCGTTGTGAGCACGAACCCGAACCAGAGCAGCAGCGCAGTCTGCACCCCGCGCAACGCCGTCTGTGGCCCGGTAAGCTGAGTCACACACGAGATTGCGGTGGCGATCACTGCCGCCGAAACCAGTGCCGTGCCGTACTGCAATGCTGGGCTGAGGCCCGTGGCCATCAACCAATCCCTTGTGCGGCCTATCCCGCTGAGCCAGGTCTGCATGAAATACGAGTACCAGCCCGCTTCAAGCAGAAAGCAGGCCACTGCCGCTACGACGATTGCCAGATAATTCTGCCGAACTCTCGCCGCTTCAATCGTGGGAACTCCAACAGCCATAGCGTCCTCCGTTCCATGGAACGGACTCACATTATGACGAATTCCACGCTGAACGCAATCGAAAAGAAAGAGCTGACGGCGGCCCATCGATCAGCCGTCCCGCTGAGCATTGTTCCCTGACCCCTGACCCCACTGGTGTGTCGTCAGGGAAATGATTCCCTGATTCCCTGACCACTGACGACTGATCACCTGTTCCCTGACCCCTGTATTCAGTCCAGCCGCGTCAGGTACGCGTCACCTTCCGCAGGATGCAGATGCTCGGCAATGAACTCGGCGCGCTCGCGGTCGTCCCCCTCCGGCCGGATGCGCACCCAGTAGCTTTTTTCGCCGGGGAATTCGATAACGCGCGCTTCGGGATATTTGCGCAGCAACTCTTCCTTGAGCTGTTCGGCTTTGCGCTCGCTCGTGAATGCGCCGATCTGCACGCACCACCTGCCGCCCGTCTCGATCGGTTTGGGAGCCTCATACACATCGATTCGCACCGGAGCCGTGCCCACCCTGTAAACCCCAATCGACTTGGCCGAGGCCATCGTCAGATCGATAATCTTGTCCGGTCTGAATGGGCCGCGGTCCGCGATCCGCATCGCCGAGGCCTGCCTCGTCTTCAGATTGGTCACCACGATTAGCGACCCCATCGGCAACGTGCGATGCGCCGCGGTCAAAGCATCATCGTCGAACACCTGCCCATTCGCGGCCTTGCGCCCTTTATAAGGTGCGGTGTACCAGGTGGCATCACCTTCCTCGCTAAAAATCGGCCTGTGCGTCAATACAAACTCCCGATCATCCTCGCTTATGCCCCCCGGGGGAACCGGGGTCACGGGAATGCGCCCGGTCGACGCACCGGCCGCCGGATAACGTGACTCCGAGGGGTAGTTGGGCTGTGTAGGATAACTCGGCTGTATCGCGGGCGGCGCGGCTTGTGCGGCGGGGTACCTCGTGGCGGTGTGGCGATGTCCGCAACCGGAGGAAGCAACCAACACGAGCGCCAAACCCGCCCATAAGGCTGTCGACTGCGAATACCAGCTGAGTCCCTTTGCCGCCATCAGGTTCGTGGGCCCTTTTGTCGTTCGATGCGGTCAGCCAGATTGCGCAGCGTGTCACTCATCTTGCGCATGGCGGTGATGGATTCATTGCGGACCTGCGGGACAACCGCGTCGTTGACGTAAGCGATGGCGTGACGCAACTCCATCTCGATCAGCTCCATCGCCTCTTCAATCCGTTGGCCCACGCCGCCTGGTCCCGGTCCCGGTGGAGGATAAGAATTCATGGCCGACCTCCTCAGTTTCAGTGTGCGAGGTGTGTACCAGCGCGTCAATACCACTTGATCCGTACGTGCCGCGATCGTCAACAGGGTGTTTCGGTCGCCAGTTCCCCTCCGCCAGCGTCTTTAGAGGCAACTCTTTGAGGCTCTCAGCGTACTTTTCGCTCAAAATCTGCGTCTCACTTTGAGAGGGGCCGAAGCAGCCGCCCCTGGCGTCGAGCTCGGCAGCCGGCTCTTTCCGCCTTCCAGTCCGTTATGATGCCTGCTGTCAGTGAGGGGCCCGGCTTTTGCGAGAGAGATGGAAAAACCTGGATCGAGGCCGAAGCGACGCAGGCAAATCCAGCGCGGCACGGAGACAGCCCCGACGAAAATTGCTGACCGTAGCTTTGATCCTGACCGTGTGTTCCTTGCCAATCCCGCTTGTCCCCGCCGCTGCGCAGGCCGTCGCCGGCGAGGTCGCTTCGCTCAACCCCGCGTCTTCACTCCCCGACGCTCCGGAACCGCAAGCTCTTGTTCGTTCAAAGTCCAAGACACCCCCCTGCAGGGTCCTCCCGGCTTCTGAGGCGGCCGGGGTAGCGGTCGGTGCTGCAGCAACCGAGGCCGGCAGTTCTTTGGCGGGGGTCCATCCTACCGGGACCCCCGGCGAGAGCAGCCCGCCCGCCGCCACACCCGAACTGCCTCCCTGTCCGCCCCCGCCATCGATCAACTGGTTTGCACGATTCCTCAATGGGCCCCAGGTCAAGCCGCTCACCCCTAGGGAGAAGGCACTCCTGGCGGTGCGCAATGTGCTCGACCCATTCAATGCCGTCACCATTGTGGCCAACGCCGCCATCTCGGTGGGAGCCGACTCGCACTCCCCCTACGGTCCGGGCATGACCGGTTTCGGGCGCTATGTCGGCGTCGAGTATTCCCAGGACATGACCGGCGAGTTCTTTGGCACATTCCTCATTCCGTCCATCGTCCACCAGGACCCGCATTATCATCGAATGCCGCACGCACCCGTCATTCAGCGAATACGGCACGCCATCGTCCAGGTGGTCTGGACCCAGGGTGACAACGGCAAGGGAATGCTCAACTACGCCAACCTTGTAGGTTTTGCCATCGATGACGAAATCAGCGATCTGTACGTTCCCGCGCGCGCTACCAATCTACCCTCCAGCGCCGCCCGCTATGGCATCAGCCTCGCCCTCGCGCCCACTGACAACTTCATCACAGAGTTCCTGCCCGACGTAGCCCGCCACATCCACGTCCAGGTCGTCCTGGTCCAGCGCATCATCGACCAGGTCGCCAAAACCGAGGGCACCACGTCGCAGTAGCCACCCGATGGCCCTAAGCCATTGCACACCAACAGCTTTGTACCGGAACCGGCCCCTCATTGGCGCGCTGCTCGCAGTTCACCCACCCGCATTTGCCATTCAGCCGGAGATTCCGCCATTCGCTGCACCTGCGTTGGATTGACTAGCCTGCGAAGTTACTCTGTTACTGGGTTTTAAGGTCTGCGCGATTAGTACCGAGATCCCCCGAAACGTTCCAGCCTGCGAATCCAATTCAGGCAACCACATTCCAAGAGGAGCATCGCAAATATCATGGCCAAAGCGATCAAATACGCCGAGAAAGCCGCTGTTTACGCGGCAAAGGGCGCGTGGGTAGTTTTCGAGCGGTTCAACCGCATCAGTCCTAACCCGTCCTTTACGCCGAAGTGGAGCGAAAAACCCCTCCTCAAGAGCTATCAGAAGGAAAAGCCGCCGCTGGGCTGGCCGCGCACCACGGACTCCCTCTGCCCCA
>OBLU010002347.1_pt1 | contig 17512 bp, 15 predicted proteins | sample 1518681 | NCBI WGS metagenome assembly OBLU01 (sample SAMEA3539304, study PRJEB22396) | soil metagenome | biome: tundra; feature: field; material: soil | place: USA | collected 2010-05 | depth 0.15 m | reverse complement strand
GGCCGTGTGCGCCCTTATGAAGGCTACCAACCTTGGGGGAGTGTGTCAAAAATGCAGAGACGCGCGCCAAAAACTGCCGAAGAACAGCCCACGCGACGCCAACCATCGCGCGCCAGGCAGATGCGCTAGCTCCTCCCGCCATCAGGTCCAATGCCCAACAGCCCTCCGCTAACGGCAAGCCGCCCGGCGCTGAGAAAATATTGCGTCATCCGCTCGCCGCCCTACGTCTCATAACAAAGACTACGATTCAAACTTTTCCTGCCTGTTGCCGGCAAGCTCTCAATCCTCAAACAGTCTCAAATGCGGAATTTGCAGCGCAGGGTGCAGTTTTCGAACGCGGCAATGTGATCGTCTTCCAGACAAACCGGAGCCAGGGCTGAAATAATCCAAACTGAATCAAACTGGCCAGAGGGACGACCGAGTGAAGAAGAACGTGTTGAAACGCACTTTTGGAATAGGCTGCCTATTCTTGATGGGGCTTGGGGCTGTGGGCTGCGCCAAGAAGCCCGCCTCGCCGCCGGCCGGAGCCGGCATGCAGGGATTGCCGGTGCAGACGGTGGCTGTCACCCTGACCCCGGTGGCGCAGAGCAGCGAGTACGTGGCCACGATCAAGTCGCGCCGCTCGGCAACCATGCTGCCGCAGGTGAGCGGCATCCTGACGCAGATTCGCGTCCACTCGGGCGACCACGTCAAGGCGGGGCAGGTGATGATGGAAATCGATCCTCATCAGCAACTGGCCTCGGTGGAAGCGGCGCGGGGAACGGAAAGGCAGAAGAAGGCGCTCTACGACTACAACACCTCTGAGATTGCGCGCCAGCAGAAGCTGTTTGATGCCGGTGTCACCAGCCGCGACGTCTTCGAGCAGGCGCAGCAGGCCTTTCAAAACACCAAGGCGGATTACGAGTCGGCAACCGCCCTGCGCAAGACGCAGGAGGAGCAGCTGGCCTTCTACACCGTCCGCGCCCCCTTCGATGGCGTCGTGGGCGACATTCCCGTGCACGTGGGCGACTTTGCTTCGCCCATGAACTCCCCCCCAAGCGTGTTGACCACGGTGGACGAGGGCAAGGATCTTGAAGCTTACATCTACGTCCCCACCGAGCGCTCCAGCCAGGTGCGGCAGGGGCTGGCCGTGGAACTGATTGACACCAACGGCAAACTCATCGAGAAAACAAAGATCGATTTCCTTTCGCCCGAGGTGGACAGTACGATGCAGGAGATTCTGGTGAAGGCTCCGGTCCATGCCACTCCTGAAGTTCTGCGCACTGCCCAGATGGTCAAGGCGCGGGTTATCTGGAGCACGACGCCGATGGCAGTCGTGCCGGTGTTGGCGGTCTCGCGCCAGGGCGGGCAAAGCTTTGTGTTTGTGGCTCATCAGCAGAGTGGGCACACGTTTGCAATTCAAACTCCGGTCACGCTGGGCGATACCGTCGGCAACTCATATTCCATTACCTCGGGATTGAATGTGGGCGATCGGGTCATCGTTTCAAGTACCCAGTTTCTGGTCAACAATATGCCTGTAATGCCGTTGCCGGGCGCCTAGAAACAAGACAATCGCTGGCCTTGGCCAGTAAGCCGGAGCCAGGCGCCGCGCGCTCTCCATGACGCGCCCAATGCTAGCGAAAAAGGAAGGCAAACCTTGTTTGTAGATTTCTTTATTCATCGGCCGGTATTTGCCACGGTGTGCGCGCTGCTGATCATTCTCAGCGGAGCGGTGTGTATCCCCAATCTTCCTATCGCGCTGTACCCGACGTTGGCGCCGCCGCAGGTGTCAGTCTCCAGCAACTATGTCGGCGCCAATGCTGACACCGTTGAGAAGGCCGTTACCATTCCCCTTGAGGAGTCCATCAACGGCGTCGAGGGGATGCGCTACATCAGTTCGTCAAGCACCAACAGCGGAACCAGCGCCATTACCGCTACATTCAAGACCGGCTACGACCTTTCCATCGCGGCCGTCGATGTGCAGAATCGCGTGGCCAGCGTGCAGGGGCGCTTGCCGGCGGCAGTCAACTCGACCGGCATCAGCATTGCCAAGTCCAACAGCAACTTTGTCTTTGCGGCGGGTTTCTTCACAACGGACGCGCGCTACTCCAACGAGTTCATCTCGAATTATCTCGACGTGTATGTGAAAGACGCCATCAAGCGCGTCCCCGGTGTGGGCGATGTCATGATCTTCGGCGAGCGCAAGTACGCCATGCGCATCTGGCTCGATCCGGTGAAGCTGGCTGCCCGCGGCCTCACCGCCACCGATGTCGTGAGCGCCCTGGTCGAGCAGAACGTCGAGATTCCTGCCGGCCAGCTTGGCCAGCCTCCTTCAGACCAGAAGCAGGCTTTTCAGGTGCCCGTTCGCGTCGTCGGCCGCCTCACTGATCCTGCCGAATTTGACAACATCATCCTCAAGAGAACGCCCAACGGTCTGGTCCTGCTCAAGGATGTAGGGCAGGCCGTGGTTGGCGCCGAGGACTACAGTACCTCGCTGAAGTACCAGGGCAACTTTGCCATGGGAATCGGCGTTCAGCAGCTCTCAAATGCAAACGCCCTCGATGTGGATGCGCAGGCCAAAGCTGCGCTGGCGGAACTGTCCAAGAGCTTTCCTCCGGGGCTGCAATACGCAATCGCCTTCGATTCCACGACTGTGGTTGGCGACTCGATTCGCGAAGTGCTGGTCACCCTGTCTGAAGCCATCGCAATCGTAATCGTTGTGATCTTCCTGTTCCTGTTGGATTGGCGCGCAACCATCATTCCCGCCGTCACCATTCCCGTTTCGCTCATCGGCACCTTTGCCTTCATCAAGCTATTCGGCTTCTCCATCAATTCGCTCACGCTCTTTGGCATCACCCTGGCCACGGGACTGGTGGTGGACGACGCCATCGTTGTCATCGAGAATGTGCAGCGGCACATTGCCATGGAGCACTCCGATCCTCACGAGGCCGCGTCCAGAGCCATGGGCGAGGTAACCAGCGCGGTCATTGCCACCTCACTGGTGCTCATCGCCGTCTTCGTGCCCGTCTCGTTCTTCCCCGGAACTACCGGCATCCTCTATCGCCAGTTTTCCCTCACCATCGCGTTTGCCATCGCTATCTCGGCCTTCAACGCTCTCACGCTTTCGCCGGCGTTGGCTGCCTTGTTTCTCCGCGGAGAAGAGGACCGTCCCAAGCAGCTGGACTTCCTCCACATCCGCCCAGTCTCCCGTGCCTTTGCCGCGTTCATCCACGGCGCCGATGCATCCGTCAGTTGGTTGGCGCGGACCTACGCCAAGGGAATTCATTTCGCACTGAATCTGCGCTACCTGCTGCTGCTGGTCTTTTTCGCAGGGCTCGGCGCTACGGTCTGGATGTACCAGCGCGTACCCACAGGCTTCATTCCCCAGGAGGATCAGGGCTATCTGATGGCCATTGTGCAGGCGCCTCCGGGCTCATCACTGTCCTATACCACCGCCCTGGCAGATCGGGCTCAGCTCATCATCGCTGGAAATCATGATGTCCTCGGAGCATTCTCTGTCATGGGCTTCAGCTTCAGCGGAGGCTCGTCCAACGCCGGCATGATTTTTCTCAACCTGACGCCCTCGGATAAACGGCGCGGCAAGGGCCACTCCTCCGCCGAAATCGTGGCCGATCTCTCGTCCAAGCTGCAAGGCCTGATGTTCGCTCCCAATGGCGGACTTGTTGCCCTCTTTCAGCCTCCTGCCGTCCAGGGTGTAGGCAGTTTCGGGGGCTTCCAGTTCATGCTCCAGGACCAGGGCAAGAACACCCTCGCCGACCTTGACCGCGTGGCTCACCAGATTGTGGGCGCAAGCCGTGCACGCAAGGATGTTACCGGCCTGATCACCACATTCTCCGCCAACGATCCACAAGAGCTGGTCACCATCGATCGCGAAAAGGCCAAGGCGCTGAACGTTCCGCTCTCCCAGATCACCACGACGCTCAGTGTTTTCATGGGTTCGCAGTACATCAACGACTTCGACTACAACAACCGCACCTATCGCGTTTTCGTGCAGGCAGACCAGGTCTTCCGCATGACGGCCAAGGACTTGCACAACTATTACGTACGCTCGGACAGCGGCCAGATGGTTCCGCTGGACAATCTCGTCACGGTGACGGAGAGTGCTGGTCCGCCAGTCATTACCCACTACAACCTCTTCCGCGCGGTTGAAATAGATGGCTCGGCAGCGCCCGGCTATAGCTCCAGCGAAGGTCTTGGAGCCATGGAAGATGTGGCCAAGCAAAACATGATGCCCGGCATGGCCTACCAATGGACGGGATTGACCCTCGATGAGATTGAATCGAGCGGAAAGGCGCTCATCATCTTCGGCTTGGGAATTCTCGTGGTCTATCTCACCCTTTCGGCGCAATACGAGAGCTTCGCATTGCCCTTCATTATTCTGCTGGCCGTGCCCATGGCTGTTCTCGGCGCGCTTGGACTCGTGTCTCTGCGCGGGCTCGCCAACGATGTCTACTGTCAGATCGGCCTGGTGATGCTCATCGGCCTCTCCGCAAAGAATTCGATTCTCATCGTCGAGTTTGCCGAGCAACTGCGCCGCAAAGGCCGCTCCATTGCGGAGGCCGCCATCGAGGCCGCCGAACTCCGCCTGCGCCCCATTCTGATGACCTCGTTTGCCTTTATCCTCGGCGTTTTGCCGCTGGTCTTCGCCACCGGAGCGGGCGCATTAGGCCGCCGCTCCGTGGGAACCACCATTGTCGGCGGCATGTTGCTCTCCACCGTGCTTAACCTGTTCTTCATCCCTGTGCTCTACGTGATTCTGAGCCGCCTGTTGAATCGCGGGGACAAGCCTGCCGGCGAGACTGTCGTGGCTTAGCGGTATCTGAAATCGAATAGGTGTAAATCAGGGAGTCTGTCGGCAACCGTTGAAATCCATTCGGCCCCTGCAGCGGTGCTAGGTCGTTCCAATGCGGCTGCGCAGGCGCTTCAGCACGTTGGGTGGCACCAGCCCGGTCACGTCGCCTCCAAAGCTGAATACCTCTTTCAGCATCCGCGAGCTGATGAACGAGTAGCGTCCGGCCGGCTGCAGAAAGACAGTCTCAATCTCCGGAGCCAGCCGCCGGTTCATCAGCGCCATCTGGAACTCATGCTCGTAGTCTGAGATGGCGCGGATGCCGCGCAACACCGCCATGGCGCCCAGTTGGCGCGCAAAGTCCACCATCAGCCCGTCAAATGTGGCTACCGACACGTTGTCCAGGTTGCGCGTGGCTTCTGAAAGCATCTCCACCCGCTCCTCCACCGTGAACAGCGGATTCTTGACCGGATTCTTCAGGATGCCGACCGTCAGATGCTCAAAGAGTTTCGACCCACGCTGGATCAGGTCCACATGACCATTGGTCGGCGGGTCAAAGGTGCCGGGATAGAGGGCCTTTACACTCATCGATGCGACTCTAGAGCGATTCTACGTTACTTTTATCCTGCGGAACTCAACATGCTCAAGGAAGTGCACCTCAGTGGGCCTCGCTCGTTTCCAGTCCATTATGGCTGGCGTGCTCAGCTGCGTGCGAAGCAATGTAGAGCGAGACCACGGTGATGTCGTCCGTCTGACCGAATCGCTTTGCGGTCTGGGCAATATAGCGCGCGGACTCGTTGCTCACTTGCTTGGTGCGCTCGAAGCCAAAAAGCTCACCCTTCTGATTCATTGCTTCCACAACGCCATCGGAAAGAAAGACAAGCCTGTCACCGCGTTCAAGCTGGAACGTATTTTGCTCATAGCAGGTGCCAGCGATCACGCCGAGAGGCAGGTTCGGTTCCAGTTCAAGCTCGCGCCCATCGCGGTATGGACTCAAGTGTCCGGCGTTTGCAACAATCAAAGTGCCGTCCGGGAAGATCCTTGCGCAAAGACAAGTTGCAAAGCAGGGAGCCGCATTCAGGTCAGGCACTGCGCCCGGCGACGACACCGCGCCGATCAGAACATGGTTCAGGTGGTCGAGGACAGTGCTCGGATCATGCGATAACTCGTTGCGCAGAGCACCCACGAGCGTACTCGAGTTCATCGCCGCCTGCAGGCCCTTGCCACTCACGTCGCCCACCACGATGAGCAGGGAATCGTCTTTCAGAGGAAGAACCTGAAAGAAGTCGCCGCCAACGCCCTGAACGGGCAGGTAGGCGCTTTCCAGCATGAAATGGCGGTTCGAAGGCAGCTGCGTGGGAATCAGCAGCGCTTGCACGCTGCGTGCAGCGGCAATCTCAGCTGAAGTTCGCTGCTCTTCCTGGCTCACGCGGACAAATCGGTACAGAATCACCGCGATGAGGCTCCCCAGAAAAACGGTATAGGCGACTGTCCCGGTACCGAATTCGATGGGGCCAAAGTGGAAGCGGTGAGACGCAAATTCCACTGGGATCCAGTGTCTGCTTGCCGCGAAATCGAGAATAGTGTCAGCGGAATCCGCCGTAGCAGCCAAGAAAAAGGGAAGCAGCATCACACCCGCCTCGCCCCTGCCCCGACGCCAAGCCCTGAAGAGCAAGAAACAGACCAGGCCGCAGAAGACCACTTGGGCGCCAACGGAAAGCACTTCGTAAGTCAGCTCCAGGTTGAGCAAACTTACGAAAGGCAAAAGCAGCACCGTGATCTGCACCCCGCGCACGGTTCTGCGCCACTCAATGCCCGTGAAGCGCTGCACAAACTCCAGCGTGATGGCCATGAAGACGCGGCCCATAAACAGGCTGAAGACACGATAGACACTCAGCGACATCAGCCCCAGCCCAAAAGTCGCGTCGGCAGCGCCGCCGGCCGCAACGGAAACGCACAGCAGCGCCAGCCACATGTATTCCGTATGATGACGCTGCGTCAGATAAAGAGCGCCTGCAAGAAAGCTACGCAGGCGAATAGAAATGTAACAACCATTGCGGAGATTGCATGCTCGTCCCACTGGCGATTTGTTGCGGCGGCCAGCTTTTTGGCGATGTCGTCGTCAGTCCCGAGTTCGACCCTATCGAGCAGGCCGCGTCCAATTTCAACGCCGGAACCGGCCCAGGTTCGAATCGCCACCACGGTTCCACCCGAGCTGCTGAATGGAACAGTCAGAGGCAAAGACTGAAACATCGACGGGCTTTCCGCCATGCCGCGGGTATGGCCGCTTTCAACTCCGTTCACATAGACCGCCAGCTGCCCCACGGAATTAGGAGCTGCGAAGAGAACAAGAGGCGTGTTCGGAGACAGATCGGTGATCGCTGAAAGCTGCGCCGGTTGGACTCGAATGCGATACCAGGCATAACCGGAGTAAGAATCAACGCCTTGAGAGGTCAGTGGCTCGGTCAGGTTAACGGTTGGCCACTTTGAATCGTCGAAGGCCGGGTCCGCCCACCGCGGATCGTCACCAGCCTGAAAGTGCCAGGGACCGTCGAGATCCAGCACCGCATGGACACCCGGAACGGGCGTGACGGCAGGCGCATTCGTGGCCGGAACGGCAGAGCTTTGCCCCGCCAGCCGCAACGCACACGCCAGCAAGACCGCAAGCCAGCGGAGCATCCACCACGGGCAAACTGGTAAAGCCGCTCGCTCCATGATCTGCATTCGCATTCAAGTTTAGAGCAAGAACTGGGAATCAGGTTGTGGCGTCCGGATGCAACATCCTCGAACGTCCACAATGAGCACGATGGAACTACGGGAACCGCTCCGATCTTGTTCCTATCCCTTCCGCACGCGCACTGCCTCTTTGGCTTCAGTGTGTCCGGTAGCCGGCGCTTCGGGCACCTCAGCCTTCGCGGAACCACCGATGTTCAGCTTCTTCCGCAGTTCCGTGTCCATCTTGGCAAAGACGTCCTTGTTCTCCTTGAGGAACCCGCGGGTGTTTTCGCGTCCCTGCCCAATGCGCTCGCCGGCGTAGCTGTACCACGCGCCCGACTTCTCAACAATGTTGTTCGCTACCGCCAGGTCCAGCACATCGCCCTCGCGGCTGATGCCCTCTCCGTAAAGGATGTCGAACTCGGCCTCACGGAACGGCGCAGCTACCTTGTTCTTCACAATTTTGACCTTGGTCCGCGAGCCGGTCACGACGTCGCCCTCCTTCACGGCGGCAATGCGGCGGATATCCACCCGAACCGACGAATAAAACTTCAGCGCTCGTCCTCCCGTTGTGGTCTCGGGGTTGCCGAACATGACCCCGATCTTCTCGCGAATCTGATTGATGAAGATGAGCGCCGTGCGCGACTTCGAAACCGTTCCTGTCAGCTTCCGCAGCGCCTGCGACATCAGCCGCGCCTGCAGCCCCATGTGCGAGTCGCCCATCTCCCCGTCCAGCTCAGCCTGTGGAACCAGCGCGGCCACCGAGTCCACAACCAGCACATCCACAGCGCCTGAGCGGATCAGCGCTTCTGTGATCTCGAGCGCCTGCTCGCCGCTGTCCGGTTGAGAAACCAGCAGGTTGTCCACATCCACGCCCAGCTTCTTGGCATAGCCAGGGTCCAGCGCGTGCTCGGCGTCCACAAATGCCGCCAACCCGCCAAGCCGCTGCGCCTCGGCAATAATCTGCAACGTGATAGTGGTCTTGCCTGAGGACTCAGGCCCAAAAATCTCGCTCACCCGGCCACGCGGAATCCCGCCCACGCCCAGCGCCGCGTCAAAGCTGATCGATCCAGTGGAGATTACCGCGATGGGAACCAGAGCTTCCTTTGAGCCGAGGCGGACGATCGACCCTTTGCCAAACTGTTTTTCGATCTGTGCAAGCGCTAGTTCTACAGCTTTGGCGCGTTCGTCGGCGATGGCCATTGAAAGAAACTCCTCACAATTGCTCGCCTTGCTCTCTCTTTGCTTGAAACAGCGCAGCGGCGAGAATGATTTCGAACGGATTGTAGCAGGGCGTGAGAGACAATGACAGAGAAAAATGGCGAAGAAATGGAGAAGATAGACGCTCGCGCTGGAAACCATTGAATCGCCAGCGCTTCGCCCACGGTTACCAAGGGAGTGGGTCTTTAAGTCATGAAGGCGCCGATGCGTATTTCACGGCTTGTCAGGGCATCGCACGAGCGGTCAAGCGATTCATATTCGGGGTCGTGGTCCTTGCGAAACGCCCTGAAGTCCTGCTCGCTCGTCCAACGGTCAATCGTCAGATAAGCGCCGGGAATATAAGCGTCGCGTAAGAGCTCTGTTCCCAAATAGTTAGGCGAAGTGCGGAAGAGCTTCGCCCAGGCGCCCTCGGGCCCGTAGGCAGCCTCAAAGTCGACGACCTTTTCCTCGGCAATCTCGAACTGCCAGATGACCACGAACATGCGGAGCCCCGATTCTGTCACTATGGTAGCGCAAAGATCAGGGCAAAGGTCTTAGTTGGCAGGTAGCAGTTGGAAGGGAGTCCTGTTTCCCAGGGTCTCAAAGCCAACCTCTGACAGAATCCACGCGGTTGGCCGCAGTCGTCTATGTGATAAATAAGGAGGATTTGGGCACAACTCAACTACACCGCTTTGCGGTGATCTTGCGCTACGCCCGGTCTTACGCGCCTCTAGGCTGCGGTATGGGCGGCGTCCTTGAAGCGGATGACTGAATCCGCCTGGGGACCTTTCTGACCTTGGACGATGTCGAACTCGACATCATCGCCCTCTTTCAGCGTTTTGTATCCGTCCAACTGAATCGATGAGTAGTGGACGAATACATCCGGTCCGTCGTCGCGTCCGATGAATCCATAGCCCTTGGCGTTGTTAAACCATTTGACCTTCCCTTTGTGTTGGGCCACAGGCTCCTTCTTTCTTTGGGTCTTGCGGGAGATCCGGCACGCGAGGGGTCGCGCACCGATTAGCTATTATGACGGCAAAACCCGCAGAAAGGTTGGCAAATTTTTTCACATCAAATATCACAAAGTGGGACGTTGCGGCTTACCCAGAACCGAACCTACCGCAGTCGAAGCGGATGTACGAATGCTTCAGGGATGGCCGATGCAGGATTGTGTCCGAATTCGAGGCATCGGCAAAGGCTCATCATGAGTCGGGGGGCCCTCTCGGAGGAACCAGAGCCATTTCTTCCACAGCCTTGAGAGCAGCCGCACCGCTCCGTCAGGGCATACAAGGCACTGAGTAGGCGGAGCACCACTGATTGATGTGCGTCGGCGCAGCTACTTCTTGCGCTTGCGGCCAGTGCGCCGCGCATAGAGCAGCACGCTGGTAAGCGTCTTGCCGTCGAGAATGGCGCCTTTGTCGATCATCTTCAGCACCTCAGAGAGCTTGACGAGGCGGAATTCAATCTCTTCGTCGTCCTCCGGATGCGCGTTGCCCGCCACAAGCCCCTCGGCCAGGAAGACCTTCATCGACTCGCCGAGAAAGCCGGGGCTGGGGTAGTACTCCACTTGCGGCTTCCATTTCTTTGCCGCGTAGCCTGTCTCTTCGGCCAGTTCGCGCTGGGCTCCGGCCAGTGGGTCTTCGCCGGCTTCCAGCTTCCCGGCAGGCAACTCCCACAGGAATTGGTTCGCCGCGTGACGGTACTGGCGCTCGATCACAATCCATGGGTTCTTCTTGCTCTTTGAGGTATCAATCGCCAGTATCACCACGCTGCCATTGTGGCGGATCACGTCGCGCTCGCTCTTGCGGCCGCCGGGCTCGATCAGTTTGTCGTGAAGAATGCGGAAGAGCGGGCCCTGATAGACCACTGCCGAAGAGACAAGTTGCGCGGTTTCCACCACGGCAGACTTTGGAATTTTCGCAAGCTTCTTTGCCTTCGGCTTGCTGGCCTTCGCCGGCTTTGCCTTTTTGGCGCTCTTCTTCTTCGGCGTCTTCTTCAGCTTGGCGGTTGTTGCCCTTTTCGCAGTCGCAGCTGCGGCCTTCTTTGGTGCTCTCTTTGGCTTGGCGGGTTTCGCCGCCTTCTTTTTGCTGGGCATCTCTGGTTTCTCCTCAAAAGCGCAATTGTTCGGCACCAGTTACAGAGTATACGTACCGACCGGATCAATTGACGGAGCAGATTGATGCAGTTGTGCATCGATTCACTTCGGCATGGCATCCTTAACAGAGCCGAATTGACCTTCAACGCGAGTCGGGTGGGTTTTCCCGGACCGAACGAACCGCAAACGAACGACCATACGTGAATGAATTGCTGAGCGCAGACTGTTTTCCAATTACCGTGGCGCCGGGCTTGAGCCGGCTGTTTCTCGACTATTGCGCCGGCAATGCGACGGCACAGCCGTTCTACGCTTCGCTGCGGACCGATGCCGCCTGGCAGGCGCGCCCGCCGGTTCCAGCGCATTGGCCGGAACTGGTAAAGCTGCTGGCAGAGCAGAATCCGTCGCCCCCATCGAAACCAGCGATTGAAGCCCTGGCCAACGGTGCAGGAGCGGTCGTCACAGGGCAGCAGGTTGGGCTCTTTGGCGGACCACTGTTTACGCCCTTCAAGGCCGCGACCGCGATAGCCCGCGGTCGCCAGGCCACCGCGGCAGGCCATCCCCACGCCGCAATCTTCTGGGTGGCGAGCGAAGACCACGACTTTGCCGAAATCAACCACGTCACGTTTCCTTTCAAGCGGGAGCTGCGAAAGCTGGTCTATCCCTCGCCGCTCGGCTCTGGCCCTGCAGAGAGCGCTGTGCCGGTTGGAGGGATTGTGCTCGACGAGCGGATCACACCGCTGATCGATCAGGCGTGGGAGCTCCTGGGTCCCTCCGATGCAATGGACGCCTTGGTCCAGGCCTACCGCCCGGGCCGCACCTTTGCCCAGGCTTTCGCGGATTTCTATTCCAAAGTCTTTGCTGCGCAAGGCCTGCTCGTGTTGGATGCGAGCAGCCGCTTATTCCACCGCATCGGCTCGCCCGTGCTGCGGGCGGCGCTTGAGCGGGCTGACGAGCTGCACGCTGCGCTGGTAGGCCGGAACGCCGAGCTCGAAGCCGCCGGCTTTCACGCGCAGGTGGCCGTTGGAGCCCAGAACAGTCTCCTATTCCTCATCGACGAGAACACAGGCGCCCGCGTGGCCCTCAAGCGGATCGCAGCCAACCCCGCCGAGCCCGCCGGACTCTGGCAAGCCGGTCGGCAGATCATCTCCACCGCCGACTTGTTGGGCATACTCGAGTCCCAGCCGGAGCGCATCTCGCCCTCGGCCCTGCTTCGCCCGGTCTTCCAGGATTTTCTCCTCTCGACCTCGGTCACCATCGGCGGACCGGCGGAGGTCGCTTACTTTGCCCAATCCGCTGTGCTCTTCGAGCGTATTCTGGGCCGCCTCACCCCCGTTCAGCCGCGATTTTCCGCGACGCTGGTCGAGCCGGCCATTGGCGACCTGCTGCGCAAGCACGAGCTGACCCTGGAACGCGTTTTTGCAGAGAATACTGCCTCCCTGGCGCAACTGCTTGCCGCTCGGGCCATTCCCATCGAGGGAAAGCAGAAGCTCGCCGCTGCCGGCAATGCCCTCGACGCCGAGCTCACGCCGCTCGTGGAGTGGATGAGCCAACTCGACGAAGGCCTCGGCAATTCGGCGGAGACCGCCGCCAGCAAGATGCGCTACCAGATGAATCGCCTGCGGACCCTTGCGGCCAACGCTCAGTTGCAGCGCGAGGCCTCGCTCGGTCGCCACGCTGAAGCCATCTGCCATGCGCTCTATCCCGGCGGCGCGCTCCAGGAGCGTCTGCACGGCGCTGCCTTCTACTTTGCCCGCTACGGCTTTGAGTTGGCGGAAGAGTTGAGCACGCAAGCCGTCAACTCCTGCCCAGGCCATACGGCAGTTTGGCTATAATCCTCGCGAACAGCAGGGAGGCAAAACGTGAGACAGTTAGCGGCCATGTTGGCTATGGGAATGCTTGCCTTTCCGGTTTTGCAGGCGCAACTACCTCAGCCTTGCGCCATGCCCGGAACCAACAATGATTTTCTGGGCATTCAGACCATCCGCCTTTGGCCCGGCGACGCCCCTCAGGCCAAGGGCAAGGCCTGCGAAGACACGCCCACGCTGACCATCCTCGAGCCGCCTCGTGGTGCCGCTAACGGCTCCGCCGTCATCATCCTTCCCGGCGGCGCGTATCTCCACCTGTCGGGGAACCTTGAGGGCCGCGCCGTCGCCGACTGGTTCACCGCCCGCGGCTTTCGCGCCTTCATCCTCAGCTACCGCCTCTCCTCAAATGGCTACATTCTGCCCGTGCCCCTGCTTGACGCTCGCCGCGCCATCCAGACGGTCCGGGCGCGTGCCCGGGACTACTCCATTGACCCCGATCGCATCGCGGTCATCGGCTTCTCCGCCGGAGGCCACCTCGCAGCCCTCACCGGCACGCAGCCCGTGCCTGGCAATCCTGAGGCTGACGACGCAGTTGATCGCGTCTCCAGTCGCCCGGATTACATTGTGCTCGGCTATCCCTGGCTCGGGGCCGTCTCCACGGATACTTCGCATCTGAACTATTGCAAGATGTTCAATCTGATGGACCGCTGCGAGGCGCTCACCGCCGCCTACTCCCCTGAACTTTTCGTGACAAAGGACACTCCACCCACCTTCTGGTACCACACCTTCGACGACAAGACGGTGCCGGTCGAGCAGGGCCTCCGCTTTTATGAGGCGCTCGTCAAGGCGGGCGTTCCCGCCGAGGCGCACATCTTCGTCCACGGCGCCCACGGCTCCGGCCTGGGCAAGGGCGATCCGGCACTGGACCAGTGGCCGAACCTTCTCGAGATATGGCTCCGCGCCCAGGGCCTTTTGGACCCAGCCAAGCCCGCACCGGCACCCGCAGCAAAACCGTAGCCAAAGAATGCCGCAGATTGGATCAATGGGAGTGGGAAATTTGGTCCCCAAAATAGAGGCGGGCAGCCGACCGAGGGAGTGGAAGGACTTCCCGGAACCGGCTGCCCGCTGGACCCTGGCACGGGTCTAGGTGATATTCTTAGTCTAGGCTTGTTCACGGCGAAAGCAAGGCCTTTTTTGAACAAAATTCCTATTTGGTGACAGCAGTCACAGGACCTCGCCAGATAGGCTCCATCCGCGTTGACTTGACAGTCCGCCCCTGATACAAAAAGATGTTCCACCCGCGAATGAAAATCAAACTGACTGCCTGAGCGAATCGAACAAGCATGGAAGAAATCTTTCAACAAGTCGGAACCTTTCTGATTGGCTCCGTGCCTACGATTCTGCTGTTTGTCGTGCTGGTTTTGGCCTACCAGTTTCTGGTGCAGGCTCCGCTGACCACGACGCTGAAACAGCGCCATGCGCGGACCCAGGGCGCCGTTGAAGATGCTCATAAGGCCATCAGCCACGCAGAGGCACGGGCCGCCGAGTATGCCGCCAAACTGAGACAGGCACGGGGCGAGGTCTACAAGGTACGCGAAGAGCGCGTCAAGCAGTGGAACGCCGAGCGCGACACCGCACTCGATGCGGGTCGCAAGGCGTCCGGAATCAAAGTGAATCAGGCCAAAGCCGAGGTTGAAGCTGAATCTCAGGCGGCAAGGCATCAGTTGCAGGCCACGGCTGGAGATCTGGCCAGTCAGGTTGTGCGCGCGGTTTTGCCTCTGGCAGCCGGGGGTTCCCGTTGAGATATTCGATTTCGCAGGCGCGTTTTTCCACCCGTCTTCTTGAGTTCCGAGTTTTCCGGTTTGCATTGCTGATGCTTCTGGCTTCCGCGGTTGCGGTTGCACCCTTCAAGCTTGCTTCCCAGCAGGCTGCGCCCGTCAGCAGCGAGGCGGTCGCGTCTCCTTCTGCCTCTTCGGACAATGCGAATGCGAAACCCGAGGCAGCCCAATCCCAGGAAGAACAGAACAATGCCTTTCGCCTTGAAGGTCCACTGGTCAAGTCCACCGCAAAGCTTCTCCATCTCAGCGTCGAGGCCACGGCACGGATGTTCGAGCTCATTAACTTCGGCATCATCTTTTTCGCCATCGTCATCCCCCTGTTCCGCATTCTTCCTAACCTCCTCCACAAGCGCGGTGAAAAGGTCCGCACCGATATCGAAGCGGCGCGCAAGGTCACTGAAGATGCGAACGCGCGGCTCAGCGCGGTCGAGGCCAAGCTCTCCTCGCTCGACAAGGAGATTGCGAAATTCAAGTCCGAGGTTGAGGAAGAGATCAAGCGCGACGAGCAGCGGATCAAGGCAGCGCTGGAAGAAGAGAGCGCCCGCATCGTCGCCGCCGCCGAGCAGGAAATTGGCCTGGCAGCAGCTCAGGCAAGGCGCGGACTGCGCCACTTTGCCGCGGATCTGGCCATCAACCAGGCCACCAAGCAAATGGTCTTCACGCCCGAGACCGATCGCGCCCTCATCGCCGAGTTTGTGGCCGACGTGACAAAAGGAGGGCAGAACTAGATGGCCGGCTTTGTTGCCCGCTACGCTACAGCCTTTCTCGAAGTCGTGACAGCCGCCAAGTTGGACACGACCGCGATCGCCTCACAGTTCAACGATTTCCTGGGCACCTGGGACGGGAGCCCCGAATTGCGCGAGTTCTTCGTGAATCCAGCGATTCCCGCAGTGCAGAAGGTCGGTTTTCTTGACACATTGAATGCAAAGCTTGGCCTGCGCAAGGAACTGCGCAACCTGCTCGCGGTGCTCATTGACAACGGCCGCATCGGCCATGTCACCGAGGTTGCCGATGCTTATCGCAAGCTGTTGCAGGCGCAGTCGGGAATTCGCCAGGTGCAGATTGTCACCACTCGCGAGCTTGGCGCGGAAGAGCGCGCGGCGTTGGTGGCAGAGATTGGCAAGTTGGCGGGCGCTCGCGTCGAAGCCAGCTTCAAATTGGACACCGCCATCCTCGGCGGTACGGTGGTGCGGATTGGTTCCACGGTCTACGACGGCTCAGTGCGCGGTAGGCTTGATCGGTTGAAGGAAGCATTAGTCAGTGGACAGTGAATAGTGGTCAGTGAACAGTAAGAGTCAGTGAACAGCGTTATTGGTCGGTGGTTAGTGGTTTAGTACACAGCGGTTAGGGAACGGTATTCGGCGAACTGCAGTCAGTAGGCGGCGGGTATTGTACTGACCACTATCCACTGTTCACTGACCACTCAGAAGGAAAGAAATGGCTCAGATCAGGGCAGACGAAATTACGCAGCTTCTTCGCGAGCAGATCGCGAATTACGACTCCAAGGTCCAGGTGGACGAAGTCGGGACCATCACATCGCTCGGCGACGGCATCGCGCGCCTGCACGGCCTTGACAAGGTCATGGCCGGCGAGTTGCTCGCCTTCCCCAATGGCATTGCCGGCCTCGCTCTCAGTCTTGAAGAAGATCAGGTGGGCGCTGTCGTGCTCGGCGACTACACCGAGCTCAGCGAAGGCCAGGAAGTGAAGCGCACCGGAAAGATTCTCAGCGTGCCCGTGGGCGAAGGCATGATCGGCCGCGTGGTCAATGCCCTCGGCCAGCCCATCGACGACAAAGGCCCCATCGCGTCGACGAATTCGTTGCCCATCGAGCGCGTTGCCCCCGGCATCATCGACCGTCAGCCCGTGCGTGAGCCCATGGCCACCGGCCTCAAGGCCATCGACGCCATGATTCCCATCGGCCGCGGCCAGCGCGAGCTCATCATCGGCGACCGCCAGACCGGCAAGACCGCCGTCCTGCTCGACACCATCATCAACAACGCCAAAAACAATCTCATCTGCATCTACTGCGCCATCGGACAGAAGCGGTCCTCTATCGCGCAGGTCGTGCAGACCCTCACTGAAGCCGGCGCCATGGGCCACACGATCATCGTCGCCGCCTCGGCCTCTGAGCCGGCCCCCATGCTCTACATCGCTCCCTATGCTGCCACCGCCATCGGCGAGTTTTTCCGCGACTCCGGACGCCACGCCCTGGTCATGTACGACGATCTCTCCAAGCACGCCATGGCCTACCGCGAGATCTCGCTCCTGCTGCGCCGCCCGCCCGGCCGCGAAGCTTATCCGGGCGACGTCTTCTATCTCCACTCGCGGCTGTTGGAGCGTTCCTCCAAAATGTCCAAGGAAAAAGGCGGTGGGTCACTCACCGCGCTGCCCGTCATCGAAACCCAGGCCGGCGACGTCTCTGCCTACATTCCCACCAACGTCATTTCCATTACCGACGGACAAATCTTCCTTGAGACTGATCTCTTCAACTCCGGCGTTCGACCGGCCGTCAACGTCGGCCTTTCAGTCTCGCGCGTAGGCTTCTCGGCGGCCATCAAGGCGGTCAAGCAGGTGGGTTCCACGTTGAAGCTCGACCTGGCCCAGTACCGCGAACTGGCGGCGTTTGCGCAGTTCGGCTCCGACCTCGACCCGCTCACCCAGAAGCAGCTCAATCGCGGCCAGCGCCTGACCGAGTTACTCAAGCAGCCGCAGTTTCAGCCGCTCACCTGGCAGCAACAGGCCATCGTGCTCTTCGCGGGAACGCAGGGTTACCTCGACGATCTGCAGGTTTCCGACATTCGCGCATTTGAAGATGGGCTGTACAAGTATTTTGATGCCGCGCAAACCGCCCTGCTCGACGAGCTCACCGCGAAAAAGGCGCTCGACGACGATCTGCGCAACAAGCTCCACGCCGCCCTCAAGGAATACTCAGCTAACTTCAAAGCCGAGCTTGAGGCGGCTGTAAAGGCCTAGGGAACAGGAAAGAGAATGGCGAACGTACTCGATCTACGGCGGCGCATCCGCAGCGTGAAAAACACGCGGCAGATCACCAAGGCCATGAAGATGGTCT
>OBLU010002346.1_pt1 | contig 17518 bp, 7 predicted proteins | sample 1518681 | NCBI WGS metagenome assembly OBLU01 (sample SAMEA3539304, study PRJEB22396) | soil metagenome | biome: tundra; feature: field; material: soil | place: USA | collected 2010-05 | depth 0.15 m | reverse complement strand
AGCAGCACCGCATCCTGCGCACCATCCTCGACCGCACCCTGGCCGAGATGGAAGACTCCCTGCGCAAGATTTACGAGGACCACGCCTCGCTGCTCCGCTTCCTCACCGAGAGCGGAATGGCCGCCCCGCCCGCCCTCGCCATCGCCGCCAACTTCGCCATCAACGCCAGCCTGCGCCGCGCCATCAGCGCCGACAACTTCGACGCCGCCGAGATCGCCTCCCTCTTCACCCGCGCCACCGCCGACCAGATCGTCATCGACACGCAGGTCCTCAGCTTCACCGCCGGCGAACGCATGAAGCGCGCCATGGTCGCCCTCGAAGCCGCCGCCGAAAAGGACCGCGCCATGAAAGGAGCCCTGCAAACCGCGCTCACCATTGCCACCGGCCTGCGCTCGCTCCCCTTCGACGTCAACCTCTGGCAGGCCCAGAACATCTGGAACGACCTCTTCCGCCGCATCGACAAAGACTACTGGCCCCCGGAGTCGAAACTCGCCTTCAAGAAACTTGGCGAGGCCCTCTACATCTCCGTCAACGAGCTGGTCGTCGAAGAGGGCGTCACTACCTTCTAAGAAACACTCCGAAGCGCGCGTACGGCCCTTGTAGCGTGGGCTTCAACCGATGCCGAAAAACGCCGTTCTGCTTAAGGGCACGGCTTCAGCCGTGCCCTAAGTGGCCCGTATGGAATGCGGCTTCAGCCGCTGCGGTCACCGATTTGGGCCGGCGACTCCTTCTTCAGCACCCTCTCTAGTCCCCGGGCTTTCTATGCCGAGACGACCGGGGCTCTTCCGCCCGCCTTCAATCCGCCGGCTGCTCTGCCTGAAGAACCCGAATGTCGCCTACCCGACATCCACCATCCAGACTCAAAATCCTCATCTTTTCCTTTAGGCAAACCATTGACAAAGTTGCCGGAGGGTTCCATTCTTAGTGACTTACCAGCTTTAGCACCGGATTTAACCGGCACGTAACACCACGATCCCATCCTCGTGGTACTACGAGCCGGCATGGACAGCACACCGGAACCCGAACCGATCGACTCGCCAGACAGCCAATCCGTTCGCTTCTTCTGAAAAGAACCGCTCGAACATTGCACCGCTTAGGAGTCCAGGAATGAAAACGAATCTTTTCCCGCGAATCAGCCTTCTTTTCACCATGTTGTTTTGCCTCGCCGGCGGTGTATCCGCCTGGGCGCAAACGGTTACGGGATCCATCCGCGGCACAGTGACCGACGCCTCCGGGGCGGTCGTGGTCGGGGCGGAGGTGGTCGCCACCAACGGCAGCAATGGTGTCGCCACCACTACCACCACCGACCGCAGCGGGTCCTATAACCTGCAGTCGCTGCCCATCGGTACCTATGTTGTTTCCGCGAAAAAGACTGGCTTCAAGGTCACAGCCGATCGTCCTTTCACGCTGGAGATCGACCAGATCGCAAAGATCGACCTGAAACTTGAAGTGGGAGATGTAACCGTAACCGTGGATGTCGCTCCTGACTCCGGGACGATCCTGCAAACCGAAGACGCGTCGCTGGGCACCACCATTACCGCGAACACGCTGGAAAGCATGCCGCTTCCCGGGCAGAACTTTTCCGCTGCAACGGTGTTCGTTCCCGGCGCGGTCCTCCCGACCTACAGTTCGTTGGGCACCACGCAGGGCACTGAGCGTGACACTTCCTTTGCCTCGTCGACGCAGCCGTCCTTCAACGGCAACCGTATGCAGACCAACAACTACATCTTCGACGGTACGGACATCAACGAACCGCTGCAGAACACCATCGCCTACAACCCTGCTCCGGAAGCCATCGGCCAGATGCGCGTCATCACTGGGAACCCGGACGCCGAATACGGCAACGTGAATGGCGGCGAGATCATCGCCGTCACCAAGGCCGGAACCAACAAGTTCCATGGCAGCGTTTACGCCTTCTATGAGAACCAGAATTGGCAAGCCAACTCGTGGGCAAACAAGGATGTCGTTCCCATCGCAGCCAAGCCCAACTTCCACCAGAACCAGTTCGGCGCCACCTTCGGCGGTCCCGTGTACAAGAACAAACTGTTTTTCTTCGCGGACTTCGAAGGGTTTCGCAACACCACGGCTTCAGCACAAACGCTTATCTCAGTGCCGTCGCTCAGAATGCGCAAGGGTGACTTCTCTGAACTGATGGGAGCGCCAACGCTTGATTTCAATCAGTCCATTCCTGCTTCGCAATACATCCAGCTCTACAACACCAGCAGCGGCCTCACAGCGGGTACCCCATACAACACTGTCGTGAACGGCCAGACCGTATTCAACCAGCTTCCTGTTCTCAACCCGGTTGCTCAGTACGTCTTCACTCATCCGGAATTCTACCCGCTGCCGAACCGGCCCAGCTCGAACCCCAACTCGCCGGACGCCAATAACTATCAGGGCTACAACAAGAGCGCCTACGTGAATAATCAAGGCGACATTCGTGTCGACTATGTGGCCTCATCGAGGGACAGCCTCAATGCTCGCTTTACTCATGGTGGATCCTTCGATCTTCCCATGGTCGCCATCCTCAGCTTCGAGTTCCCGGGGGGGAGTGACTACCCGTTCTGGAACGGTGTCATCAACGAAGTCCATACCTTCACCCCCAACCTGCAGAACGAGGTCCGCGGCGGCTATTCGCGGATCCGCGACCTCTCCGGCATTCCGGCCGACAGCACGGGCGAATTTCCAGTAGGCAGCGACACCAAAGTTGGCTATCCCTACCCCAGCCCTTACCCGGGCTTTACGCTCACCAACATCTCCACTACCGAAAAGAACATCGGCACCGAAGGCGTGGTGCAGAACTTCATCGACAACATCTTCGACTACGGCGACACCGTGACCTGGCTGCATGGCAAGCACATCGTCAAGGGCGGTGCGCAGATCCTCCGCTACCAGGAGAACTTCTACTATCCCGGCAACACCGGCACCATGGGCGAGTTCGCCTATAACGGCATATTCACCAAGGATCTAACGGTGAATCCTTCAATCGGCAAAGGCTACGGCTTTGCCGACTTTGTCATTGATGCATCCGAGCTCCAGGCCGTGAACGGTCTCGCGGGACGTGTCGGTCAAAGGCAGTATCGTATGGCCTTCTTCGGCGAAGACGAGTGGAAGGTGACGCCAAGCCTCACCCTGAATCTCGGCCTGCGTTACGGCTATGATCAGCCGCTCTACGAGGTCAACAACAAGGAAGTTAACGTTGATTTCAAAAATCCGCAAAACTGCCCGAATTGCCTGCTCGTGGCCGGCCAGAATGGTGCCAGCCGCGCCCTCTATAACGCCTTCCACAAGCAGTTCATGCCGCGGGTCTCGTTTGCCTATCAGATGAACCGGCAGATGGTCATCCGTGCCGGCTACGGCATCACGGACGATTTTGAAGGCATGGGCGCCGCTCAGCGCATCACCTCTAACCCGCCTTTCCTTCCCGCATACCAGTACGGCAGCACTGCGCCCTCGGCGGCAAGCGGCGGTACTCCCATCAGAGTTAGCCAGGGCTTCTCGGTTGGCTCAACTCTCACCAGCAAGTACAACGCCTGGGATCCGAATATCAAGCCCGAACTGATTCAGCAGTACAACCTCACTCTTCAGACACTCCTGGGATCTCGCTTCACGTTCCAGTTTGGATACGTCGGAAACGTCGCACAGCATCTCGTCATTCCTGAGCCCATAAACCAGCAAACGACTCTGGGTTCCGCCAATACGGCGACCCAGCCGTTCATTAAACTGGTCGGCCTGAACGGTCAGGTCTACCTGACATCGGCTGAGGGCTACTCGAACTACAACGCCTTGCAGATCCAATTGCGGCAGCGTCAGTGGCACGGTCTCGAGACCACCTTCAACTACACCTGGTCGAAGAACATGACCAACAACCCTGGCTACTTCGGGACCGGCGGCGTCGACGGCCCAGGCACCTATCCGCAGAACATCTACAATCCGCATGGAGATTACGGCGTAGCGGCGTTCGATACCCGTAACGCAGCCAACTTCGTCGGCACCTATGCTGTCCCGTTCGGACACGGTCGTGACTTTGGCACCAACGTCAACCGCTTCGTCGATTGGGCCATCGGTGGCTGGAGGGTGTCTCTCGATGCCGTAATGTACTCCGGCTTCCCAATTACCATCGGCAGCGTCAACAACTCGTCGTCGAACAACGGAGGTGGGGCACGAGCCAACCAGTACCGCCCGCTGCGGGTCGTGAACCGCACGCTGCTGCACTGGTTCGGTACAGATCCAAGTGCAACTCCCTGTGCTGGGGCAGACAATGGAGTCTGCGCCTACGGCGGCGAACTCGCTAACTCCTTCGGAACCGCGCACGTCGGCACCGAGCGGTCACCGGGATATCGTGTTATCGATGCCTCGGCGTTCAAACAGTTCCGCACGTACAAAGAGCAGGCCATGCAGTTCCGCGTGGATGCGTTCAACGTGGGCAACATTGCTTCCTACTCGGCTCCCGGCTCAACGGCGACAACGACGTCATCCTTTGGCCAGATCACCTCAACCCTGTCCCCGGCTCGTCAACTCCAGATGTCGCTGAAGTACGAGTTCTAACGGGCGAAGAATCGTCAGGGAATCGGGTGCCCGTAGCCTGCCCTGAGCTTGTCGAAGGGATCACTGAGCCGTAAGCGAAGTGGTCGTGGGGCACCTGCCCACGGTCTGCACCCCCGTGCTCAAAAGCACGATTCGCCAAAAGTACAAGCCGAATCAGGAATGGAACCACGCCAGGGGGCGGCCCGGCAAGCCTCCTCCCCATCGCCACCCCGCCGAGCCCATGCGCTAGCTCCTGGCAACGAAGGTCCCAAGCTCCCGGTCCTTCACCGCCCGGTCGGCGGGAAACACCTGCCCATGGATCACGATGTACACCCCCGGCGCCAGCAGTCGCGCGGCCAGCAGGCTCTCGGTCAGGTTCTGCAGTCCGTCCGAGTGCTCGAATCCCAGCGGGCGCATCGCTCCGGTCAGGATCACCGGCACCGCCAGCCCCGGAAACGCCCGCTGGATATAGACCCCCGTCTCGGCCATGGTGTCGGTGCCGTGCGTGATGACCATCGGGCATTTCGCCCCCAGCAGGTCAGCCATACGCGCGACCAGCATGGCGCGGTCGTCGGCGGTCATCTGCAAGCTATCAATATTCATCACCGGGACCACCTGCACGTCGGTGTCCGGCAGGCGCAGCAGGTCGAGATACTGGCCGATCTTGCTGGCGTCGTTGACCACGGTGCCGGCCTGTTCCGAATACATCTTCTCGATGGTGCCGCCGGTGGTGAGAACGTAGATGGTCTGCATAATGGCGGTTGTTGTCAGTTGCTAGTTGCTAGTTGTTAGTTGTCAGATGCTACTTTACCGGATCGCCACCGGAGCCGTGCCCACCGTCCGCTCCGTCAACAACGATTTCTGCCGTTTTGCAGGTAGCCGGTCTAGTATGGAGATCGATGAAACTGACCCGTGGGAAGATCTTCTTGTTGCTCGGCTGGACCGGCATGTTAACTGGGTCTTGTTTCCTACTCATGGCAATTGGCCTAGTTGCTTACGAGGGATTTTTCCTGACGCATAGCTCAAAGGTCCAGGGCACCGTAATCGCAAACGTGGAGACCCAAACGGCAGCAGACGCGCAAACTGGCGCACCCGCACAAACGCATTATTGTCCGCAGTTCCGGTATCAGAGTACGGACGGAGTCACGCATGTAGTGACGAGTTCCGCATGTTCCGATCCGCCGAGCTTCACGACCGGTCAGCAGGTCGGGGTTAATTACCTTAGTTGGGACTATGACCACGCCCAGATCGATTCGGTTGGCGATCAATGGGGGTTCGTCGTCGCATTCGCATTGGCGGCGGTCGTGTTGATGCCGATTGGATTCGTGCTGCTGAGACGCGTACGGTCGCAAGGCCATTCGTTGGACCCCATCAGCTTCTGGGAGTGAATCAGGCTTCCTGTTACCGGATCGCCGCCATCGCCGCCCGGAACAGCACCTCAAAATCATTCGCCGCCGCCGGATCTTTCGCCAGCGCGGTTTCGATGGCCTTCTGCGCCACCGGCCGCGCGTAGCCGAGATTCACCATCGCCGACAGCGCATCATCCCCCGACGGGCCGTAGGTCGATGCCGCCGCGGTCGCCGGAGCAACCGCCATGTCGTCCAGCTTGTCTTTCAACTCCAGCACGACGCGCTCGGCGGTCTTCTTCCCAATCCCAGGAATCCGCGTCAGCGTGGCGTGGTCGCCGGCGCGGATGGCGTTGACCAGCCGCGAGGTATCGATCCCGCTCAGCACGGTGATCGCCAGCTTCGGCCCGATCCCCGAGATCGTCAGCAGTTTCTCGAACATCCGCTTCTCATTCGGCTCGGCGAATCCGAACAGCGCCAGCGCGTCCTCGCGGACGTGGGTGTAGATGTGCAGGCGGGCCTCGGCGCCCTCGGGCGGCAGCGACGTAAAGGTGGCGACGGAGATGGTGGCATCGTAGCCGACGCCGCCGCACTCGATGATGGCGCGGTTGGGCGTTTTCGAGAACAGGCGGCCGCGCAGGAAAGCGATCATTCCGCTGATTGTACTGCTCCCGTCCGGAACCTCCTCGCGGGGGTTGACTCCCCGGTACCATCCCCGCGGGAATCCTTGGAAAACCGGAGATTGTAACCGGATTGCAACACTGTATTCATTCCGCTGTGACGAAAGCGACGCACACTCATGGAGGTTACTTTCCCCAACAATCCAGAATGCTGTTATCACGAAGGGAATCCCCTGAATATGACTTCTCCGCTCCTGCGTTATGCCCGCCTCGCCTTGTGCGCCGTGCTGGCGCTTCCTGTACTCACGACCGTTTACCCGACGCCCCTGCACGCGCAATCCAGCGCGGCGCTGACCGGGACGGTGCTCGATCCCCGCGGCGTGCCGCTGCCCGGCGCCGATGTGACGGTAAAGAATGAAGCCACCGGCGCCACCGCCAAGAAGAAGTCCGACTCGACCGGCAAGTACTCCTTCACCGGCCTCGTCGCCGGCAAGTACACCGTCCAGGTCGATGACCAGGGCTTTACCTCCAGCAAGCAGTCCGGCATCGCCATTGCCGACGGCCAGTCCACCGACGTGCCGGTCAAACTCGCGCTCGGCAACGTCTCCGAGGAGATTACCGTCGAAGCCAGCGAGGCCAACTCAGTCGCCGCTGCCATGGCCCCGATGGATGCCCTGCTGGCTGAGACCTCTGCCCGCACCGAGATCACGCAGGAAATGATCTCGAACTTCATGTCACCCGTCGCCGACTATGGCGAAGCCGTCGAGATGGCCCCCGGCACCTTTACCACCAACTCCAACGGGGTCGGTCTCGGCCAGTCCAAAACCTATTTCCGCGGCTTCCCCGACGGCGACTACGATATCAAGTTCGACGGCATCCCGTGGTCCGATACCAACTCAGTCTCACATCACTCCTGGGCTTTCTTTCCCTCGCAGTTCCTCGGCGGCATCGATTTTGATCGCTCGCCCGGAACCGCCTCCACCGTCGGCTACGCGCCCTTCGGCGGCTCCATCAATCTGCTCTCCAAGCCCTTCTCGCCCGTCCAGAACATCCGCGGCGGCTTCTCTTACGGATCCTTCAACACCAAGCTCTTTGACGTCGAGTACGACTCCGGCTCCTTCGGCCCGTCGCACAAGTTCAACCTGAACGTAGACGTCCACCACCTCGGTTCAGACGGGTACCAGACCAACAACTTCCAGACCCGCAACGGCGGCGACATCCAGGTTCAGTACAAGCTCACGGACAAGACCACGATCACCGGATACTCCGGAGTCATCTGGCTCGACGCCAACACGCCCAACTTCAACGCTACCCGCTGCCAGATGTACGGCACCGGCAACAACTACACCTGCACCGGCAGTAATGCTCCTTTCGCCGGCTCAGGTATCAACTTCTACCTCACCAACAACTCCGATCCGCTGCTCTACCTGAACTATCAGTACAACTACTACCATGTGCCTACGGACTTCGAGTACGTTGGCGTTCACAGCGAATGGGGCAAGGGCTGGACCTTCGACTTCAAGCCCTACACCTACAACTACGACAACTCCGAGAAGTACTCCAACGCCGTGCCGATCACCGACGATCCGACGCTCGTAGGCACCACCTATGCTCCGCTCGGCGTCAAGATCACCGCTACCTGCACCAAGCAGGCCAAGGGCTGCGGCGTCGACAAGTACAACAGCTACCGCACCTACGGTGAGACATCCACGCTGAGCCAGGTGTCCAGGTTCGGCATCTTCCGCGCCGGCATGTGGTACGCCTGGTCCAATACCAGCCGCCACCAGTCTCCGTCCGATCCTCTTACCAACTGGACCGACGCTGCGTTGCCAAACTTCAAGGAGACATTTGTCCAGGATTCCTACCAGCCCTTCGCTGAGTTTGAATACCATGTCACTTCGAAGCTCTCCATTACACCCGGCGTAAAGTTCTCCTACTACACCATCGGCACCAGGCAGTACGCCGACAACGGCGGCAAGATTGGCGGTCTCGGCACCAACAATCCCGCCAGCTCTATCGCCAACGGCGGCAGCTATTTTGCCACGCTCCCCTCGGTCGCGGGCAACTACCGCATCCACAGCAACTGGTCCGCGTATGGTCAGTACGCCACCGGCAGCATCACGCCCCCGTCCTCCACCTTCGACTTTGCCCAGTCGTCCACCGGAACCCCGGTCGCCACGCTCCCCCAACAACAGAAGGTTACAACCTACCAGACCGGAACAGTCCTCAAGCTGAAGAACGTTACGCTGGACCTGAGCTACTTCCACATCCACTTTGACAGCGGCTACTCCTCCTTCACTCCACTCGACACCGGCGAACCCGTCTACTACCCCACCCCTCCCTCGCTCACCCAGGGTGTCGAAGCCGAGAGCAACATCGCCCTCAGCCATGGTCTCAGCCTCTACCTGAACGCCAGCTACGACAACGCCAAGTACACCGGCAGCGCCGTCACCTATTGCACTTCTTCGGCGAAGGGCTGCACCTCGACCACACCGACGCTCGACGTCCCCACCCCCAGCGGTCTGTGGGTGGCTAGCACTCCCTCCGACATCCTCACCGAGGGATTTACCTACCAGCACAGCGGCTGGGACGCCGGTATCTTCAACAAGACCGTCGGCACCCAGCGCCTGGACAACGGTGCCTTCCACAACGAGGCGACCATCTCGCCCTTCACCCTGACCAACCTCTTCCTCAACTACACCATCCGGGGCGACTCCCACTTCAACAACACCAAGCTTCGCCTCAGCTTTAACAACCTCTTCAACGAGCAGAACATCACCGGAGACAGCATCGCCAGCAAGATCACGGCCAACACTATCACGGCCAACGGCACCAGCTACTCCGATCCCTTCAACTCCAACTACGTGGTCACGCCGGTCTCGGGCGCCGATGCCGTCTCGATCCTCCCCGGCCGCAGCATCACGCTGTCGGTCCAGTTCGGACTGTCGCCCAAGCGGTAAGCCGACCGCAGTTTGTTTCCCTTCCCAGGGCGGACTCCTTCGAGTCCGCCCTTTTTCTTTCTCCCCCCGCCAAAAAAGCGTCATCTCGACCTCCCAAAAAAGCGTCATCTCGACCTCCCAAAGAAGCGTCATCTCGACCGAAGCGCGCAGCGCGTAGTGGAGAGACCCCCGCATTTCGCCGTTGCCCTTGCCTTTGCCCTTTGTCCCTCCCCCCGCAAGCATTTGGGGCAGGCGCCAACGCTCGCCCGGCATCGGGTCGAACTCCAGGCGATCGACCGCGCCCCACATTCGAAGATCCCCAAGCTATCTACCTATTAAATCAATACGATAACAAGGATTTCCACCATCAAAACCCCTTGACACGGGGGCCTATAATTAAGTTAAGGACCAAAGAAAATCAGCGTCGTGCCCGAGGGGTGACTCAGGCCGGACCTGGCAGCTTCAATCTCACAACCCGTCGCCATAAAGCCAATGGTATGAATATTTTACGAATAACCAATATGGAATGAGTATTTTAGCCGCGGTATAGACCACCTCGCCACCCAATTGTTCCAATAACTCCAACGTTATGAATATTTTAGGCGTAACTCCATGCGAATGAATATTTTGGCGACACAACCGACCCGTAACTCCCTCATTCGGGAGATTTTGCGCCCGGAGCCAAAAATAAAAAAGAAAGGCGACTCCCTCCCAATTGGCGGGCAAAACGCAATCCGTGCAGGACATGACAGGTTGCGTCACGGCCTGCACGGATTTTTGTTGGCCGTTGCACCGCTTCCCCGTACGGTGTCTCTTTCGGCCTCCCCTACGTGGTTGCCCCGGGAACGTGAGGCGAAGTTAGAACGTCAGGCTCAAGGACATCTGGACCTGGCGCGGGCTGCCGATGGTGTGGTTCACGATGCCCAGACCCGCCGGGCAGTTATAGAAGCTGGTGTTGGTCTGCTGCCCCTGGGCATTGCAGCCGGTCGGCAGCGGAGTCAACCCCGCGGCCGGGAACGGGTTGAAGCCCGCGTTCTGCGACACCTCGTTGAACGGGACATCGAAGCTGGTGGTATTGGTCAGGTTGAAGACGTCGAGCGTGTACTTCAGACCGTAATGCTCCGTAAAGCTGGTCATCTTCACCAGGGAGGCGTCGGCGCGCTTCTGGAAGGACTGGCGGAAGATGTTGCGCTGTCCGCTGGTGAAGCCGGTTTCGTAGGGGTCGTCGGCCGGGATTGCGCCGCCGAAGCTGCCGTTGGGGCCGGGAGTAAGGATCGGAATGGTGAAGCAGGAAGCCTTGAGCGCGCTGTAGTTGGGGTTGACGCCAACGAAGGCTCCGGAGTGGCCGGTCAGCGCGTTCTTCGCCGTGCAGCCGGGCGCCAGCGGAACGATGGGATTGGTGATGCCGTCCGAGGTGCTGTAGTAGATGCTGCCGATGGCGCCGGAGAAGTCGATGACGCTATACGGCTGGCCGCTTTGCAGGACGGTCAGGCCGACCAGCGACCAGCCGTCGGCGGCGTAGCCCTCCAGGCTGTGCTTGTTGGCGACCACGTCGGGCACGCGGAAGACGTAGCTGAAGTTCAGCACGTGGGTACGGTCGAAGTCGGCCGAGGCATAGCCATCGCGCAGGTTCAGCGGATTGTTGCCGTTGTAGAACAGGCCCAGTCCGCTCTGCTCGTCCAGCGCGTGCGAGTAGGTGTAGGACATGCCCACCTGCACGCCGTGGCTCATGCGCTTGTCCACGTGCGCGGTCAGCGCGTTGTAGGAGTCGACGCCGGCGGCCTTGTAGTCGATCGATTCTGCCGCGTAGCCGATGTAGGGCACGCGATGGTCGACGTTGCCGCCCTCGTAGTCGATGTCCTGCGAGCCGGGGTAGTTATAGCCGTAAGAGCTGGTCTCGCCGTGGATGTTGTGGTTCGGCCCGGCAATTCCCGGCTGGTTGAAGGGCACCGGGATCACCTGATGGCGGCCCAGGTTGCCGACATAGCCGATTTCGATCGCCAGATCGTTGCGCGGCTGCCACTGGACATCCAGCGTGTAGTTATAGGTGTAGGGCAGTTTGTTGGCGCGGTCGTAGACACCCAGCGAAATGGGTTGGCCCCCGTTATCGATCCCGGCGAGATTCGGAAGATAGTTGGCGAGGTCGGAGGCTTTGGGGCTCAGCGGAGCGGTGTGCTGCAACGTCGTGCCGTAGGGATTGGCGAGATTGCCGGCCGAGTCCGCCGCGGCCGAACCGAAGGGCAGCGTGGTCGGCGGCCCGAACTGGTTGTTGCCGCCGCAGGTGGGAATGAACCCGGAGTAGAGGCTGCCAATCGTGCAGGTCGAGTCATTGACGAACGGAAGCGACTGGTTCGCCCCGAACGGACCGCCGGTGACGGTTCCGATGGCATAGCCGGGGGAGAAGTAGCTGAACAGCTCGCCGCGATCGTAGTACATCCCCGCGCCCGCACGGACGACGACCTTGTTTTTGAAGAACGCCGGCTGCCATGCGCCGCCTACTCTTGGAGCGACGCCCCACTGCCGCCCGGTGAGCGTGGTGGAACTGACACCCGCGGTTCCGTTGGCATTGTTTCCGGCGATAATCAGGCCGGGATTGAGGATGGTGTCGCTGGCGTCGCTGTACTTGTAGAGGCTCGAATCGAAGTTATACAGGCGGCCGTACTTCTCGGTGAACCCTCCATCCCAGTCGTAGCGCAGGCCGGCCGTCAGCGACAGGGTTGGCGTCACCTGGAACTTATCCTGCACGTAGCTGCCAACCTGGTTGGCGCGGTAGTAGCGGTTGGCGTTGCCCTGCAGGAACGAGGTGACGTAGAAGCCGGTGGCGCCGCTGCCCGGCGATACGAATCCCTGCACCATCGCGCTGAGGTCCTCGGTCGCGATGCTGCCCGTCCCGGTCCGCTTGTCGATGGTGTTGAGCTGGGTGTAGCTGTAGCTGGTCCCGAAGCTTACGGTGTGCCGGCCCAGCGTCCAGATGGCGTTGCCGGAGGGCTGAATGCGGTTCTGGAAGGCCCCGGTGTTGGGCGCCTGTCCCTCGGAATTCGGACCGATGTTGAGGATGCTGTTGGAGCCGGGGAAGAGACCCGCATATCCGAAGCCGAGCACGTTGTAGATCGAAACTCCGGGGAAGTAGTTCGACCCGAAGGTGTTGATCGAAGTGGTCGAGGTGTTGGCGCAGTGGGCGACACCCGAGGCGCAATACGGGATGGCGCTCGGTCCCCAAGGCTGCTCGTTCGTCAGCCAGGTCTTCTCGCGCAGGATTCCGACGCTCTCGGTGGTGCTCAGGTTCGGCTTCACCACGTAGGTGTTGCTGATCGCGGCCACCTGCGAGCCGGAGTCCAGATGCTCGGAAAAGCCGGGCACGTTGGAAAACGAGAATGGCGAAAGCGTCGGATCGTGCTGGTAGAAATACTTCAGCGCAAGTGTGTCTTTGGACGTGGCGTTCCAGTCCAGGTTGGCGACCGCCATGTCCGCGGTAAAGCGCGCGGTGCCGGGAATGATCGCATCGTAGTTGTGCTGCGGCGACAGAGAGGCCGACGCCGTGTCGCTGGGAATCAGCCACGGGCCGGGCTCGCCGGGGACGGACGGCACCTGGAACAGGGCCAGCGCGGTCGGATCGATATCGGATGCCATCAGATTGTCGCCGCGGATGCTGGAGTTGGCGAAGTTGGCGTTCACCACGTTGGCAATACCGCCGGCGGTGCGGTTGGTGTCCGTCAAGCCGACCGGAACGTCCAGAAAGGAATTGCCCAGGTACTGGTCCGAGACATGCAGGTGCTGGTAGGCGAGGAAGCCGAAGAGCTTGTCCTTGAGGATGGGTCCGCCGACCGTGCCGCCGGCCACGTAGCGGTGAAGCTGCGGGCTCTTCAGGCTGGCCGGCATGGTGGGATCGTTCTTGTAGAAGAAGGGATCGGCGTTGATCCAGTTGGTCCCGCGATGCCCATAGAGGCTGCCGTGAAGCACGTTGGTGCCGGAGGCGGTCGCCAGGTCGATGTGGGCGCCCGAGGTCGATCCCTGCTGCGCGTCGTACATCGAGGCATTCACGCGAACCTCCTCCACCATCTCCGGAGCGGGCGTGGGGATGGCGTTGCCGATGGAGAGATAGACCGAGGCGGCGGAGGGAATGACGCCGGTGCTCGATGTCGTCGAAGAGACGCCGGTGGAGTTGATGATGCGCGCCGAGCCGACCTCGCTGGTGCTCTTTCCGTTGAAGAGGCTGCTGCCGTCGACGCCGTTGAGCGCGAAGCTGTTGGCCGTGTCGCGCTGGCCGTTGGCCCAGATGGGCAGGTTGCCGAGGCCGTCGTTCGCGCCGGTGCCGGAGGGCAGTTCCGCGTTGACGCCGGGCGAGAGAATGGCCACGCCGGTAAAGCTGCCGGTGGGCTGCGGAATGGATTCAAGCTGCGCCTTGTCGAGGACGTAGCCGTTGGTGGTGTCGACAGCGTTCATCAGCGGGGTGGCGCTGACGGTGACCGAGGTGGAAACCTGGCCGACGGCGAGCGTGACATTGACGGTTCCGGTGCGGTCCGCCTGCACGGAGATGCCGGGGAAGACCTGGGTCTGGAAGCCGTCGCTGGAGACGGTGATGGTGTAGTGGCCAATGGGGAGGTTGACGAAGTTGTAGTAGCCGTTGGCGCCGGAGACCTGGTCGCGCTTGAGGCCGGTTTCATTGCCCAGGATGCTGACCTTGGCCCCGGCGAGGACGCTTCCCTGCGGGTCAGTGACGACGCCGGTGATGCCTCCCAGGGTCTGCTGCGCGGTGGCGGCATAGGGAAGCAGAAGTCCGAGAGTGAATACGACCAACGAGCGGAAGATACACGAGTGCCTGGACATATGCGATGTCTCCTGGGGGAAATGTAGCGTTGGCCCGAACTGGGTTCAGGGTCTACAACTTGCTTGGGTTCTGCGTCTCTGGATGGTTAGCTTCGATTGTCTCAATGGAGGCATGAGGATTCGCTAAAGATTTACGATTCGGCGGGTCTAGGTGTGATAGACGACAGAGCGGCAAGTGAATGGAGTCACCTGGTTACGAAGAAAACTGGCTTTGGGTGCTTAGATTCCGACCCTATGCTGTCGGATTCGATTTTGCGAGAAGAATGTGTGACCGGATGTGTTCTGTATAGCGGTCTGCATTGGCAGGTCTTAGCGCAAAAGCCAACCCCGGAGTACACAGAGAAACGGAGAGAGCACAGAAACCTCTGTGATCTCCCTTCACTCTGTGAACTCTGTGATTCGCTGCTTGGGGGCTGCTGCTGCGGTCCCTGTCCATCCGCGTGACGCACTCCACCAGGTGGGGTGCGTCACAATTTGGGACATCTTCGAAGGGCACAATCGGCGGGCTTCTGCCTTTGCTTCTAGGTAGGCCAAGGCTTCAGCCTTGGCAATAGAACCCGCCACAGACGCGGGCTTTAGCCCCTGGGGACGCCTTCCGGATACACCGGCGGAACCCGGAAGATAAATGTCCGTCTACGTGACGCACTCCACCATGTGGGAGTTATTTCGTTGTGGTCGAGGCCAGTTTGTCCAGATCGAGGTTGAGTTCCAACACGTTGACGCGGGGCTCGCCGAGCAGGCCGAACTGGCGCGGGGTGACGTGGGCAGCGACCAGGTTGCGGACGGCGTCCTCGGTGAGGTGGCGCTCGGCGGCGATGCGGCTGACCTGGTAGTAGGCCGCGGCGGGCGAGAGGTCGGGGTCGAGCCCGGAGGCCGACGCGGTGGCGAGATCGATCGGCACGGGTGCGTTCGTGCCCTTGGGGTTGAGCGTCTGCACCGTGGCGTTGACGCGCGTAACCAGGGCCGCGTTGGTGGGCGCGTAGTTGGAGCCGCCGGAGTTCGACGCGTCGTAGCCGTTGCCGGCGGCGGAGGGCCGCGACCAGAAGTAGCCGGGGCCGGCGAAGGGCTGGCCGATGAGGTGCGACCCGACCAGCGTCCCGTCGGCGCCGTAGATCAGCGAGCCGTTGGCCTGGCGGGGGAACAGGACGCGGGCCAGTCCGGTGACGACCAGCGGATAGCCGATGCCGAGCAGGACGGCGGTGATCAGCGTGTAGAGAACCGACGTAAGAATGTGCTTCTTCATTTCTTTTACCCTCGAACCTCGAAACCCTCAGGGGCTAAAGCCCCATTCTGTTTGCGGCGTCTTTGGCACGGCTGAAGCCGTGCCCTTAAGCAAGACGGCCGCACTTCCGACTTGACCTTCGCCTCTACACCAGATGAATCGCGGCGATGAGCATGTCGATCGCCTTGATTCCGATGAACGGGGCGATGATGCCGCCCAATCCGTAGACCCACAGGTTGCGCCGCAGCAGCGCGGCCGCCGACATCGGCCGGTAGCTGACGCCGCGCAGAGCCAGCGGAATCAGCGCGACGATGATGAGCGCGTTGAAGATGACGGCGGAAAGAATGGCCGACTCCGGCGAGCGCAGATGCATGATGTTGATGACCGCGAGCTGCGGAAAGACCACCATGAACATCGCGGGGATGATGGCGAAGTACTTGGCCACGTCGTTGGCGATGGAGAAGGTAGTCAGCGCGCCGCGCGTCATCAGCAACTGCTTGCCGATGCCGACGATCTCGATGAGCTTGGTCGGGTTGGAGTCGAGGTCGACCATGTTGCCGGCTTCCTTGGCGGCCTGCGTGCCGGAGTTCATGGCGACGCCTACGTCGGCCTGGGCCAGCGCAGGCGCGTCGTTGGTGCCGTCTCCGGTCATCGCGACGAGCTTGCCCTGCGCCTGCTCGCGCTTGATGAGGTCCATCTTGTCCTTGGGCTTGGCCTCGGCGAGGAAGTCGTCGACGCCGGCCTCGCGCGCAATGGCCGCGGCGGTCAGCGGATTGTCGCCAGTGATCATGATGGTCTTGATGCCCATCGCGCGAAGCTGCTCGAAGCGCTCCTTCATGCCGCCCTTGACGATGTCCTTGAGATGGATGACGCCGAGCGCGCGGCCATTTTCGGCGACCACCAGCGGCGTGCCGCCCTGGCGCGCGACCGAGTCCACGGTGGCGCGGACTTCATCGGGCAGGATCGAGCCATTCTCGACCAGGTACTTCGCGATGGCGTCGGCTGCGCCCTTGCGAATGCTGCGGCCCTCCATGTCGATGCCGGACATACGGGTGAGCGCGGAGAAGGGGATGTACTCGACGTTGAGGTGAGCAAGCTCGCGGCCGCGCAGGCCATACTGCTCCTTGGCGAGCACGACGATGGAGCGGCCCTCCGGGGTCTCATCAGGCAGCGAGGAGAGTTGCGCTGCGTCGGCGAGTTCTTCGCTGGTGACGCCGGCGGCGGCGATGAACTCCGATGCCTGGCGGTTGCCGAGAGTGATGGTGCCGGTCTTGTCGAGCAGCAGCGTGTTGACGTCGCCCGCCGCCTCCACCGCGCGGCCCGAGACCGCCAGCACGTTGTGCTGCACCAGGCGGTCCATGCCGGCGATGCCGATGGCGGAGAGCAGGCCGCCGATGGTGGTCGGGATGAGGCAGACGAGCAGCGAGATGAGCACGAAGACCGTCTGCGGCGCGCCCGAGTAGACGGCGAACGGCTCCAGCGTGACCACCGCAAGCAGGAAGATGATGGTGAGCCCGGCGAGCAGAATGTTGAGCGCGATCTCGTTGGGCGTCTTCTGCCGCTCGGCGCCTTCGACCAGCGCGATCATGCGATCGAGGAAGGTCTCGCCGGGGTTCGCCGTGATGCTGACGACGATGACGTCGGAGAGCACGCGGGTGCCTCCGGTGACAGCCGAGCGATCGCCGCCGGCCTCGCGGATGACGGGCGCGGATTCGCCGGTGATGGCCGACTCATCCACCGACGCGACGCCTTCAATCACTTCTCCGTCGCCGGGAATCATGTGGCCTGCGACCACGCGGACCTTGTCGCCAACGCGAAGATGCGAGCTCGGAATCTCTTCGACTTCGCCATTGGCCTTGAGCTTGTAGGCGGTGGTCTCGGACTTCGCCTTGCGCAGCGCGTCGGCCTGCGCCTTGCCGCGGCCCTCGGCCATGGCTTCGGCGAAGTTCGCGAACAGCACCGTGAACCACAGCCACAGCGTGATCTGCAGATTGAAGCCGAAGTGGGTCGCCCCATGCGGCAGCACCAGCAGCAGCG
>OBLU010002345.1_pt1 | contig 17528 bp, 2 predicted proteins | sample 1518681 | NCBI WGS metagenome assembly OBLU01 (sample SAMEA3539304, study PRJEB22396) | soil metagenome | biome: tundra; feature: field; material: soil | place: USA | collected 2010-05 | depth 0.15 m | reverse complement strand
CCTGATCCTGGTCGCCGACACCATCTCGCTGACCGGCGCGGCGGCGCTCGGGAACAAGTGTTCTGGCGGTTCACCGCTACAGCCGCCGCCGCCCGTGACTGTGAGCGTTACTCCGGCTACTGCAACACTCTATGGCGGGCAGACGCAGCAGTTCACCGCTACCGTGACCAACACCAGCAACACCGCCGTGACCTGGACGATCAGTCCGGCTGGGACGGGCACGATCAGCTCGTCAGGCCTCTACACGGCTCCGGCAACGATCTCAACGCAGCAAACGGTGACCGTCACCGCGACCAGTCAAGCAAGTAGCTCCTCGTCCGCTTCGGCGACGGTCACCCTGATGCCGAAGTCAACGCAGATCATCACCTTCGTTAACCCAGGGGCGCAGACGGTGGGCACGCCGCTGACGCTCGCGGCCACGGCCAGCTCCGGCCTGGCGGTCAGCTTCACATCGGCCACCACGAGCATCTGCACGGTCTCCGGCGCGACGGCCACCTTCCTCGCCACCGGTACCTGCACCATCGACGCCAACCAGGCGGGCAACTCGACTTATGCGGCCGCCACGATGGTTCCGCAGAGCTTCCAGGTCAACGGCGAAGCGCAGACCATCAGCTTCCCGGCGGTCCCGGCGCAGACGGTGGGCACGCCGCTGACGCTCGCGGCCACGGCCAGCTCCGGCCTGGCGGTCAGCTTCACATCGGCCACCACGAGCATCTGCACGGTCTCCGGCGCGACGGCCACCTTCCTCGCCACCGGTACCTGCACCATCGACGCCAACCAGGCGGGCAACAGCACCTACGCGGTGGCCACCATGGTTCCGCAGAGCTTCCAGGTGAGCCAAGTAACGCAATGCGCATCGAACGGATATAGCTACCAACGCGCAATCACCATCGACCACACGCAGGTTCCGAATACCGACCAGACCAACTTCCCGTTCCTGTTCAACACCACCGATCCGCTGCTTGCGACAACAGCCAACGGCGGCCATGTGACGAGTCCCAACGGCTACGACATTATCTTCACGTCGGACCCTGCCGGTCAGAACATTCTGAATTATGAAATGGAAGAGTACGATCCAGTCCACGGGCAGGTCATCGCATGGGTGCAAATTCCGACTCTTTCGCACACCACAGACACTGTCATTTACTTGTTCTACGGAAATTCCAGTATTACCACTTCGCAGCAGAACCCAACCGGTGTGTGGGATTCCAACTACATGGGTGTCTGGCACGTTGCCAACGGAACGCAACTCTCGCTTGCCGACAGCACGGCCAACGGCGATAACGGCACAGACAACGGAGCCACCGCAACCGCAGGCCAGATTGACGGCGGAATGCTCACCGACGGCAATGTTTACGCCACTATCGGCACTCAGTCGAACCTGGCAAATTTGATGCAGAGCAATGCCACCATCTCTGCGTGGGTCAACTCGGCTTACGGCAATGGCGGCTGGATCTTGGGCAAGGACGGAACCGATGGAGCCGCGGGCTGGTCGCTCGGATTGGATTCCGGCAACAATGTCTGGTTCACCATCGGTGGATGGAACTACGCGCTCATCGGCAACAACCAGACGGCGAACGGAGGTTGGTCTAATGTCACCGTTACGATCGATCAGAATGCCGGACCCAACGGACTCGCGACGATATACATCAATGGCGTGCCGAATGGAAGCCAGAGCGGCGTGAATGTTGCCACGGGTGACGATACGGGCGAAGTCGCCCAACTGGCCAATGCCAACTGCACCTGGATCTGCAATACGCTCGTCGGATCTTCCGACGAATTCAGGATCTCGAACATTGCGCGCTCTCCCGATTGGATCGCTACGGAGTATAGCAATCAGAATTCGCCCGCCACGTTCTATAGCCTCTCTCCCGAGGGGGTCGAGATCAGTCCTCTTTCGGCCACGTTGTATAACTCGCAAAGCCAGCAATTCACGGCCACCGTACTGAATAACTGCTCGAACACCGTCATCTGGACGATCTTGCCCGCCGGCGCCGGTGCCATCGACCAGACCGGCCTGTATACCGCACCGGCCAACATTACAACGCAGCAGACGGTCGTGGTCACGGCAACCAGCCAGGCAAATTCGAACTTCACCGCATCGGCGACGGTCACGTTGATGCCTCCGGTTGCGGTCAGTGTCACTCCCGCAACGGCTACGCTCACCAACGGCAGCCAGCAGCAGCAGTTCGCGGCCACGGTCATCGACACCAGCAACACCGCTGTCACATGGACCATAAGCCCGTCAGGCGTTGGCACAATCGATCAAACCGGACTTTACACCGCACCGGGCTCGATCACCAGCCAGCAGACAGTCACCATCACGGCCACCAGCCAGTTCGATCCCACCAAGTCGTCCACGGCCACTGTCGCGCTCGTTCCACCTGTGATTCCCCCGCCCATCTGCGCCTCAAACGGCTACAGCTTTGCGCGGGCCATCGTTATCAACCACAACCAGATTCCGAATACCGACCAGGCGAACTTCCCGTTCCTGTTCAACTCCACCGATTCGACGTTTGCAACCACCGCGAACGGCGGCCACATGGCCAACGAGAATGCTTACGACCTGATCTTCACCACAGATCCGGCCGGGCAGAATCCGCTCAATTACGAACTCGAGGAGTACAACCCCGTCACTGGCGAGATCGTCGCTTGGATCCGCATCCCTAACCTATCGCACACGACTGACACCGTGCTGTACGTGTTCTATGGGAATGCTGCCATCGCATCCTCGCAGCAGAATCCAACCGCGGTGTGGGACGCGAATTATATGGGGGTCTGGCATGTCGCAAATCCAAATGGTCAACTGTCTCTAACCGACAGCACGAGTAATGGAGACAATGCCACTGATAATGGCGCAACGGCGGCGGCAGGCGAAATAGACGGTGGGATGGCAACCAGCGGTGGCACATATGCAACGATTGACGCACCTGCGAATTTGGCAAATCTGGCACACGGCAACGCTACGTTCTCGGCGTGGGTAAACCCGTCGACTAACGGCGGAATCATCCTGGGTAAGGGCGGTTTCTCCTGGGGCGGATGGACGTTCCAACTGAACAATCAGAACCAACTGCAACTGCTGGTTTACGATTCCACTGGCGACCAATACTACTCTTCGTCCCTAAGTTCGTCTTCGATCGGCAGCGGATGGAACTACGTCACCGCAACCATCTCGCAAAGCTCCTCAAATCCTAAGCAAAGCCAAATCTCGTTTTACGTGAACGGCTTGCCCAGTGGAACCGGATCCATCACAATCAACAATCCCGCCGATGATACAAGTACCCCGTCGTATCTGGCTAACGGTGTTGACGGATCTGAAGACGAGTTCAGAATCTCCAACATCGCGCGGTCTGCTGACTGGATCTCCACCGAATACAACAACCAGAGTTCCCCATCCATTTTCTATGGGATTTATCCGGAGAACTTCGTAGGCTCGGTCCCATTGACGGCCACGCTTTATGCTTCGCAAACCGAGCAGTTTGCAAACATTCCTCAATGCAACGCCCCATTGGCCAACTGGTCCATGCCCGCCGGATCTCCCGGCACACTCACCACTGGTGGCTTGTACACCGCGCCATCGAGCATCGCAACACAACAGAATGTAAGCATCACAGCGACGAGTCAGGCAGATGGATCCACGATCGGTACGTCGGTGGTCACGCTGTCGCCCCCAGTGTCGGTAAGCGTGAGCCCCATTGCGTCAACACTCTACGTTCCCGGTGAAACGCTGCAATTCACCGCCACGGTCAGCAACGCCATTCTCAACGGAGTGACCTGGACCGTCAGCACAAACCGGTGCTGCCTGGCCGGTACGATTACGGCCTCCGGGCTCTATACCGTGCCCTACTTCGACGGGCCAGAGACAATTACCATCACGGCAACCAGCGTGCAGGATCCAACGAAGTCCGCTTCTGCCACTTTAACCCTAATACCGGTTATCCTGAACCCATCTGGCGGCACTCTATACGGTGGAATGCAGGTGCAATTCACCGCCAGTGTCCCGGTCGTTTGGTCGATTGGCCCGGGCGGAATAGGAACCATTGACCAAACTGGGCTCTACACTGCACCGTCTAACGGCAATACGGAGGGGCAGCAGTTCCCGATAGTGGCAACGGTCCAGGCTGACCCGAATGCCTCCGTAACAGCTTTGTTCCAGGTACAGTCGCCGATCGTCCAACCTGTTACTCCCTCGCCGGTTTCACTCTACAGCAGCCAATCGCAGAGCTTCAGTGTTTGCTTCGCTACGGGCCCCAATGCCGTGAGTTGCGGGGGAACAGTGGCTAACTGGTCCATCAGCCCCGCCGACGCTGGCATAATCACAGCTTCAGGCGTGTACGCCGCGCCTACATCGATTCCGACCTCACAGACCGTCACCGTGACGGCCACTAGTATCTCGAATCCGTCCTTAGTTTCCACGGGGACCATCACGCTCATTCCGCCTTCGGTTAGCTTAATGCCGCAATTGGTAACGCTGTATCCGGAAGAAAAGCAGCAGTTCACCGCGGTTGTGAAAAACAGCAGCAATACCGCGGTCAATTGGTCGATCAGCCCGGTAGGAGTAGGATCCATCGATTCATCCGGTGTTTACACAGCGCCGTACATTGCATCGCAGCAAACTGTAACGATTACGGCCAGTAGTCAGTCTACCCCGTCCGTCACCGTCTCAGCAGTAATTACGCTTTTGCCTGCGCAATGCCCTGCCAAGGCGTATAGTTACATGCGCCCAATTGTGATTGACCACACCAAGGTGCCAAGCTCCGACCAGCCCAATTTCCCGTTCTATTTCGCAGTGACCGATCCGCTGTTGGCTTCCACGGGCAATGGCGGGCATGTGACCAGCCCAACCGGAAACGATATCGTCTTCAGCAGCGATCCGGCTGGCCTGCAACCGTTAGCTTTCGATCTCGAACAGTACAACCCGGCCACCGGTCAGATTGTGGCTTGGGTGCAGGTACCTGTCCTATCCCATTCTCAGGACACGGTCATCTACATGTTCTATGGCAGCTCCTCCATCACCCTACCGCAACAGAATCCAGCCGGAGTTTGGGACGCGAACTACACGGCCGTCTATCAGTTTGAAGACCTCCAGAACGGAACCTTGCTCGACTCCACCATCAACGGCAACAATGCATCGTCGAACAACGTGCAGGAAACTCCAGGCCAGCCCGGCGCGGCCGGCGGATTCGATGGAGCAACCAGCTACATCAATCTGCCCAGCAATGACTTTGCTTCCTTCCCAAACGCCGCGTACTGGGAAGACAACGGGGCTATTTTCAATTCGAGCTTCGCGGTGTGGTTCAAGACTACGTCGTCCGGTGCGATCCTGGATCAAACAGACGGAACGGCTCCAAACAGATATCCCAGCGGCTCCATCCCTGCGCTTTACATCGGTACGGACGGCTACCTGAGAGCGAATTTCTTCGAACTCCTGGATGCCCAGCAGATCATCTCAGCTACTGCTTTAAACGACAACAACTGGCATTACGCGGTTCTCACCTTCGATACGAATGCCGTTCAGAACACGTTCGGATGGTATACGGTAAACTCGACCACCAGCGGCATTGAAACCGTGTACGTCGATGGGCAGGTGATTGGCTCCGAGAGCGGAGTCATTCCCGACGGATTCAGCTCTGCATATTCCTATTTTCTCGGAACCGGCGACGGCGGATCCTGGGGTTGGCCAACCAACAACTACAACGGCTGGTTCTACTTCAACGGATCGCTGGATGAGGTTGAAGTCTCATCTATCGCGCGCTCTAGTGGCTGGGTGCAGGCCGAGTACAACAACCAGAGCTCGCCGTCGACGTTCCTTGCGCTGGGGGCAGAAGCCGGCGCCACGCCAAGCCTCAATCCGCTCGCGGTCACGCTCTACCAAGGGCAAAGCCAGCAGTTCACCGTCCTTCAGACTGGCTTGTGCAACGCCGGCGATGCCGTGTGGTCCATGCCCTCCGGCAGCCCGGGCACTCTCAGCCCAACGGGCCTCTACAGCTCGCCGTCAACTATCAATTCGCAACAGACAGTAACCGTCACGGCTACGACGCTTGGCGCCAATTCCACACCGCTCAACGCCGTTATCACACTGATGCCTCCTGTGGCCGTTACAGTTTCGCCAGGCGTGGCCTCTTTGCCTGCCAGTGGAACTCAACAATTCGCTGCAACGGTCAATAACACAACTAATACGGGCGTCACGTGGTCGCTCAACCCTGTTGGCGTAGGTTCGATCAGTCCAACCGGACTCTACACCGCGCCTTCTACGCTCAACGGACAGCAGACGGTCAGCGTGATTGCCACGAGCCTAGCCGATCCAACGCAATCGGCCTCGGCCACGGTTACCCTCGGTGTGGCCGCTGCGCCCGCATCGGCGATCAGTATCAATCCACAGACGGCAATGCTTTACGCTGGCGAGACGCAGCAGTTTACGGCTACGGTGACCAACACAACCAATCCTGCGGTCGCATGGTCCGTAAGTCCTGCAGGCTCGGGAAGCATCGATGCCAATGGTCTCTACATGGCCCCAGCGACCATCTCTACCCAGCAAACGGTCATCGTCACCGCCACCAGCCAGGCGAATTCAGCCGTGACAGCAACTGCCACGATTGAGCTCACACCGATGCAGTGCATCTCGAGCGGATATGGCTATGTACGGGCGATCACGATCGACCATACCAAGATCCCGAACACCGACCAGACGAACTTCCCATTCCTCTTCAGCGTCACTGATCCACTTTTGGCCACGACTGCGAATGGAGGCCATGTCACCAATCCCAACGGTTACGACATCATCTTCACTTCAGACCCGGCCGGCCAGTCTCCGCTGAATTATGAGATGGAGGAATATAACCCCGCCACAGGGCAGGTGATCGCCTGGGTGCAGATTCCAACGCTCTCGCACACCACCGACACAACCATTTATCTGTTTTACGGAAACTCCAACATCACGACTTCGCAACAGAACGCGGCTGGAACCTGGGACCGTAATTATGGTGGAGTTTGGCATTTGAGCGGAAACGGTACTACGGTATCGACGGCCGATTCCACTGCCAATGCAAATAATGCCACCCTTGTAGGCTCAGCCTCGGTAGCCCCGGGCGAGATCGGCAACAGTGCTTCGCTCAACGGCAGCTCCTATTTCGACGCCGGGAACCAGCCTACTGTTCAGCCAACTCACACCGGCACGATGAGCGTTTGGGTCAATACCAATGAGTTCGAAAACCAAGCCGTTCCAATAGGAAACCAATTCTTACTCGGCTCGACGCTCGTTATATTCTCGAACGGACAATTCTCGAGCGGACAACCCGGGTTCGTAATTGACAATGGCGATTACTCTTTCAATGTGGTTGGCGGTGGTAACCTCGGTCTGAACCAGTGGTATCACTTGATTGGGACCTGGGATGGCTCTTTCGTCAAGCTTTACGTCAACGGCGCATTAGTTTCAAGCACGGCTCAAACGATCGATGCAAGTCCCTCAGGAGACCTGATGTTGGGTTCCGGACTTAACGGAGATATTGAAGAAGCCAGGGTTTCCGGCATTGCCCGCTCCGCCGATTGGGTCGCCGCCGAATACGCGAATCAGAACTCGCCTTCAACATTCTTCGCGCTCTCCCCAGAAGACGGGACCGGCATTACACCCGTTGCAGCCGTCTTGTACGCCAACCAGAGCCAGCAATTCGCATCTCCGTCTCTTTGCAGCGCCGGCGTCTCCTGGTCGCTTGCAGACGGCGCTCTCGGAACCCTCACATCGAGCGGGTTGTATATCGCGCCCAGCGCCATCACTGAGCAGCAGACTCTCACGGTAACGGCAACCAGCCAGGCCAACCCCGGCCAGTCCGCGTCGGCCACGGTTACGCTCATGCCTCCCGTGTCAGTCTCCGTGTCACCGGCCAGCGTCACGCTCAATCAAAATCAAACGCAGCAGTTCTCTGCGACGGTGAACAACAGCACCAACCCTGCCGTTACCTGGACGATGAGCCCGGCGGGCCTTGGATCGCTCGACCAGAATGGCGGATATATTGCGCCGTCGTCGATCACCACGCAACAGACCGTGACCATTACGGCTATCAGCGTGACCGATCCGACCAAGTCAGCGTCGGCGATGGTTACGCTTTCACCCTCCACCTGCGCCTCCACAGGCTACGGTTATCAGCGTGTGATTGTCATCGATCACACTAGGGTTCCGAACACAGACCAGATCAACTTCCCGTTCCTCTTCAACACGACCGATCCGGGTCTGGCGACGGTTGACAATGGCGGACACGTGGCCAATTCCAACGGCTACGACATCATCTTCAGCACCGACCCCAACGGTCAAACCAGGCTCGACTTCGAAGTCGAGCAGTACAATCCAGCAACCGGCCAACTGGTAGCGTGGATGCGGATCCCGACGCTCTCGCACTCGTCTGACACGGTGATCTACGTCTTCTATGGCAATCCCGCAATCACCATCTCGCAGGCCAACCCGACCGGTGTGTGGGACAGCAACTACCAGGCCGTCTACCACCTCGGCAATCTGCCCGCAACTGAGATTGCCTCTGACTCCACAAGCTACGCTAACAATTCGTCGTTCTACAACTTCACGGCCGCGCCCGGTCAGATCGATGGCGCTGCCAGCCTTGACGGAGCGACGAGTTACCTTGAGATTCCTTCGACGGCATTCCCGAACTACCCAACCGGCGTTTATAGCAACATAGGCGTGGACACCACGTGGCAGAATACGAGCTTCGACGCCACCTACGGCATCTGGTTCAAGACACCCTCGTGGGGCGGATTGCTGGATCAGACAGCAGGCCAAACCGGCGGGTGTTCTTGGGGAGATTGCATCTACGCGTCTGAGCAGCCCGGCGATAACCCATCTGGAAGTTGGGGCGGTTTACTCGATATCAACTTCGATGGCTATCTCGAAGGCAGAAGCGTCGGTCCATCGACGCAAGTCTACAACGACAACAACTGGCACTACGCCACCATTACCTTTGGAAACGGCGTCAACAACCTCTATGCCGATGGCCAGTTAGTTGGAAGTGGCGGAGGAGGTACCTTCGGTTTCAGTCCGAATTACGCCTACTTCGTTGGCACGGAAGACGCAGAGTCGGATACCTCCTCGCTCGACTTCCAGCCTTGGAAGTATCTGCCCGGGCAGATCGACGAGATCAACGTGTCGAGCATTGCGCGCTCCGGCGACTGGATTCAGACTCAGTTCAACAACCAGAGTTCGCCAGCCACCTTCTACAAGTTCTACTCGCCGAGCGCCATCCAGGTAGCTCCGTCCGCGATCAGTCTCTATGCGGCGCAGAGCGAACTGTTCGTCGTTCCCGGCACGTGCGATGCGACCATCGCGTGGTCCCTGTCTGCGGGCTCTCCCGGCACTCTCACGCCCGTCGGTCTTTACACGGCTCCCTCAGTCGTTTCCAGCCAGCAGACCGTAACCGTCAGCGCCATGAGCCAATCGAATGGCTCCAGCTTGGGTTCAGCCCAGGTTACGCTGCTGCCTGCGCCTCAGCCGCTCACCCTTGTCGCTTCCAGCCCGTCTCCTTATCAGGTAGGCAGCTCGCAATCCTTCACCGCCGCGCTGCTCGACCCGCAGGGCAACCCGCGCATCGGCATCACCGTCAACTTCACGGTTGCCGGACCGAACGAAACCGTAGGCACCGCCGCCACTAGCGCTTCTGGAACTGCCTCGTTCTCCTATACCGGTTCGAACAGCGGGACCGACACCATACAAGCCACCGCGAGTGTCGACGGTGCGCTACTCACTTCGAACTCCCTCACCGCGGCCTGGCTCACTCCGCCACCGGCTCAGGCGCCCACTCTCACGCTGCTGCCACAGCCGTCGCCGGGGCGCGGCGTGCTCATGGGCGCCTTCACTGACAACAACGGCGATCTGATCGAGCCCATCGTTGTCGGTACTGCAGCCCGGACCTTCATCACTCCCGCCGGTGCAACTCAACTGCAACTCGGCATCAACGATACCTATTACGAAGACAATGGCGGCGCGGGTTTTGTGGTTGCCGTCAACGGCGTCAACGTCACCGTCCCGCCGACGGCTATGCCGTGGAACTGGCAGCCCGGCGGCCTGAACAATAACTACCAGTATGGAATCAACGACGGTTCGAGTCCGGTGATCGCCGCTGCCAGCCTGACTGCCGGTCAGCCGGTCACCATCGCGTACCAGAGCGGCGCCATCTCAACTAATTACCCCCTCAGCCCGCTCGTCAACGCCAGCGGCGACTCGAACTTCATCACAGGCACGCAGATTTACCAGGGCGCCTATTTCCCAACGCTCTACACAACCGGAACCGCCTATCCGCAGAACCAGCCCATCAACGTATTTGCGGTGGTGGTTAATGCGTCCGGCGCACCGATTCCGAACACGCCGGTTACGCTCACCATCTCCGGAGCCAACCCCGGCCAGTACCAGGCCACCACCGACGCAACCGGCACCGCATCGCTCCTCTATGCCGGTCAGTACGCCGGCAACGACAGTTTGCAGGCGCAAGCTGCGCTCAGCGTACCGGGGACGCTCACATCGAACCAGACAACCATCGCCTGGACTAACTACCCGACACCGCCTCCGGTGGGCTCGCTCTCGCTTACTTACATCGTAAGCGTCGTCAACTCTCAGAGCTTCTCTTCGTTCGCGAGAGATGCCTCCGGCAATGCGCTGCCAAATGTAAACGTGGGCTTCTACGTCACCGGTATCGATAACTTCCAGAGCTCATCGAGCACCAACAACATCGGCCAAGCCGGCTTCGGTTATTACCACACCCAGTCCGGCAACTACAGCATCATCGCCGTCGACTCGGTGGACAGAAACGTCATTGTCACGCCGGCATATACCGGTACGTGGACGGTTCCCACAGGAACACAAAGCTCCACCGGCCCTGTCATAACGATCAGCATCTCGGCCAGCCCCACCGACACCATGCCGAATGCCCTCCAACTCAACGGCACAGTGACCGATAATTCCGGACTGACTCCGACCATTACCTGGACCCAGGTGAGCGGCCCGGGGACCGTGACCTTTGCCAACCCCAATCAGCCGGTTACCACGGCAACCTTTAGCCAGATCGGCGCCTACGTTCTCCAGCTCTCTGCCAGCGATACCTTCAATTCGGGCTCGGTGCAGTTTGCCGTCTCCGTTATTGCGCCTTCCTTTGCCTCACAAACGCAGGGCTGGATCGGCTCGCCGGTCAACGGTTCTGCCGTCTCCGGCGTCGTACCCATCACACTCGCTCCGGGCGTTACACTCGCCAGCGGCACGCTGACCTATTGCCCGGCAAACAATCCCAATAGCGCAACGGTGCTGAACGCGAACGTGTCGGGATCCGGTCAGATCGGCATGCTCGATACTACAACGCTTGCCAACGGCCCCTACTGGATCCAGATGCAGGCCACCGACACCAACGGCAACTCCGAATACAGCCTAGTGCTCGTTACTGTCACTGGCAACTACAAGCCCGGCAGGCTTACGACAACGGTGACCGACCTAGTGGTGCCTTCCAACGGTTTGCCGATCAACATTCAGCGCAGCTACGACAGTCTAAACGCAAACACGAGCAGCGATTTCGGCTATGGCTGGTCGCTTGGCATCAATGTGGATCTCACCGTAGATCCATTGGGAAACGTCACGTTCACGCTGGGCGGGCAGCGCAGAACCTTCTATCTTACGCCGCAGCAGGCCTGTGGAATAGCCGGTTGCTTGCCGTGGTACCTTCCAATTTTTACTCCTGAGCCGGGCCTCCACGGTACACTAACGGATGACGGGGTTGTCTGCTTGAATAGCTGCATTACTAACTTATTGATTCCCGACGGCGGAATATGGATGTTAGCCATTGGCGGCGGGCAGTATATTCCCACTGGCTACATCTACACCGATCCCAGCGGCACTTCTTACACCATCAGCGCAGGCGGAGCCTTGCAGTCCATTCAGGATCGCAGCGGCAACGGGCTGACCATCACTGCGAATGGCATCACCAGCACCACCGGCCTCAACGTGCCCTTCGTGCGTGACTCGAGTAATCGCATTACCCAGATCACCGATCCTCAGGGCAACATTTATAGTTACGGCTATGACGAGGACGGAAACCTGGCGACGGTGACCTATCCCAATACGACTCAAACCACGTACACCTACGACGCCAATCACCTATATACCAGCGGCACGGATGCGCGAGGCAATCCGCTTCCGGTGACGGCGTACTACGGACCCGGGGACACCGATCCAAATGGGCTTCCGCTGAACGGGCGCGTGAAGAGCGGGACCGACGCACTGGGCCAGACCACCAGCTACGCTTACAATCTCGCCACCAATGCCACCACGATCACCTATCCGCAGGATCCAGCAGATGGCAACGGCCTGCCCGACATCGCAACAATTGTCTATAACAGCCATGGCGACGTGCTCACCTTGACCGACCCGCTGGGAAACACGACCACCCATACCTATGATTCGAATTACAACCTGCTTTCGACGACCGACCCGCTCGGCCACACCACCAGCTACACCTACGACGCGAACGGCAACCAGACCTCCATAACTTATCCAGCTACCGCCACCAGCACCAACACCACCAGCTACACCAACTACAACCAGTACAGTGAGCCCACCTCGACCACGGACGAAAACGGCAACGTACGCACCTTCAACTACGACGCCAATTACAACCCCCAGTCCGTCACCGACTCCATTGGCACGCTCATGAGCACCACCTTCAACACGAACGGCACCATGGCCGCCAGCGCCATCGGCTACGACATCACCCTGAACCCCGCCCGCGCTTCGCAATTCACCTACGACGCCAATGGCAACATGGCCTCGAATACTGACGCTTTGGGCCGCACCACCTCCAACACCTACAACGCCCTCGGCCAGAAGCTCACCATGACCGAACCTGTGCCCAGCGGCAGCTCGGCCGCCGCTGCCACAACCACCTACACCTACGACGCCTTTGGCCACCTCATCCAGGCTCAGGCGCCGCTCGGCCGCACCACCAGTTCCACCTATGACGGCAACGGCAACAAAACCAGCGACACCGATGCACGCGGCAACAGCATGCAGTTCAAGTACGACGCCCTCAATCGCCTAATCGAAACCGATTATCCCGATGGAACGAAGGCCACCAGGACCTACGACTTCCGCAATAACGTCGTCACCGACACCGACCAGGGCGGCCACGTCACGCTGCTTCAGTACGACCTTGCCGGCCGGCAGATCTCGGTGACCCAAGCCTACGGCACGGCGAATGCAACCACCACCACAACCACCTACGACGCCGCAGGACGCGTGACCGCCCAGACCGACGCACTCGGTCACGTTACCAATACCACCTACGACGCGGCGGGCAACGTCATCTCGGCTACCATGGGCTATGGCACGGCCAACGCCAGCCCGACCAGCTATACCTACGACAACGCCCGCAACCAGATTTCGATGACCGACGGCAACGGCAACGCCACGCAGTTCGCATACGACGCGCGCAAGCGGCTTACGGCGACTACCTATCCCGACCAGACTACCGAGACCCGCGCCTACGACGGTCCGGGCAACCTGATCTTGACGACAGACCAAGCCGGCAACCAGGTGCAGTACAACTACGACGCGGCTAATCAGCAAGTGAGTGTAATCCAGGTCGACAGCCCGAACTCGCCTGCCAATACCGCCGTCTACGGATACGATGTCGACGGCAACGTCATCACTTCGGAGGACGCAAACTCCCACACCACCGCGCAGAGCTTCGATCTGCTCGGCGAGCAAACTTCCACGACCCTGCCCGACGGCAAGCTGACGGAAGCGCATGTCTACGACAACAACGGCAACCTAGCCACAGTCACCCACTTCAACGGCGCAACCACCACCTACACCTACGATGCGCTCAGCCGGCTCCTTTCCCGCTCCACGCCCGGTGAGCCCACAGTCAGCCACACCTACACGGCGACCGGCCAGTACGCCACCACCACCGATGCCAGCGGAACCACGACGTATACCTACGACAACATGGACCGCATCACGACCAAAGTCACGCCGGAGGGGACGCTGAACTACACCTACGACGCGGCGAGCAATGTGGCGTCCATCAGATCCTCGAATTTGAACGGCGCGTCGATGTCGTACACTTACGATGATCTTAACCGGCTGGCGACAGTAACGGACAACCGTACCGGCGGCGTTACCACCTACAGCTACGACAGCGCGAACAATGTCGCCTCCGTCACCTGGCCCAACGGCGTGCAGTCGACGTTTACCTACGACACCCTGAACCGCGTTACCGGTCTTAGCTCGCAACCCGCCAGCTACACCTATCAGCGCGGGCCGACAGGCAACTTGCTCAACGCGACAGAATCAACCGGACGCCAAGTCAACTGGACCTACGACGGCATCTACCGGCTCACCAATGAGTCGATTGCCAACGATCCATCGAACAACGACGGCAGCGTCAGCTATACACTCGATCCGGTAGGCAACCGGTCCAAGGAATCGTCGTCTCTCCCGGATATTTCATCGGGTAGTTGGAGCTTCAACGCCGACGATGAACTATCGGGCGAGAGCTACGATCAGAACGGGAACGTGACCTCCTTGGGCGGCAAGAGTTTCACCTATAACTCGCAGAACCAAATGATCGCGATGACGGCGAGCGGCACAACAGTCGCGATGATCTATGACGGCTTCGGCAATCGGGTTGCGAAGACCGGGAACGGCGTCACAACGCAATACCTGGTAGAAGACGACAACAACCCCACTGGCGTGCCGCAGGTTTTCGATGAGCTGACCAATGGAGTGGTCACGCGCACTTACGCCTACGGCCTGCAGCGCATCGATCAAGATCAGATTATCGACGGCGCATGGATACCCAGCTTCTTCGGCTACGACGAGGGTGGCAGTGTCAGGAATCTCACGGGCGCGAACGGCGTCGTGACAGATCGGTTCGAATACGATGCGTTCGGCAATTCGTTCACGGTGAGCGGCACTACGCCTAACAACTACTTATATCGCGGCGAGCAACATGACCCAGACCTCGGCCTGTATTACCTCCGCACCAGATACTACAACCCGCAGTCGGGCCGCTTCACAGGCGTCGATCCGCTCACCGATCAGGACCAGCCGCGCTACGAATACGCGGGTGCCGATCCGGTCAACGGCATCGATCCGATGGGAACGGAGGATATGATTGAATGCGCTCTGCTGGGGGCAAATAAGTTGGGGTGTCCGTTCCAATTCCCTTCAATCTTTTTGCCACGCATTCCTATCCCAAACTTTTGCCAACTCCTTTCAGAAGATCCGGGAAGCGGCGATTCGTCCAAATGCCGTCATTGGACAGTAAGGGTGAACTATCGGCCGATACTGACGGGCAAGTTTGGTAAGAACTGTAATAAAGAACACGGCATTCCAGGCTGCCACCTTCCTCTCAGATTGGCCGAGCACTCCTACGTAGAGATCGATGGTCCTACTGACAGCGACAAACATACCTGGGGCGTACTCGGAACAGTGGGGAATCGCAAGGACCAAGAGATGTATAAGGACAGGAACGAATGGGGCGGGGATCCTACTTATCCCGCAGGGGGAGTTCAGTCGCAGGTGGTGCAGGCCTCCGATCAACAGGCGCAGGCGTTCGAGCAGGCGCTTAACAACAAAGTGGGTCCCCCATATCCCGACTGCCCGTCGTGCGGAGTAGGAATCTATCACAACGGTCCATTTCCGCCTATCGACGTTGTCTCCTTCTTCAGTGCCTTTAACAGCAATACCTTCACCTGGAACGCGGTCAAGAATGCCGGCCTGACGCCGCCGCCAGATATTGGCAATGCTCCCGGTTACCATTTCTCTCCCAGGTATGGGAGCTACCCATTTTGACGAGAGTAGGGCCACCATGCGAACTCAATACTTGATAGCTCTTTTGCTGACGGCAGGGATCGGTGTCTCGCAGACCTCTGACAATCAGCCCGTCAGCTGTGTTGGCTGTTTTTCTGAGCCGCAGTCAACGCTGCTTTTCAGAAAGGCGTACATCGAACCTGGCAAGCTAAATGACGAACTTTACCTTGTTACTCCGAGCGGAAGCATCACCATGCCAGAGCTTCATGGCCGGGTTGGGCAGGGCGCTTCGCCCATTCCAGCAATCAGCCCCTCGGGAGATCGGGTAGCTTGGAGCCTCAAATTTATGCTGAATTCAGACATCGTGAAATGCGATTCGTCACAAAAATATTGGTGCGACCTAAAGCCGAAACCAATTTACAAATCTGTGATGGGCGTGTATTCGGTGCGAGATAGAACGTGGAAGCAATACGGCGACTTCGAGACGGTTGGATCGGCAGCTTTTTCGCCAGATGGAAACAAGGTTGCATTTACCATGAATCGAGGATGCACCGTTACTATCTGTGATAAAGGGCTGATGATATTGGATCTTGAGACAGGCCAGATGAAGCCTGTTCCGGGGCCTGGCTCTAATTCAGTATTTTGGATTACACAGCTTAGTTGGTCGCCTGACGGAAATTTCTTGGCGGGGACTGTCCAAGGACCTGGCGGCAGACTGATTTCCGAGCAGATTGTAGTGATCGACATCGCCACCGGTGCAGTGAAGACGATTGCTGAGGGAAGCGATCCTTCCTGGTCTCCCGAGGGCGACTGGATTGCCTATGCTTGGACCGTACAGTGCATGATTATCCACCCCGACGGAACCGGTGCAAGATCTGTCCTTGATAAAGAGCACAAATGGATGAACTATCCACTCGATCCTCCCATCGTATGGTCGCCGGACGGAGAAAGATTGCTGCTCAACCAACAGAAATTTTTAGGTGGTCATAACAGGGTGATAATGGTGGATCTCGCCACTGGCCATGTCATTAGGAAATCAAAGGACGGAGAAGTGGTGTCGGGTTGGGTGCCGTACTCCGGCAAGTAAACGAATTGATGATCTACTAGAACATGAACCGGCTTATCTCGAAGGCGACGCCGGAGGGGACGCTGAACTATACCTACGACGCAGCAGGCCATGTTGCGTCCATCGCGTCGTCGAACGTGAACGGCGCGTCCATGTCGTACACCTACGATGACCTGAACCGCCTCAGCACGGTGGTGGACAACCGTCTGCCCGGACAGAACACCACCACAACCACCTACGACCCGGCCAGCAATGTGGCCACCGTCGCCTATCCCAACGGATTGCAGTCCACCTTCACCTACGACACGCTGAACCGGCTCACCGAGCTCTCCACGCCGCCTGTCGCCGACTACAAGTACACGCTGGGCTTGACGGGCAATCGCACCGGCGCGACGGAACAGGGCGGACGCACGCTCCAGTGGAACTACGACGGCATCTACCGGCTGACGAATGAAACAATCAGCTTCTCCGGTCCAGGTCGAATGGACACCCTGTTGAAAGATCACACCTAGCGCCAACCTTCGGGGGTACTTTGGGGGGTATCTTCAACTTTACTATTTTCAACCTATTGATAAATATAGACTTATTAGGAGATATGAATCCCTCCCTCTCGCCATAGACTAAGCTTGCGACAAAAAGAAAGCTCCCGTGAGACACCTAAATTGG
>OBLU010002344.1_pt1 | contig 17530 bp, 15 predicted proteins | sample 1518681 | NCBI WGS metagenome assembly OBLU01 (sample SAMEA3539304, study PRJEB22396) | soil metagenome | biome: tundra; feature: field; material: soil | place: USA | collected 2010-05 | depth 0.15 m | reverse complement strand
GGCAAGCCGGTCTGCAAAAGGTACGAACCTGGGTGGGGGCGCTTCCAAACGTCCCCAGAAGTGAAACCCGTTGGTCGCCGTTTGGACAAATAGAGCCCGAGACCACTTGAGGCCTTGCACGCGGTGGCGATGGTGCTGCTCCCGAGCCCAGCGATCAGCGGCCGCCTCGATGACTGGCGAGCCAATGGTCTCGCCCCGGGTGATATCGATTCGTTCTGCGATTACCAGAACTTCCCGCGCCTGGCGCAGCAAAGTCGCGCGAGCCATGCCCTGGGCGGCGCAATGGCTCAGGAATCGTTCTCTGGCTTCCGCAAATGGACCGGTACGATGCCGAGCGAGGATGCGGGAATACTTGAATAACGTCTCGAACACTGTCAGATCTCCTGTTTGAACAGGGGAGGTCCGACCAGTATCAATGATTTGTTATGTGGCGTTTGCCGACGATCGCATGATCAAAGCAAAAGGCTTGCCCGCTGGACGCCACATAATTCTGGAGGCCACATAACGTCATATTATGTGGCGCGCCACATAATGTGCGGGAAATCCGCACGTCCGGTTTGATGAGCGGGGTTGGGAAACGGGACGGCCACTGTAGTCAGCACCAGCGCCCATCCTCGACTCTACCCGGCGGTGGGTTTTGCTGGCGCGCCGAAGAACACCGCCGGCGGAAACCGGCGGCGCTACTGGGGCTTACGATGCCGTCTGAGCGTGCGCCCGGCCGAAGTTGCGCAGGTACGCGGCCATCATGCGGTCGTGAAGGCCCGTGTGGTCCCTTAGCCATAACCTGAAGAAGTCCACCATCTCGCAAACGGCGACGGACTCGCCAGCCTCAATCCGCTCCGTGAACTGCTTCAGCCTCTTGCGCGCGGCGTCGTGCTGATGCTTGTGCCAGGCATACGACGGATACGCCGAGGACCGCATCATGCGCTCTTCGCCGGCCAGGTGGGCGCTCATATCGTCGATCAAGTCCTGAAGGACCTCGTGCGCCTCGCCCCCCGCGGCCACCGTCCGGTTCAATTCATCCATGGCCTGGGAAATCTTCTGGTGTTCCGCATCGAGTTTGGGGATGAATACGGAGTGCAGCTTCGCGCGCTTGAACGATGGCATTTGGCCTCTCCCTACGAAGAACATTGTAACGCGATTGAGGAGTATCGGAGCCGAAACGCTATACGGGCCGCGCGGCGATCACCGCGCCAGCGCTTCCGCGGGTTGCGGCGCGGGCATTTTGTGCTTGCACTCGGCGTTGGGACACTGCCAGACCGGGCCGGCTTTGAGCCACTTCTCCACCAGGTAGGGGCTGCCGCAGTTGGGGCACTTCTCTGCGATCGGCTTACCCCACGCGACGAACTTGCAGTCCGGATAGCGAACGCAGCCGTAGAAGGTCTTACCCTTCTTGGAACGGCGCTCGGAAATCTCGCCCTCGGCGCACTCCGGACATTTCACCCCGATGGTTTTCTGCTTCACGTACTTGCAGGTTGGGTAGTTGCTGCACGCCGTGAACTCGCCGAACCGGCCGGTTTTCAGCACCAGATGGCTGCCGCAGTTGGGGCACTTCTCGTCGAGCGGCTGATCGGGCTTCTTCTGCTGGCCGCCGATCGGCTTGGTGGTCTTGCAGTCGGGGTATCCGGTGCAGGCGTAGAACGTTCCGAACCGGCCTTTCTTGAGCACCATCGGTCGGCCGCAATTCTCGCAGTACTCCTCGTCGCCCTGCTCAGCGAGATCGGCCTTGACCACATCCGTGAGGTCCACCGGAAGCTCGCGCGTGTAGGTACAGTCCGGGTAGCCGGTGCAGGCGATGAAGCTGCCGTGCTTGCCCCACTTGATCACCAGCGGCTTGCCGCACTTCTCGCACGTCAAGTCGGTGGGCTTCTCCATCCGCTTGATGTCGGTCATGTGCTCTTCGGCGTGCTTCAGGTCCCGGTCGAACTTCTCGTAAAACTCGGCCATGGCCACGCGCCAGTCGAGTTTGCCCTCCTCGATTTCGTCCAGCTCCTCTTCCATCCGCGCGGTGTACTTTACTTCGAAAATGTCGTCGAAGCTTTCGAGCAGAAGGTCGGTCACCACCTTGCCCAGCTCGGTGGGCTGGAACCGGCCGCCGTCCTTCTTCACGTACTCGCGTTCCTGGATGGTGGAAAGGATCGAAGCGTAGGTGGAAGGCCTGCCGACGCCATCGGATTCGAGCTTTTTCACCAGAGTGGCTTCGTTGTAGCGCGGCGGAGGCTCGGTGAAATGCTGCTCGTGTTTCAGGGTGCGCAACGGCAGGTGTTCGCCCTCCGAAACCGCGGGCAGCCGGTGCTTCAACTCCTCGTCTTCCTCGTCGGCCTGGTCCTTGCCTTCCTGATAGACCTTGAGGAAACCCTCGAATTTGAGCACGGAGCCCGTGGCGCGGAACAGGTACTCCAGGCCGTTCTTGCCATTCGCCGCGACGTCGATGGTGGTCTGGTCATAGAGCGACGGCATCATCTGCGACGCAATAAAGCGGTTCCAGACGAGCCGGTAGAGCTTCATCTCGTCTTCGGCCAGATATTGCGCCACCACCTCGGGCGCGAACGCCATGGAAGTGGGGCGGATGGCTTCGTGCGCATCCTGCGCGTCTTTCTTCGACTTATAGATGTTGGGTGCGTCCGGCAGGAACTCCTTGCCATAGCGCTCAGCGATATAGAGCCGCGCATCGCTCAGCGCGTCCTGCGAGACGCGGGTGGAATCGGTGCGCATGTAGGTGATGAGGCCGACGGCGCCTTCCTTGCCCACCTCGATGCCTTCGTAGAGCCGCTGCGCCAGCATCATGGTGCGCTTCACGCTGAAGCGCAGTTTGCGCGCGGATTCCTGCTGCAAAGTGGACGTGATGAACGGAGCTACCGGGTTGCGCTTTTTCTCGCGCGTCCCCACCGATTTCGCGATGTAGGCGGCGCCCTCGAGCTGCGCCAGCACGTCTTCGGCCACCTCTTGGGAAGCGACCTCCGCCGGCCCGTCGCTCACCTTGATCAGACGCGCCAGGACGTGTGGAGGCTTCTTCGCGTGCAACTCGGCGTCGAGGGTCCAGTATTCCCTGGGGACGAAGGCTTTAATCTCACGCTCGCGTTCCACGACGACCCGCAACGCCACCGTTTGCACGCGTCCCGCCGAAAGGCCGCGCCGCACCTTGTCCCACAACAGCGGCGAAATCTTGTAGCCCACCAGGCGGTCCAGCACGCGGCGCGCCTGCTGCGCGTCCACCAAATGGATATCGACCTGCCCCGGCTTTTCGAAAGCCTTCTCGACGGCCTTCTTGGTAATCTCGTTGAACATCACGCGGAAAATGCGCGGGCCGTTCTTGCCGCCCTGAAGTTCCTCCTGGAGGTGGTAGCAGATGGCCTCTCCCTCGCGGTCCGGATCGGCCGCGAGATAGACCTCTTCCACCTTCTTGGCGGCCTGCTTCAGCTCGTGGAGAAGCTTCTTTTTACCGTCGATGACTTCATACCGCGGCTCGAAGCCGTTTTCGACGTCCACCGCCAGATCTTTCTTGGGAAGATCCTTGACATGACCGAGCGAGGCTTTGACTATGTATTGCTTGCCCAGGTACTTGTTGATGGTTCTCGCCTTTGCGGGCGATTCCACGATTACCAAAGCTTTCGCCATATTTAACTTTCGGGAAATCCCAGGCTACGTTTACCACACTTTAACAAAGTTCTTGCCCGGGAGCTGTTTTACCAAACCTAGCATCTCCAACTCGAAGAGCGCCGCGATCATCTCGGAAGGGGATGTATCTGCCACCTTTTCAAGGAGATCGTCCAAATGTATCGAAGCATCCACTTGCAGCGCCTGGAGCGTCCGCCGGGCGACGGCGTCCAATTCCGGCCCCTGGTCGTGCAGTAAAGACGTCTGCCCGCCGTCCGCCGTTCCGCCTGCTTCGGCTTCGATCCGTTTTCGCCCTTCCTCTATCAGATGCCGGCGGGATTCAACGGGAAGCTCGGCGACCACGTCGTTCCAGTCCTGCACCAGCCGGGCGCCCTGTTTGATCAGCAGGTTCGGTCCCCAACTCAGCTTGGAGGTGATGTTGCCCGGCACGGCGAACACCTCCCGCCCCTGGTCCATCGCCAGTTTGGCCGTGATGGCCGAACCGCTGTACTGCGCGCCTTCCACGACGAGCACGCCCACGCTGGCGCCCGAGATGATGCGGTTGCGGATCGGGAAGTTCTGCGGAAACGCCACGGCGCCCATGGGGAATTCGGAAACGATCAGACCCTTCACCGCCAGCTCCGCCGCCAGTTTCCGGTTCTCGGACGGGTACACGACGTCGACCCCGCAACCGAGCACCGCTACGGTATTGCCGCCCGCCGCCAGAGCGCCCTTGTGGGCGGCGCTATCGATGCCGCGGGCCATCCCGCTGACGATGGTCAGGCCGGCGTGCGCGAGATCGGCCGAGAGCCGTTCCGCCACCGCCAGCCCGTACGGAGTGGGCCGCCGCGTTCCTACCACCCCCAGGCAGATGGAGTCGATCAGTTCCACCCGGCCGCGCGCGAACAACAGAATGGGCGGGTCGAAGATCTCGCGCAGCGCCCGCGGATAGCGCGCATCGCCGAGGGTGATCAGCACGGCGCCAACCTGCGTCATTTTCTCGCGCTGCGCAGCGGCGTCTTCGAACGCGCATCCGCTGACGATGGACTGCGCCACGGACCCGCTCACGCCCGCGCCCTCCAGTTCCGTGCGCGACGCGCGGAAAATGGCTTGCGGCGTGCGAAAGCGGTGCAATAGTTTCCCGGAAGTCCTGGCGCCCAGACCCGGGATCAATCGGAGAGCCAGCCAGTGCAGCTCTTCTTCGGCGCTCGGAACGGGGGGCGACATGAAGTTCCACGCTAGCAGCAGGGCGCCGGGAGGCGCAAGAGCGGGGGCTACGATAAGAGTCTGGCCAACGCAAGACGTTTGGCCAGGGTGCACTTGGGAGATCATAAGAACGGATGGACCCCCTGATCCGATTCAGTAGTTTGGTGCGCCAGAGCCTTCGTTTTCGCAGCCGATTCGAGCTGGCCAAGCGACATGCCGTTCCGGCCGGTTTGGCCTGGTACCCCTATGACTCATTCGGCAACCTGTTCTACTTGGAACGGCTCCGGCGCGAGGCCGGGCTTTCTTTGGCGGAGATGGCCGGGACTCGACCGCTGCTCGATCTCGGCACAGCCGATGGCGCCCTGGCCTTCCTGTTCGAGTCGCTCGGCTATGCGGTCCACGCCTGCGATTATGAGGGCACGAACATCAACCGCATGGAGGGTGTGCGGCAATTGGCTGTGGCTCTCAGCTCTCAGGTGGAGATCGAGAACATCGACCTGGATGGCGGGTGGGCTCCACGGCGGGAGTATGGGCTTGCTCTGTTTCTGGGTACGTTGTATCACCTCAAGAACCCGTTCGGAGTCCTGGAACGGCTATCCAAGCACGCCCGGTATTGCTTCCTGAGCACCCGTGTCGCGGGCTGGAGTCCGGACCGGACCGTGGAACTCGGCCGCGTACCGGCGGCGTATCTACTCGCGCCCGGCGAGTGCAACGGGGACACGACCAACTATTGGGTGTTCTCGCCCCCCGGCCTGGTGCGCTTGGTCGAACGCTGCGGATGGCGCGTGCTGGCCTCGCTCAGAACCGGCGCACGCGACTCGGACCCAGCCACAGCCGCAGGCGACGAGCGGCGGTTCCTCTTGCTGGAGAGTTCGCGCCAGCAACTTGCTTGACGTCTTTCCGCAAGAGGCCGGCGAGCGTCGTCTGGCCCGGTTTGACGACGACGAGGAATCGTATACCACACGCTCAGTTTTCGCCGAAATCTGAGTGTGCATCAACCAGTTTCGGCCACACGGCCCGCGCGCCTGGGAGCCGGCGCCCCGCAGCACATCACGCAGGGCGGCAACAATCGCCACTGTTCGGACTACGGCTTTGGCTCGTCAGACGCGCTTCGCTATGTACTTCACGCCTTCGAGGCGCGAGCCCTCGATTTTGGCGGGAAATGTATACTACAACTAGTGCGTGACTCTTCACGGGCCGACAGTCCCAGCGGCCCGAGCCGGGCTTTGCCGCCGGGCATCGATCCAGTGCACGCTCCGGTAGCACAGAAAGGAAAAGTTGAGAATGCGTAAGGTATTTTTGTTGCTGACGCTCACGGTCATGGCCATCGCGCAGCCGTCGGCGGACGACATTCTCCGTCAGGCGCGGCAAGCGCTGGGCGGCAGCCGGCTTGCGGCCGTGGAGAGCCTGTCGGTCTCCGGCGAGGCCGCCAATGGGTCCATCCTCAGCGACCTGACTCTGAGCATCCAACTTCCCGATAAGTTTCTCCGTGAGCAGACGGTCCAACTGGGCGGGGGCATGGCGGGCGGTCTGAGCCCGGAGATGGCGGCGGCCGTGGGAAGTCCCACCGTGGTGGACTGTCTCAACGGCGACGAGCAATGGTCCGACCTCCGCATGTCGGCCGATTCGCAGATTGAGAGCGCGATGATCGAGCGCGCGGCGGGGGCGCAGCTCAGCGCCCGCCGCCAGGACCTGAGAGGGACGTTCACCCGTTATCTTCTTGCGCTCCTGCTCGCGGACCGGCCCGGCTTCCCCATCCAGTTCGCATACGTCGACCACGCCCCTACCCCGGATGGCGGTACAGCCTACGCGCTGGAAGGAAAGGGCCCGGGCGATTTCGCAATCCGCCTCTTCATCGACAGCAAGACATACTACCCGCTGATGATGGCGCACTTGTCCGGCGACACCGTTACCCAGATCTGGCTGAGCAAGTACAAGGATGAGGGCGGAGTGTCCATGCCGCACTTGTTGAGCTGGATGCAGAACGGCCGGGAAACCGAGAGGCTGGAGATCAAGAAGGTCAAACTCAACCCCAAGTTCCCTCCCGGCAAGTTCGTCAAGAGCAGCCGTTGAGGCGGGAACGGCTGTCGTACGCGGCATCTGCACCGGTTTTCGGGGTGGTAAAGCGGACTGGCGTATGCGAAAATCTAGCTTACGCTGGGAGGCCAAGATGCCTTTTCGCCGTCGCGATTTGCTGAAGACCATGGGAGCCGCCGGGCTGATGGGGCTCTCCCTGCCGCGTGAGCAGAAAGCGCAGGACCAGGCGGCCCGCGCCACGCGCGGAATGCCCGTTCCACGCATCAAAGACATCAGCGTGATCGAGTGCGCGCCCGCCGGCGTGCGCCTCACGGTGGTCAAGATCACCACCGACCAGGCCGGCCTGTATGGTTACGGCTGCGCCACCTTCACGCAGCGCGCGGACCTGGTCAAGCCGGCGGTCGAGAAGTACCTCAAGCCATTTCTCCTCAACAAGACCACGGACCGCATCGAGGACATCTGGCAAGCCTGCTACGACAGCTCCTACTGGAAGAACGGACCGGTCCTGAACAACGCCATCAGCGGCATCGATCAGGCCCTCTGGGACATCAAGGGGCGGCAGGCCGGCATGCCCGTGTACCAGCTCGCCGGCGGGAAGTGCCGCGAAGCCGCGGACTGCTACGGACATGCCGATGGGGCCGACTTCCCCAATGTCGTCGAATCGGCCAAGCGCTTCATTGCGCAGGGCTTCCGGAATGTCCGCGTCCAGATTGGCGTGCCCGGCATGGCCGGCTACGGGGCCGGCGGAAGCAACGCGCCCCGCGTCGCGGCGCTCCATGAAGGACAAGTCTTCGAGCCTGCGGCCTACCTCCGCCGCGCCCTCAAAATGCTGGAGATTTGCCGCAAGGAGCTGGGCGACGAAGTCGAACTGCTCCACGACATGCACGAGCGCGTCTCACCCAACCAGGCCGTCCAGTTCTGCAAGGACGTCGAGCAGTTCAAGTTATTCTTCGTGGAAGACCCGCTCTCGCCGGAGGATAACGCCTACTTCCGGCAGATCCGGTCGCAGTGCGCCACCCCCATCGCCATGGGCGAGCTCTTCAACAGCCCGCACGAATGGCAGCCCCTGATCGCGGAGCGCCTCATCGATTACATCCGCGTACACGTCTCCCAGACGGGCGGGTTCACGCCGGCGCGCAAGATCGCCATTATGGCCGAGATGTTCGGCGTCAAGACCGCATGGCACGGCCCGGGCGACGTTTCGCCCATCGGCCACATGGCCAACGTGACGCTCGACGTGGTGAGCTATAACTTCGGCATTCAGGAATACTCGGATTTCAACGCCCGCACGCAGGAGATTTTCAAGGGATGTCCGGTCATGAAGGACGGCTATCTTTGGGTGAACGAAACACCGGGCTGGGGCATTGAGATCGACGAGGCTGCGGCAGCCAAGGCGCCGTTCACGCCGGGCAGGAACAACCTTAACGGTGGCTGGGGAGAGGTCCGCAGACGCGACGGCACGATCATCAAGCAGTGAGCGGCTGACGTTAATATACATGAGTTCGGAATTGACCCCATTCCGGTGGCCGGCGAGTTGGAAGGACCCCTCCGCCCTGGCGCTGCTCGGCGGGACGCCGTTCGACTGCCTGGTGTGTGAAAAGGGCGCGGCGCCCGATCCTGTCCTGGCACAGGCAAGGCAGAAAGGTCTCACCATCGTCGACCCCGCCTCCCCGCAGGCCGGCGCGCTGATTGCCGAGGGGGAATGGCCGGGAGTGCAGATGGCACGAGGCCAGGCGGCCGCCAGCTCCGGCCCGACCGGCAATCCGTGGGTCGATTCCAACGGCTGGAGGATTCGGCTTGAAAGCGCGCGGAATCCGGCATCCCGCGTGTGGGTGGATGCCAAACCTAAGGATGGGCGGGCCTTGGCTGCCTCTTACCCGCGGACCATCGCCGACGCCGCGGCGTACGGTGGCCGTTGGATCGTTACGCTGGACGATCAGCTTGCCGGCGACATCGCGCAGGGGAAGGCAGATGCGTTGGCGGCATGGCAGAGGATTGCCGGCGCGGCCCGGTTCTTCAACGACCGCAAGGCGTGGTCCGGTTATGCGCCGGTGGCAGTGCTGGGCATTGTTTCCGATTTCTCCGGCGACAACGAGTTCATGGGCCAGGAGCTTCTCAACCTGGTGGCCCGTACTAATCAGCAGTCGGGCATCATCTTGAAAGACAAGGTTTCGGCGTCTTCCTTCGCCGGCCTGCGGGCCGTGATCTATGCCGACGGCAAGCCGCCGGCGGCGAGCCTGCGAAGCCAGATCATGGCCTTCGTGCAATCCGGCGGCACGCTCATCACCGGACCCAACTGGGGCCCCGCTCCGGGGACGCCCGGCAGCGGCCAGGATCAGCCGGGCTACGCATGGCGCGTAGCGGGCAAGGGCAGGGTGGCTTTCGCCCAGGAGGAGTTCGGCGACCCGTACGCGCTGGCGAACGAAGCCGTGCTGCTCAACAGCCACCGCTACGACAGCGTGCGATTCTGGAATGCGGGTTCGGCGGGTTCGTACTTCACGGCGGCGCCGGATCGCAAGCGGGCCGTGGTACACATGCTTTTCTACACCGACCGCGGCGGCACGTCCGTGACCGTGCGCGTGTCCGGAAATTATCGAACGGGGAAGTTGTGGACGCTGGACGGGCCGGAGCCCCGTCCCATTGAAATGGACTTGCAGAAGGATGCGGTAGAGCTGCATTTGCCAACTGTTTCTCAATACGCTGCCGCTGAGCTGGAGGCTTAAACAAGATGCATGGGAACTATACGCGCCGGGACCTGCTGAAGGCCGTATCCGCGGGCGCCTTACTTGCCGGAGCGCGGTTCGGGCGCGCCGCCGCGACTCCCGCCGAGCCGGTGGCAATCGCCAAGTGCAAGACCTACAACCCCGCCGATCTGATGCCGGCGATGGCCAGGATGTTCGACCAGATCGGCGGTTTGGGGCGAATCGTCAAGGGAAAGACCGTCTCGGTGAAAATCAACCTGACCGGCGCTTACACCTACCGGCTGGGGTATGCGCCGCTGGGCGATTCGCATTACACGCACCCCGCCGTGATCGCCGCCGCGGTGAGCCTGATGGGAAAAGCGGGCGCCAGGCGCATCCGCATCCTGGAAAGCCCCTGGGCCACCACGGACCCCCTGGACGAGTACCTCCTGCAGGCGGGCATGGAGCCGAGGGACATCGAGCGCGCCGCCCCCAACGTGGAGTTCGAAAACACCAACTATCTGGGCAAGGCGAAGAAATACTCGCGCCTCATGGTTCCCACCGGCGGCTACGTTTACCCGGGCTTCGACTTGAACCATGCCTATGAGGAATGCGACGTGTTCGTCAGCCTCTCCAAGATGAAGGAGCACGCCACCGCGGGTTTCACCGGCACGATGAAGAACTGCTTCGGAATGGCGCCGGTGACGATTTACGGATCGAACGCAGGCGTGGATGAGCCGGCCATACAGCCGGGCGGCGGCCGCCAGCCGTTCCACAGCGGCTACCGGCAGCCATCCAAGAGCGCACCCCAGGAAAAGGACATGAAATCGTCGAGGCAGGATGGATACCGCGTGCCGCGCATCGTGACGGACCTGGTTTCCGCGCGCCCGATCCATCTGGCCATTAACGATGGCGTCAGGACGATGACCGGCGGCGAAGGCCCCTGGATCCGGGAGGCCGACAAGGTAGTGAACCCGGGCGTGATTGTGGCCGGCACGAATCCCGTGAACACCGATGCGGTGTCGATGGCGGTGATGGGTTTCGACCCGATGGCCGACCGCGGGACGCCGCCGTTCGAAACCTGCGACAGCACCCTGCACCTGGCGGAAGACGTGGGTATCGGCACGCGGGATTTGAAACGGATCGAGGTCGCCGGCGCGCAAATCAAGGACGTGTTATTCGATTTCGCCGCCCTCCGCCGCGAGAGGCGTGCGCGGCTGCCACAGGGCCGGCGAGGCTAAGTAAGGTGTTCGGAGCTGCGACCGTCAGGGAGCGGTTGCGAGGTCAAAAGGAGGCGTGGAGATGGCGCAGTCTGGATCGGGTTTCTCTCCGGACCGGAGAGAGTTTGGTAAGTTGGCGCTGGGCGGCGTGGTTGGCGCCGCGGCATTCCTGGGGTCGGCGGGCGATAGCGCCGCGGACGCGCCCAAGTTCGCGCCGGGGGTCAAGCTGTGCGTCTCGGCGACCGCCGAGCCGACGGACAACGATCTGCTCTTTCTGAAGCAACTCGGCATCGGGCACGTGAGCATCAACGCTCCCGCACACCTGCGCACCGCCGAGGGGTTCGTCCAGATCAAGAAGCGCTACGCGGATGCCGGCATCACCGTCTGGAACATTCTCAATATGACGGTGCACAACATGCCGGAGGTCACGCTCAACCTGCCGGGGCGCGACCAGAAAATCGAGGACTACAAGAACTACCTGCGCAACCTCGGCAAGGCGGGCATCCACTACACCACCTACGCCCACATGGGCAACGGCATCTGGAGCAGCGGGCAAGCGGTGATCCGCGGCGCGCCGGCCAGGGAGTACGACCGCGCCAGCCCGGCCAAACGCGGCGTGTGGGACAACATGACATGGGCCGAGCCTCTCTCCCACGGCCGGGTCTTCACGAAAGAGGAGATCTGGGACAACTACACGCACTTCATCAAGCAGGTGGCGCCGGTGGCCGAGGAGCAGGGCGTGAAGATCGGCATTCATCCGGACGATCCGCCCGAGCCGGTGCTGGCCGGGGTTCCGCGGTGCATCTTCGGGAGCTTCGCAGGCTACAAGCGGGCGCTCGAGATCGCCAACAGCCCCAACGTGGGCATGTGCCTGTGCTGCGGATGCTGGCTGGAGGGCGGCCCGCTGATGGGTAAAGACCCGGTGGAAACCATCCACTATTTCGGACCGAAGAAGGTCTGGAAGATTCACTTCCGCAACGTCAGTGCGCCGCTGCCGCATTTTGTCGAAACATTCATGGACAACGGCTACTACGACATGTACAAGATCATGAAGGCGTTGGTGGAGGTCAAGTTCGACGGCATTGTGATTTTGGACCACAGCCCCGGTATGGCGGGCGGCCCAAGCGCCCAGACGGCCTACGGCGTTTCCCAGATGCAGGGCCTGTTGAAGCGGGCGATGGCGGAAGTGAAGAGCTAAAATGCGTTTGGGCCGCCGATGAACGCAGATGAACGCGGATAAGAACCAATAGGTAATTGGCGTTGATTCGCGTTCATCGGTGTTCATCGGCGGCCATTGATCTTAAGGAGGTCGGTATGAAGACTGGCGCACTGGCGTTTCTCTCGTTCGCATTGGTGGCGGCATTTCTGGCGGCGCAAACCCCGCCCCTCCTCCGGCCGGGCCAAGTCCAGGCCAGCCCGCCCCAAACCGCCGAAGAACTGCGCGACTTTCCGCAGGCGTTGATTTCCAATGGGACTGTCCACGTCACGCTCTATCTGCCGGATACGGAGAAGGGCTATTACCGCGCCACGCGGTTCGACTGGTCGGGCGTCATCCCCAGCCTGCTGTACCAGGGCCACAACTACTTCGGCCAGTGGTTCGACCGATACGACCCGAAGATCAACGACGCCATCATGGGCCCGGTGGAGGAATTCGGCAACACCGCCTTGGGCTTCAACGAGGCGGCGCCCGGCGGCACGTTCGTCAAGGTTGGCGTCGGCGCGTTGAAGAAACCCGACAACGGGCGTCCGTACAACCACGCCACCACCTACGATATCGTCGATTCGGGCAAGTGGAGCGTCCGCAAGGGCCCGGATTTCGTGGAGTTCACCCAGGAGCTCACGGACGCAGCCGGCTACGCCTACGTTTACCGCAAGACGGTCCGGCTGGCGAAGGACAAACCCGTGCTCAGCCTGGAGCACAGCCTGAAAAACACCGGCCAAAAGATCATTGAAACCAGTGTTTACGAGCACAATTTCTACATGCTGGATGGCAAGCCCACCGGTCCCGATTACGTCGTGAAATTCCCCTTCGAAGTGCATTGGGCCGGTCCCGCGAGCCAGTTGACGGAAACCAGCGGCAAGGAACTGCATTTCCTCAAGGAATATCAGCAGGGCCAGACGGCGCAGAGCAACCTTACGGGCTACGGCCTCGGGGCCGCGGACTATGACATGAGGGTCGAAAACCGTAGGCTCGGAGCCGGAGTGCGCCAGACTTCGGACCGGCCCATTGCACGCATCAACTTCTGGTCCATCCGCGCCACGCTTTGCCCCGAGGCGTATATCGACCTGAAGGTCGAACCCGGACAGGAGACCACTTGGCGGATCAACTACGAGTTCTACACTTTCCCACCGGCAAATTGAATCGTGACCAATATGAGCACACTGCGAGCTGTCTTGATTTCCACGGCCGCGCTGGCGGCCATGACCGGCCTCGATGCGGCGCCAGCCGAAGGCCAGTACATCGCCTACGTAGGGACGTACACCAACCAGCGCCCGACTCCCAAGAGCAAGGGGATTTACGCTTACAGGTTCGACGCAAAGACGGGCAAATTCACTTCCATCGGATTGGCGGCCGAGACATCCAGTCCGTCTTTCTTGGCCGTCCATCCCAATCACAAATTCCTTTACGCGGTGAACGAGAACAACCAGGGAACCGTGAGCGCATTTGCCATCGACGCAGCTACGGGCATGCTCAAGCCGCTCAATTCGGTGTCCTCGAAGGGGAGCGGCCCGTGCCACCTGTCGCTGGATAGGACCGGCAAGTGGCTTTTCGTGGGCAACTACAACAACGGCAGCGTCGCTTCGTACCCGGTCAACGCCGATGGCTCGCTGGGCGAAGCCATCTCCACCGTGCAGCACCAAGGTTCCAGCGTGAACCGCTCGCAGGCGGGGCCTCACGCCCATGAGGCCGTCGTCTCGCCCGATAACAAGCTGCTGTTCGTGCCGGACCTCGGCATGGACAAGGTGATGATCTACCAGATCGACGCCAAGGGCGCCCTGACGGCCAACGATCCGCCCTTCGCCATCGTCGCTCCGGGGTCCGGCCCGCGACACATTGCGTTCCACCCCAACGGCAAGTTCGCTTATGTGATGACGGAAATCACGGACTCGGTGATCGCGTTCAACTATAACGGCAAAGGCGGTCTGGAGGAGATGCAGACGATTGCCGCGGCGCCGGACTTTGCGGGGAAGAGCGGGGCCGAAATCGCGGTACACCCGAGCGGCAAGTTTCTGTACGCCGCCAACCGGGGCCACAACAGCATCGCCATTTTCACCATCGATTCCAAGGGCAAGCTGACCGCCGCCGGCAACGTTCCCACGCAGGGCAAGACGCCGCGCTTCTTCGGCCTTGACCCGACCGGCGCCTATCTCATCGCCGCGAACCAGGATTCCGACAATATCGTGGTCTTCAAGATCGACCAGAAGACGGGCGGGTTGACGCCCACGGGGGATGTACTGGAGATTGCGTCGCCGGTTTGCGTCGCCTTCGTACCCGCCCCATGACCTCGATGGCGGAGCAGGCCCCACTGAGCGGCGTATCCGGAAGGCAGACCGGGAGGTCCGCCCCACTGGCGGACCAAGAGGCAGACCACGAACTGCGATGGTCTGCCCCACTGAGCCGGACTGAGGACTCCCACATCTCATGAACCAAATCTGGCAGCAGAACTTCAATCCTCTAAACAACACGGTCCTCTCCACGATTGCCGCCGCGATTCCCGTCACCACGTTGTTCTTCTTCTTGGCGGTACGGCGTTCGCCGGCGTGGCGCGCCGCGCTGTACGCATTCGCAGCGGCGCTGGCCGTGGCGTTGGCCGTCTTCCGCATGCCCCCCATCATGGCCGCTGGCGCGGTCGCCGACGGCTTGGTATTCGGATGGTTCCGCATCGCCTGGATCATGTTCGCCTCCGTATTCGTTTATGACATCTCGGTGGAATCCGGGCAGTTCGAGATCATCAAGAAGTCGATCAGCGGCATCTCCTGGGACCGGCGGTTGCAAGTGCTCCTGATCGCATTCGCCTTCGGTTCGCTGCTCGAAGGCGCCGGCGGCGGAGGCGCGCCGGTGGCTGTGTGCGCAGCGATGATGATCGGGCTGGGGTTTCCCCCGATGCAGACAGCCCTGATCTGCCTCATTGGGAACTCGGCGCCGGTGGCCTACGGCGGGCTGGGCAACCCCGTGCGTACGCTGGTGGCGGTGACCGGCCTGCCAGAGGCGGATTTCAGCGCGATGCTCGGCCGCATCCTACCGCTGGCGGTGTTGGTGATCCCGTTCTGGCTGGTGCGCGTTCTCTCGAAGACGCGCGACACCCTGGCCGTCTGGCCGGCTCTGGTGGCGTGCGGCCTCAGTTTCGCCAGCATCCAGTTCTTCTGGTCGAACTACATGGGGCCTACTCTGGCCAGCGTCGTGGCGGGCATTGGAACCTTGCTGGTTATGGCGGTATTCCTCAAGGCGTGGCGGCCGGGCGAGATTTGGCGCTATCCCGGCGAACCGCCCATTAGAGAGTCCCCCGAGCCGCTCGGCGCGGGACGGATTCTGCGGGCGTGGTCGCCGTTCATCCTCTTGACCGCGTTCGTGGTGCTGTGGGGGTTGAAGCCCGTGGGGAGCGCGCTGGACACGGTCTCCTGGAAACATCCCGTTCCCGGCCTCCACCGGCTGGTGTATCGCATGCCCCCCGTAACCACCGCGCCGAAGGCCGAGGACGCGCTGTTCGACGTCTCCTGGCTCTCAACGCCCGGAACCGGCGTAGTCATCGCCGGGTTCCTGGTGGCTCCGTTCGTTGGCCTGTCGTTGCGTGAGACGTGGCGGGTGTTCTGCCAGTGCCTGTGGAGGCTGCGGCTCAGCATGGTGGCGATCATGGCCATGCTTGGCGTGGGGTACCTGACGCGCTACTGCGGCATGGACGCGACCATGGGCATGGCGATGTCGCATACCGGGCGGCTGTTCCCATTTTTCGGCACGATGATCGGCTGGCTGGGCGTGGCGCTGAGTGGGACCGACGCGGGATCGAACGCGCTATTCGGAAGCTTCCAGGTAGTCACCGCCAATCGGCTGGGGCTCAGCCCGATCCTGATGGGCGCGGCCAACAGCGCGGGCGGCGTCATGGGGAAGATGATCGCGGCGCAATCGCTGGTCATCGCGTGCGCGGTGACCGGGCAGGAAGGCAAGGAGGGCCTGCTGTTCCGGAAGGTCCTGATACACAGCCTTCTGTTAGCGGTACTGGTGGGCCTGCTGGTGTGCATGTTCGCGTACGTCTTCCCAGGCGCGATTCCCAGCGGCCATCGCTATTGGTAAAGAGCGGTTTTTTCGAAAGCGAGGACAACATGAACAGACTGTTTTGCATTGCTTCTTTGTTGCTGCTGATCCTGCCCGTCGTGGCGCAGGCTCCGAAGGGAATCGTGGTCTGGAAATCGGCCGACTTGAAGGCCTACGCCGCTACGCTCAAGCCCAAGGTGAATGAGCAGAAGGTCGCGAGCCAGGCTCTGGCCGATTTCGGCGCCTACAACGCGCTGATCGGCCACCGCGAAGGCTCGGGCGAAGCCGAGTGGCACGATAATGCAGCGGATTTTATGGTGATTCAATCCGGCGAATGTACGCTGATTCTGGGCGGGACCATCAAAGACAGCCACACAACGGGGGCTGGCGAAATTCGCGGCACGTCGATCGAAGGCGGTCAATCCTATGCCGTCGCGCCCGGCGACATCGTCAACATTCCAGCCAAGACGCCGCACCAGATGATCCTGCCCGCCGGTGGACAGATCACCTATTTCGTGGTGAAGGTCCCCACCCACTAGAACTGAAGAAGGAGCACTTATAAATGGCGCGATTCCCGAGAATGAAAGTTTTGAACACGATGCTGGAGACGGGCATGGTACCCGTCTTCTACCACCCGAACGTGGAGGTGGCGCGCGAGGTCGCGGCCGCCTGCGTCGCCGGCGGATGCCCGCTGCTGGAATTCACCAACCGCGGCGACCATGCCTGGGAAGTGTTTACCGAACTGGAGCGGTACTGCGCGCGGGAACTTCCGGAGCTGATCCTCGGAGTCGGCTCCATCGTGGACCCCGGAACCGCTTCGCTCTATATCAACTGCGGCGCGAACTTCGTGGTGGGCCCCGCGCTGAACCCGGAGGTGGCGCGCGCCTGCAACCGCCGCAAGATTCCGTACTCTCCGGGCTGCGGAACCCTGTCCGAGATCTCCGAGGCCGAGGAACTCGGCTGCGAGATTATCAAGATCTTCCCCGGTAAGGAGGTCGGCGGTCCGGGCTTCGTGAAGGCCGTCAAGGGACCGTGCCCGTGGGTTTCGATCATGCCTACCGGAGGCGTGGAGTCCACGGAGGCGTCGCTGAAGGGCTGGTTCGACGCCGGTGTCGCCTGCGTCGGGATGGGATCGAACCTGATCACCAAGGAACTGCTCAAGGCGGCCGATTATCAGGGCATTGGCGCCAACATTCGGCAAACATTGGAGTTGATCCGGAAGATCCGAGATAAGTAGTGGTGGCGCAGACGATCGTCTTTTGTCGTCTGTTTTGTTGCGATCTGGCATGCCACAAAAGACGATGGCCTGCCCCGCAGAGCAGCATGTCCGCAACCACTCAGTGGGGCGGACCTCCCGGTCTGCCTTCTTGTTGCCCGGCGGCGCGGTCGAAAACCGCTGCGATTGAGAAGATGGCGCGCCGCGATTCAGTGAAGCTGCGAGCGTTTCTCGAACGTGCGTTGCGGCAAGAAGGCAGACCGGGAGGTCCGCCCCACTGGGTGCGCCCACGCGGGGTCGGGTTTTCGACCGTGCCCCACGG
>OBLU010002343.1_pt1 | contig 17533 bp, 15 predicted proteins | sample 1518681 | NCBI WGS metagenome assembly OBLU01 (sample SAMEA3539304, study PRJEB22396) | soil metagenome | biome: tundra; feature: field; material: soil | place: USA | collected 2010-05 | depth 0.15 m | reverse complement strand
TCAGCGCATTCAGAGCCTGCGGAGCAATGTGGCTTTGCTCTTCCATCACCTTGGTGAGTGCCTTATAGGCCGCGCGATTCATTGCGTCCACGGCATCGTCCATGGTGAGCACGCTGCGCGCCATCTCCGCATCCGCCTCGATGAACGACTGCAGGCTCTTGCGCACCATGTCGCCAGCCAGCGTCGCCATGCGCGGAATATCGACGGGCAAGTCCGCAACCGCCATCTGTTCCATGCTGCGCACCCGATCGCTTATGCTCTTTGCGGCGTCGCCCACGCGCTCGAGATCAGCGTTGATCTTGATGACGCTCAAAATGAAGCGCAGATCGATCGCCATCGGCTGTTCCATCGCCAGAAGGTCGAGCGCCGCTTGGTCAATGTCGCGTTCCATACGGTTGATGGCAACTTCACTGCGCGTCACCAAATCGCAGATCGACAGGTCGCGCACACGATAAGCCTCAATCGCGCGCTGGATTGCCTGCTCGGCCAGTCCGGCCATCACCAGCAGGTTCTCCTTCAAATCATCGAGGCTCTGTTGAAACCGTATGCGTGTCATCCAAACCTGCCCGTGATGTAATCTTCAGTCCTCTTGTCGCTGGGATTCGTAAAAATTTTATGTGTGGAATCAAACTCAACCATGCGCCCGTTCAGGAAGAACCCCGTCTTCTCCGCCACGCGCGCGGCCTGCTGCATATTATGCGTCACAATCACAATCGTGTACTGCGACTTCAACTGGAAAATCAGATCCTCAATCTTTGAGGTCGATACCGGATCAAGCGCGGAAGCAGGTTCATCCATCAAAAGCACTTCCGGATCCACTGCCAGGGCGCGCGCGATACAGAGTCGCTGCTGCTGCCCACCGGAAAGGCTGGCGCCGGACTTCTTCTTCAAGTCGTCCTTCACTTCTTCCCACAGCGCGGAATTCTTCAGAGACTTCTCAACAATTTCGTCCAATGACCGCCGGTTGCTGTAGCCATTCAATTTGAGCCCGGATGCCACATTGTCATAGATCGACATAGTGGGAAACGGATTGGGCCGCTGAAAAACCATCCCCACGCGCCGCCGGATTTGCACTGGCTTGGCATCTTCATAAATATCCAGATCGCCAATGCGAACCGTGCCCGTCACGCGGGCTATCGGATTCGTCTCGTGCATGCGATTCAAGCATCGGACAAAGGTGCTCTTGCCGCAGCCAGACGGTCCGATCAGCGCCGTTGCGTGATTGGCAGGTATGTTCAGGTTGATGTCCTGCAGCGTGTGATTGGTCCCATACCACGCGTTCAGGTTGGTGACCTCGATCCCTACTCCCACTTAGCTTGCCCCTTTCAAAACACCGCGGCTGGTTACGAATCGCACCAACGAGACCGCCAGCACGATCAACACAATCAACACCAGCGCACCCGCCCACGCCATGCGGTGCCAATCGTCATAAGGGGAGATGGCATACACATAAATCTGCAACGGCAAAGCCGCGATCGGTTCCTTCAGACTCGCGCTCCAGAACTGATTGCCGAGCGCTGTAAACAAGAGCGGTGCTGTCTCGCCAGCCACGCGCGAAAACGCCAACATACACCCGGTAATCACTCCAGGGGATGCCGTCTTGAGCGTAATTGATAACACCGAGCGCCAGTTAGGAACACCCAATCCCAACGCCGCTTCACGCACCGCATGCGGCACCATCAGCAGCATCTCCTCGGTAGTTCGCGTGACCGTGGGAATCATCATGATGCCCAACGCGACGCCTCCGGCAAATGCCGAAAAATGATGCTGCGGAATGACGATGAGCGAATAAATGGCAATACCCATCACGATCGAGGGAATCCCGTTCAGGACATCGGCGGTAAAGCGCACGGCGTTTGCCAACTTCGTTCCGCGTCCGAATTCTGCCAGGTGAATTCCACCCCCAATGCCAATGGGCACGCCGATCAGGCTGCCGATTCCCAACACGATACCCGAACCAAGAATCGCGTTCGCCATGCCGCCGCCCGACTCGCTCGGTGGTTTCGGAACTTGGGTAAAGAAGGCCAGGTTCAGCGAGCTCGCCCCTTTGAAAATCAAATAGGCGAAGATAGCCACAAGTGGTGCCACCACGAGAATCGTAGCCAGAACGGCAAGCCCGGTGACGGCGCCGTCCGTCAGCGCCCGCAAACCCTCCCGGAATTTGAACTCAGTTTGCACTTGTTATTCTCTCCGCCAATCTCATGCTGATGGCTTCCATCCTTGGCTGGTTCTGTTCCTGCCCTTCGAGTTCCGTACTCTCAACCAGATGCTCAGCCCCCGGGTCTTTAGCTAACGGCTGGAAACGAATAGGTGTAGGCCGCTCATTAGTGCGCTTGCGCGGGTGCACCCCGCGTTACCGCCCACACCAGCAACCGCGCCAGCGCGTTGACCACGATCGTCACCAGAAACAGTGCGAGTCCAATCTCAATCAGTGCGCTGCGATGGAGATCGTCGCTTGCCTCACTGAACTCGTTGGCAATCACCGCGGCCATCGAGCTGCCGTTAGCCAAGAGCGAATGACGAATCTCTGGACTGTTGCCGATCACCATGGTCACCGCCATGGTTTCGCCCAGCGCGCGGCCGAGTCCGAGGATCACGGCACCCACGATACCGATGCGGGCATTGCGCAAAACGCCCATGCGAATCATTTCCCAGCGCGTCGCGCCAAGGGCCAGCACGGCTTCGCGTTGCGAGTGTGGTACGGCCGTCATCACTTCGCGCGTCAGCGATGAAATGATCGGCAGAATCATGATGGCCAGAATGACTGAAGCCGAAAGGAACCCGAGGCCGGTCGGGTTGTCATCGCTGAACAGTCCACTCCAGCCCAGCAGGCGAATCAACCAGGGGTTCACATGCTCCCGAAGGAGCGGCACAAGAATAAAGACTGCCCACAACCCATAAATCACGCTGGGAATCGCCGCCAGAAGTTCGGTGAGAAAGCCGAGGGCGCTGCGCAGGTTGCGCGGACACATCTCCGTGAGAAAAATAGCCACCCCGATCGCTAGCGGGACCGCTATCAACAAGGCCATGAACGACGAAACCAGTGTGCCGTAGATAAAAGGAACGGCGCTGAAGTGCCCGTTGACCGGATCCCAATAAATCGGCTGCTTGGTGATAGGGTCTAAATCGGCCCTGAAGAAGAAGCTGAAACCAAATTTATTCCAGGCCAGGTTTGACCGCAGGGTCAGCTCCGTAGCGATCAGAACCACAATCCCGAAAATGCTCAGGGCACACAGGACCATCAAAACCCTGAACCCACCATCGGCGATCGCGGAGTTTCCCCTTGAAAGGAGAAACCTTCGCACCTCCGAAACTTTGGGTATGACGTCGGAAGGCTTCGGCGCCGGAGATCCGGTTTCTGGCTGCAGATGGGGTTGAGCGATTCGAATCTCGGGCACTTGTACGGTCACCTAAATCAGGCTAACGGGCAAATGTGAACAGAAGGTTACAAGGCTGCTAAATCAAGCGCATACGACGATGAATTCGTCGAATTCCAATAATTCAGTCCCTAAATCAAGCAAACAGCCGTTTCCAGAATTCGATGCCGGCCGCAGCATCGGGGAACTTTGCCCGGCATGCGACTATGAATTTTCGGCAGTGTCGCTTTATTCTCGGCGCGCCAGCCCGTATTTCGGCCCAGTCCGCGAGTTTCAACCGGAGGGACGGGTCTTCTTATAAGCTGATTCACTGAAACCCAACGGTGTCTATTCATGCGCTCAGATTTGTCTCGCCTTTCGATGATCGCCGCCATCCTGATCGTTTTAAACCTCATTTCCCACAGCCAAACCAGCGCTGCCGCCGATCCGCCTCATCGCGAATGGAAGGCCGCATGGATCACGCATCCCACTGCCCCTCTACGCGATCCGATCGTTCTCCATTTTCGCCATAGCCTCAACGTGAGTTCGGTTCCGACGAGTTATCCCGTACGTGTCAGCGCCGATAACCGCTTTATTTTGTTTGTAAACGGTCACCGGATGGGAGACGGCCCTGCGCGCGGCGACCTGATCCATTGGCGCTACGAGCTCTTCGACCTCGCGCCCCTTCTCAAGACCGGCGACAATCTGATCACCGCCACGGTGTGGAATTTCGGCGTCTATGCCCCCATCGCCCAGATCAGCGACCGTACCGCGTTCCTGCTCGAAAGCGAGGCCACAGGCTCCAATTCGATTAGCACTCCGGATGGGTGGTTGGTTGAGGAAGAACATGGCCAGCACGCCCTCGATCGCTCTTCAATCAAACTTGATGCCTACATGGCAGCGGGGCCTGGCGAAGAAATAGATGCTGCGACTTACGACTGGTCGGCCAATTCCCCCTCACGGGCGAATTCGGGATCTTGGGTGCCCGCAGCAACACCCATGCGCGACAGTGTCTATCCCGGCGTCAACAAGGCGCATTCCGCCGACACAACGGGCGACAATCCATGGGGCCTGGTTCCCGACATTCTGCCTCACATGGAGTACGTACCCACGAGCGCAGGGGAAATCGTCCGCATCGACTCGCCTTCAAGCCCTATGCCTGCTCTCAGGGCATTTCCTGGATCAGCTGTCACAGTTCCCCCGGACAGCCACATCCACCTGATGCTCGACCGCAAGACGCTCACTACCGCCTACCCGCAACTCAGTGTCTCGGGTGGCAAAGGCGCCAAAATTCGTCTTACCTATTCCGAAGCCCTTTATGACAAAGACCAGCACAAAGCGGATCGAAACGCCGTAGAAGGTCGCGTTGCCCTTGGGCTGAGTGACAGTTTCCTGCCGGACGGCGGCGCCCATCGCACCTTTGAGCCGCTATGGTGGCGCACTTGGCGCTTCCTGGATCTCGAGATCAGCACAGGCTCAGAACCTCTGCAGTTGGAAGCCCTTCAGGCTCAATTCACCGCTTATCCCTTTGAAGAGCGCGCGAAATTTGAGTCCGGGGATCCCAACCTCGCCAAGATTTGGGAAATAAGCTGGCGCACTGCCCGCCTCGACGCTCATGAAACTTACATGGATACCCCTTATTACGAGCAACTCCAATACATTGGAGACACGCGTATTCAGGCTCTCATTTCATACTCCGTTGCAAACGATGACCGCCTGGCCCGCCAGGCACTTGCCGCCTTCGATGCCTCCCGGTTTCCGGACGGCCTGACCCGGAGCCGCTATCCGAGTTCCCTCCCACAGACGATTCCAACCTTTTCCCTGCTCTGGATCGGCATGCTGCACGATTACTGGATGTACCGGCCCGATCCAGCGCCTGTGCGCTCGTCGCTTGAGGGTACCCGCGCAGTGCTTGATTGGTATGCCGGCCACGAACGCCCGGACGGCCTCCTCGAAAAGCTTCCGTGGTGGAGCTTCATTGACTGGGTTAACTCGGGTGAAATTCCGACTTACGACTCAAAGGGCGAGTCGTGCGTGACTACTCTCGAATATCTAGGGGCTCTGACCGAAGCCGCCGATCTCGAACAACATCTCGGCGACCCTGTACTTGCCGATCGCTACCGTAACCGATCCGTCCATGTACAGTCCGCGATCCTCAGTAAATGCTGGAGCACGTCGCGCGAATTGCTGGCCGACAATCCGGACCTCCAGGTCTTCAGTCAGCAGGCAAATGCTTTGGGTGTGCTCTATGACGTGATTCCCAAAGACAATCAGCAGCAGGTGTTGGATCGTCTGCTCGCCATCGAACCCGGCACCACGCCTGCAGGCATTCTCAGTGCCTCCTACTACTTCCGTTTCTACCTGGCTCGCGCGGTCGAACACGCGGGCATGACCGAGGCCTATCTGCAATTGCTAGGGCCGTGGCGAAAGCTTCTCGACCAGCACTTCAGCACCTGGCCTGAACAACCAGGCGATACCCGTTCCGACTCGCACGCCTGGACGTCACACCCGATATACGACATGCTCACCCTAGTTGCAGGCATCGAGCCCGAAAGTCCAGGTTTCTCCGCGGTCCGCGTCGCTCCGCACCTCGGCTTTTTGCCTTCGCTGACCGCATCGTACCCGCATCCTCAAGGCACGATCCAAGTCAGCTACCGTCATAACTCAGGCGGCCTGGATGCTACTGTCAGGCTTCCCGGCAACCTCGAAGGACATTTCATTTACCACGGAAAGACCTGGCCATTGAAACCGGGGGAGAATCACATCCAGGCACCATAGCCCCACAAAAATCTGTTTCAATCGCCAGTCGCATCCCCCAGAAAAATCGATTGGCTAAGACGCAGTGCGGGTTCCAGCACCGCGCCAAACGTGTTACAACTCCAACATGGCAAAGGGTAAGACTTCGACACCGCCAGGCCACGTCAACCTGCGGATGCTGGCCGAGCATCTAGAGCTTTCGCAGACGACCGTCTCTCTCGTTCTGAACAATTCTCCGTCCGCGAAATCCATTCCGGAAGAGACTCGGCAGCGAGTCATGGAAGCCGCACAGCGGCTCAATTACCGACCCAACTACTTCGCCCGTTCGCTGCGCCAGAGTCGATCGATGAGCGTCGGAGTCCTAGCGCCAGATTTGAGCGAGGGCTACTTCACCAGCGTTATGAGTGGTGTCGTCCAGGAACTAACGGCGGCGCATTACTTTTACTTCACGGCTTGCCATGATTGGAACCCCGAGCTGATTGAGCAATATCCCCGCATGCTGGTCGAGCGTGCTGTCGATGGCTTTCTCCTGCTCAACACGCCGGCCGACGAAATTCAAGTCCCTGTCCCCGTCGTTGCAATCTCCGCGCACAGTGCGGTCGAAAATGTGACCAACATCGTTCTCGATCACCACAAGGCGGTTGAAGAGGCTCTTGTTTATCTATACGGACTCGGTCATCGCCGCATCGCTTTCATGCGCGGCCCCAGCGCTATCCCCGACTCAGCATTTCGTTGGGAGAGCATTCAGATCGTAGCTCGCGAGATTGGAATCACGATCGATCCATCCACGGTCATTAATATTGACACCGAAGGATGGTCGATGAAAACCGGGTATCACCCCATGGCTCCCGAAATCGGCTATAAACCGATGGAGGAATTGCTAAAGAAGAACCGCGACTTCACGGCCATCTTCTGCTTCAACGACATAGCAGCTATCGGCGCCATCCGCGCGCTCAAAGACGCTGGATGCTCAGTTCCTAATGACGTATCGGTGGTTGGCTTCGACGACATCCAGTCGGCGGCCTATTCCACGCCGTCGCTCACCACGGTTCGCCAACCGTTAACGGAGATGGGCAAGCGCGGCGCCAAGATGCTGCTCGAGCGAATCGCAAATCGAGAGGCCGAACACCCCTCAGAAGTCATCATGGCTCCCCAATTTGTGGTGCGCGAATCCACCGGCCCCGCACCGCGCTAGTCCGCTGTGCGGACTCTATCCGCACAGCGATTCAAACCAGCGGCTGATGTAGACCTGCGCGTGTGCTTCACCGCAATAATGCCGGGCGTGAGGCGCCTCCGCGGCTTCTTTTGTCCATTTGAATACAGTTAGCTGTTTGTCGCTGCATTGGATCACGACCCACCGCACTGGATGCTCGCTCTCGTTCCCGCAAATCTCACATCGATAAATCGTGTCGATCATTCTGACCCCCTACAGCGTAGTTCTTGAAGCGGCTTTTCTCTAGTCAGCTTCATTGCGAGATTCCAATTCGCCTAGTCTGCAAATCAACTACCACGGATCATCCCTACTCGAGCATCTGCAGATCGAGCGGTGCTTCCAGCAGGCAACTCAAGGTTCGAATACTCTCAATCGCCCGTTGTAACGCTGAAGACTTACACGGCTCAACCGTAACCACGAACGGTAGCGCGTGCTGAGGATAGCCCGGCTTCTGCACGATGGCGCGAATATTGATCCGCTCTTTCGCTAGCGCTCCCGTAATCTCCGCCACAATTCCGGGCCGATCGTTTACCAGGAATCGAATGTAATGGGGAACCTCAAACTCGGCTTCCACTCGCGCGGATGCCGATGGAATTTCAACGCGCCTTGACCCATGCGCGAGGGCAAGCAAGTCGCTAACCACCGCCACCGCCGTCGGATGTCCACCGGCTCCGTGGCCTGAAAAAACGACATCGCCGCCATAGTGGCCTCTCAGAATCACCATGTTTTCCGTGCCACGCGACCACGCCAAGGGCGACCGCCGGTCCACCAGCATCGGCCCTACAGTCGCCGCAACCGTTCCGTCCGTCTTCTCGGCGCGTGCCACTTGCCGAATCGTGCAGCCCAAGTCGCCCGCGTAACTAAAGTCCACAGCGGAGACACTCGTGATCGGTCGAGGCACGATCTCTTCGGGATTCACCTCAACCCGCATCGCCAGGCGCATCAGAATTGCCAGTTTGGCGCGCGCATCGAACCCGCCGACATCTTCCGTCGGATCAGCTTCCGCATAGCCCTTAGTCTGCGCCGCCGCCAGGATCGTCGCGTATTCCGAGCCTTCTTCCATCTTGCTCAGAATGAAATTGCATGTCCCGTTGAGAATGCCTTCAATGCGTTCGATCCGGTCGCCCGCCAGTCCCTGCTCAAGACCGGGAATCACTGGTATTCCACCCGCAACGGCAGCGCCATATTTGAGGTGACCGCCATGGACCGCGGCCAGGCGCTCCAGTTCTACTCCGTGAAAGGCGATCAGCTTCTTGTTGGCGGTGACCACGCTCTTCCCTGCTTCGAGCGCCCGGCGCACCCAACTTCCGGCAGGATCAAGACCGCCTGCCAGCTCAACGATTACGTCGGCATCCGACGAGAGCACCGCATCGGCGTCCTCGCTCCACACCACGTCGCCGCCCGCCCAATCCGCGCGCTTCCTCGCCACCCCGCGATTGAAGACGTGGGTCAGTCTCAACCCATCCGGCTTTGATTCCGCCAAAATCCGGCCCACCGAACTGCCTACGGTTCCAAAACCGAAAATGGCTATGCGCAATGGCCGCCGCACCTGCTTTTCCTGCGCAGGCTCAAGCCCCGCCGCCTGCGGTGATCCGGAGATATTCGATTCAGACACCTGGATCCTCTCGTAAATTGAATGAAATACGCGATGCCCCGATGATACCTGAACCCTGCGGAATCGCTTCCCACCTGTCGCAAGGATTCACCGTTCGTGTAGCATCACAGTCAGATGCGGCGTGCTCTTTCCATCTTGCTCGTTCTCTTTTTCTCGCTCGGGCCCCTCGCGGTCGCCGTGCCTGAAATTGATACCGCACATCTTCCTGCCTGCTGCCGGCGTCATGGAGCTCATCATTGCGCCATGGCAGGAGCGGAGGGCACCCCAACTGATCGAGCCTCAGCCGATCCCGCTCCCATCTTCCGAGCCCCCTCCCACTGCCCTCTTTTTCCTGATCGCTCCTTCGCTACACTGACGCCTGCTCATGCGCTGGTCTGCTCGCGGCCGTTCTCGCTTGTCCTACGTTGGCAAGCGCATACCGTCGCGTCAACGAGCGCAGTCGTTCGCGCCGGCCAGATCGGCGCGTGTTCCGTTCGTGGCCCTCCTGCTTTGCCCCTCACCTGAGAAGCCCCGGAGAACCTGCGCACCCCATATCCACGCGGGATCCCACCACTCGTATCTGCTTTCCCAGCGCCTCGGCGAACGCCCTGGAGGTCCGACCTTTCATGCGTCGTTTTCATCTACTTGCCGCGACAATGCTCGTGGCCGCGGCCATTCCCGCTCTCGCTACGGTTTTTGCCACGGTGCGAGGTGTGGTTCATGACGCTGAACACCGCCCGATCTCGGGCGCAAGTGTCCTACTTCAGGCGGCCAGCTCCTCCTATTCGCTCCAGGTCACCACCAATTCCCGCGGTGAATTTGAACTGCCGCCTGCGCCCATCGGCGTTTATCATCTCACCGTTCAAGCTCCGGGCTTCGCGACGACGAAGCAGCCGCTCTCCATCGCCTCCGGAATTAATGCTGTGTTGCACGTCCCCATGGCGGTGGAGTCAAACGCAGAGACTGTCGTTGTGCACGATTCCACTATTTCTGTCGACCCCAGTGATAGCGTCACGCCCACAACTCTCATCACACGCGAGCAGATTGATGAGACGCCCGGCGCCAGTAGAACGCTTGGCATGCAGATGATCACCGATTATGTCCCCGGCGCCTATATGACGCACGACATGCTCCACATGCGCGGTGGGCACCAGACCAGTTGGCTGATCGATGGAATCGCGATTCCCAATACAAAAATCGCCTCAAACGTCGGTCCACAGATCGATCCCAAAGATATCGACGAAGTCGAAACGCAGCGCGGCAGTTATACCGCCGATGTGGGCGACCGGACCTACGGCGTCTTTGACGTCCTACCACGCAACGGGTTTGAGCGGGATCATCAGGGCGAGTTACTGCTCTCAGCGGGCAATTTGTATTCCGGCGAAGCGCAAGTCTCATTCGGCGATCACACTGCGGCGACCGCATGGTACGCCAGCCTGACTGGGTCCCGAGCCAACTATGGCCTGGCCACGCCCGTGGCTGGGATTTTTCACGACGCTACCAATTCACAAAGTGGCTTTCTCTCCCTTCTTCGGAACCAGACCACAAGAGATCAACTGCGTCTGACCGCGCAATATCGACAAGATCATTTTCAAATACCGTATGATCCCGACCGCAACGACTGGGAGCAGTCATCGGACTACTACAATTCCTATGGCCTGCGCGATAGCCAGTCGGAGCGCGATTCTTTTGCCATAGCTAACTGGGTTCATACCCTGTCTCCCAAGGCCTTGTTCGAAATCGCCCCGTTCTATCACTTCAACCAGGCCAACTACGACTCGCCTGCAACCGACCAACCGGTTGCCACGACCTGGCACCAGACATCGAATTACGTCGGAGCTCAGGCTGACATTCGCGACAACTTCAAAGCCCACGACTTTTCCGCCGGTCTCTATTCCTTTTTTCAATCCGAGAATGATCTCTTCGGGCTCACGGTCAATGACGGCTCATCGGGAAGTGTGCCCAATGCGCTCTCGTCCACCAATGCTGGACTGCTCGAATTTCACTTCTCCGACCACCTGCATCTGGGTCGCTATGTCACCCTGCTGGGGGGCATGCGCATTTCGGATTATCACGGCGGGCTTACGGAAAGTGCGGCCTATCCGCGTATCGGCGCAACGGCCGAGATCCCACGCCTACACTGGATCTTCCGTGGCTTCTATGGACATTTCTTTCAGCCGGCTCCAGTTGAGACCGTCTCCAGCGGTCTGCTGAATTACGTCCAAGGCCAGAGCGGTGAAAATGCATTTGTGCCCCTGCATTCTGAGCGCGATGAGGAGCACCAGCTCGGTGTCCAGATTCCCTTGAAGGGATGGACAGTTGACATCGACAACTTCAAAAATCGAATTAACAATTTTCTCGATCATGCCAACGTCGGCGAATCCAATCTATATTTCCCCATTGCCGTCGATGGTGCATTGGTGCGAGCTTGGGAACTATCGCTCAAGTCTCCGCAACTCGCGCATGCAGGACAGTTTCATCTGGCTTACTCCAACCAGATTGCCGAACAGCGTGGAAACATCATCGGCGGATTTGCCTGCAGCCTGCCGACCGATCCAGCCTGCGACCTTGGCCCTGATTACACTCCGGTGGACCACGACCAGCGACACACCCTTAACACTGGCTTCACCGCAACCCTTCCCCAACACACATGGTTTGCCACCAATATCTACTACGGCTCGGGCTTTACGAATGGTCTCGCGGATTCGAATGTCGGACCATACAACGGGGCCTACCTTCCCGTCCACACAACCTTCGATGTCTCTGCCGGACATTCCCTTGGAGAAGACTGGAAGATCTCGGCGAACGTGATCAACGCCGCCAACCACCGCGTGCTGCTCGATAACTCCATTACCATAGGCGGCTTCCACTTCAACGATCCACGCATGATCTCCGCAGAGGTTCGCTACCGTTTTCACTTCTAAAGGGATGAATTCCTCATCAGGGGGCGTCAGGTTTGTACGAACACGGTTCTCAGAGCCCAAACCCTGGTTCCACCCGCCGATCTAGACAAGACGATGGCACGACGAACACTCTTTGCAGAATTTAGCGCCGCAAGAATTATCATCAAGATTTATGCCAACCGTCTTCGAAAAACTGAACCTCAAAGATCAGAAGGAAATCGTCGTCCTCAACGCCCCTCCAAGCTTCGAGCCGGAGCTAGCAAAGCTCGCCACACGGCACATCCGTCGTGACCTTGAATTGGTAACAGATGTCAGCTTTTTGCTCGCCTTCGTCACCCGCAAAAGCGAAGTGGATGGACTTGCCAAGCAGGTCGCGGCACGCGCCAAGGGAGACGCCATCGTTTGGTTCGCCTATCCCAAAGGCACTTCAAAGAAATATAAGTGCGATTTCAATCGCGACAATGGTTGGGACACCTTGAAATCGAAGGGGTTCGATACAGTGCGCGCTGTTGCTATCGATGAGGATTGGTCTGCGCTCCGCTTCCGCCGCGTGGAATTCATCAAGGCACGTTAAATCGTAGCCCCATCCGAACCAGCGCCACCAACTCGTCAGCGATCACTCGACCTTAAACAGGCCCGGTAGAACTTCCCCAGCTTTGCCTTCTACAATGTGGGTAAATGATGCAGTGTTGAGCGGTCGTTCGGGTCCTATGTAGATGGTGCGCGCGCCGGCGCGCCGCGCCCAGTTGACGAAATTTGCCGCTGGGTAGACAGATCCGGACGTGCCTACAACTAACATGAGCGTCGCCTTCGCGATCTCGCGCTCGATGCGCTCCATGTGAAGAGGAATTTCACCGAAGAAAACAATGTGAGGTCTCAACCGCGCACCGCAGACGCAGTGGCCCACCTCGCCGAGATTACGATAAACCGCTCGATCCTCGACCGGTGGCCGCCCGCATTCATCCTCGCACCGCGATTTAGCCAACTCTCCGTGCATGTGCACCAACCGCGTTGAGCCTGCTCGCTCGTGCAGGTCATCTACATTTTGTGTGCAAAGAAAAAAACGGTCTTCAAGTTTGCTTTCAAGATCGGCCAAGGCTCTATGAGCCGGATTGGGTTTCGCTTCGGCTCCCTGCGCACGCCGTTGCGAATAAAAATCCCAAACCAGCGCCGGATTGTTCTCCAATGCTTCGGGAGTGCACACATCCTCGATGCGATGTCCGGCCCATAATCCGTCGGAAGCACGAAACGTCGGCAATCCACTTTCTGCACTGATCCCCGCACCCGTCAGCACAAAAAGACGATCATCAGCCCCTATTGAAATGGTGTTCATTTAAGCGTCTCCACTCGCCACATCACAAACCAGTCCTGGTGCACCAACCCGCCGAAAGTCCATCCACATTTGCGGACCGCCGACCACCGCCGGCTAATCATTCAAGACTGCTTCTACGGCTCAAGCAAAATCTTTCCCGTGGTCTTGCGGCTCTCGAGATCCATGTGCGCCTGCGCAGCCTCATACATTGGATACATGTGCTCCGTGCGCAGCTTGAGTTCCCCCTTGGCCGCCCAACCCAACACCTCGCCCGCCCGCCACTCCAACTCGGCGCGCGTCGCGATGTAATGCCATAGAGTAGGTCGCGTCACAAACAGCGATCCCTTCCCGCTAAGTTGAATAAGATCGAAGGGCGGCACCGGTCCACTCGATCCGCCAAAAAGCGCCAGTAGCCCGCGCGGCCGCAGACAATTCAAGCTCCCTTCGAAAGTCGTCTTCCCCACCGAGTCGTACACCACGTCGACGCTCTTGCCATTCGTCAGCCGTTTGACCTCGGCTTCAAAATCCTGCTCAGTGTAAAGAATCACGTCGGAAGCTCCGGCTTCGCGGGACAATTCAGCTTTGCTCTCGGTAGAGACAGTAGTGATTACGCGCACGCCCAAGCGCACAGCCATCTGAGTCAAGAGCAGCCCAACACCGCCAGCTCCGGCATGCACCAGAGCCGTCTGTCCTGCCTTCAATGGAAACGTAGAATAAGCCAGGTAATGAGCGGTCATTCCCTGCAACATGGCGGCTGCTGCCTGTTCAGGTGCCAAACCATTAGGCACCTTCACCAGTTGCGCGGCGGGCACCAGCGCGTATTCCGCGTAGCTGCCCAGCACGCTCACCGACGCGACGGAATCGCCCGCTTTAAATCCTGTAACTCCGGGCCCCAATTCCTCCACCGTGCCAGCAGCCTCACTGCCGGGTATGAAAGGAAGCGAAGCCTTGTATGTTCCTTTACGGAAATAAACCTCTATAAAATTGACGCCGATGGCTTCCACGCGGATCAATACTTGCCCCGGCCCGGGTTCTGGAATGGCCAATTCGGCCAACTTGAGAACCTCGGGACCCCCGATTTCACGAATCTGAATGGCTTTCATGTCACCGCAAGAATGCACCTTGAGGCCAACCCACCGCAAGAGCTCAAGAAATTCAGCTATTTTTTGATCGGGTCACACAAGCTTCTCAAACAACAAGCCCCGCCCGGCTAGTGCCGAACGGGGCTTGTTTTAAATCAGAAATTCTGCGGAGTTAGAGGTTAGAAGTTCCCATCGCGCCCGTCCGATAACATGCTGGGCTCTTCGGGGGCGCGCAAGCGGACCAAGCGGTCGACGGCATACGGCGTCCGCTGCTGGCTGGTGTAGTAGTGGCGCACTTGCAATTCGCCAAGCAAGCCAATCGCCAGCAACTGAATACCGGCCACAATCATTACGCCGCCAATCACAAACATGGGACCGTGCTGGTCCATCACGTTCTGCTGCGGGTGAAGAATCTTCAAAAGCAGAAGTACCGCTGAAATCACACTTCCGGCCAGGATGCCCACCGCTCCGAAGCTGCCAAAGAAGTGCAGCGGCCTGCTCATGTACTTCAGCAGAAAACGAATCGTGAGCAGATCGAAGAAGACGCGGAAGGTTCGACTGATGCCATAATGGCTCTTTCCCTTCTCGCGATTTACATTCTTGATTGGAATTTCGCAGATCGATGCGCCATACCAACTTGCCAGCGCGGGAATGAAGCGGTGCATTTCGCCATAGAGGGGAATGTTCTGAATGACTTCACGGCGATACGCTTTGAATGTGGTACCGAAGTCGTGGATGTCAACGCCCGAGAGTTTGGCCATCAGCCAGTTGGCACACCGCGAAGGAAAGCGCCGCATCACGAAGTTGTCGATCCGCTCTTTGCGCCAACCTGACACCACATCGTAACCTTCCTCCAGTTTTTCGAGGAAGTTAGGAATTTCATTCGGGTCGTGCTGCAGATCGCCGTCCATCGAGAGAATGAACTCGCCTGAGCAGTGATCGAATCCAGCTGCCAACGCCGACGTCTGGCCAAAATTTCTGCGCAGCTTGACGACGAGCACGCGACTGTCAACCGCCGCAATCTCTTCCAGAAGCTTGTATGTACGGTCACTCGAGCCGTCGTCGACAAGCACCAGCTCAAAACTGTCGCCGACCTGCTCCATCACCTGTTTAAGGCGCGCGTAAAGGGCGGTTACATTTTCTTCTTCATTATGGAAAGGGACGACGATTGAATACTTCGGCATACTGCTAGTATAGATGCCCCTCGCATCAAAAAGAGAGCAAAACATTTAGGAGAACCCAACCGAGAACCGGTCCAGGCCAACAGTAGTGACTCGCGTCACGCGATTGCCCTTTACCGGTCTAATTCGTCGAGCATTCCCTGCATCTCACTGAGCGCATGTCGATTGCCCGCGCGCGCTGCGCAACCAATTCCGGCCTTGAGACGATCGATGGCCTCCGGATTGCGTCCTGCTTTAGCCAAGGTTTGGGCCGCCATGAAATACCCCGCCGTATAGTCCGGATCATTGGCCAGCAGATGATCGAATTCAGCCATCGCTGCTTCGGTCTCGCCACGGCTGGCAAGTTCCACCGCAATTCCGTAGCGGGCGAACGTGTTTTTCGGATCCAGCGCGAGAATTTCCTTGAGTCCTGCGATCTTATCCATTGTGCTCAATTGGGTCCGCTTTAATCGTAAGGATTTGCGTAATTCGCGGGGATTGCCGAAACTGGAACTGTGCGCCTTAAATTTTGGCCCCCGCCTGCTCTATTGTAGCTGGAACTAGTCAAAGAGAAACGCTGCTTTTGAAGGAACGGAGCAAGAACGTAATGAGTACCACTGAAACCACTCCCATTGTGCGGCTTGTCGCCGATTCGCAGTCGGAGATGACCGAAATAATCTTGCCAAATGACACCAATATCCTTGGCAATTTGCTCGGCGGTCGCCTCATGCACTTCATCGATCTCACGGGCGCCATGGCAGCCTATCGGCATTCCCGCACGCATATCGTCACCGCGGCCATGGATCACATCGACTTCATCCAACCGGTGCACGTCGGTGATCTGTTGAATCTCAGGTCGAGCGTCAATCGCGCGTTTTCGACTTCATTGGAAGTGGGCGTAAAGGTGTGGGTTGAAAATCCTCAGACCGGTGTCATGCTCCACGTCGCCAGCGCATATCTGGTCTTTGTTGCTATCGATCACAACGGACGCCGTGTTCGCGTGCCTGAGATCAAGCCTGTCACTGCCGATGAGCAGCGCCGCTACGCGGACGCCTTGTTGCGGCGTCAGCATCGCGAAGCAGAATCTGCACGACGCAAAAGAGCGAGACTTGCCACCGCAGCCCTCGACGAAACGACTGTCGCTTGATCAAATTTCGTTGCTCTAAAGAAATCGGACGCCGCATCCAGTACGACTGATGTTGAAGACAAGGAGTAATACAGACTATGGCGCATTCTCATTCCATGCCATCGCCGGTAGCTTTACCTGGCGTTTCGAAAATTGTGGCCATCGGATCGGGCAAGGGAGGTGTCGGTAAAACCACCGTTGCGGTCAATCTGGCTATCGCTCTGTCTCGGCTGGGCCAGCGCGTGGGCCTTATCGATGCCGACATCTACGGCCCTAATGTCCCGATGATGATGGGTTCGAGCCAGCAGCCGCGCGTTGGTGCCGATAATCGCATCGAGCCCAATTTGACTCACGGGATCAAGACCATCTCCATCGGCTACATTTCGCCCGGAGACAAGCCCCTGGTCATGCGCGGCCCCATGCTCCACCAGATCATTCGCCAGTTCCTGCAGCAGGTCGAGTGGGGCGAACTCGATTACCTCATTGTGGACCTTCCCCCGGGTACCGGCGATGTTGTCATCTCTCTCGTACAGACGGTTCCCTTGACCGGCGCTGTCGTTGTTTCCACGCCCAGTGATGTGAGCCTGCAAGATGCGCGCAAGGCACTCGAAATGTTTGGGCAGGTCAACGTCGAAGTTCTGGGCATCGTTGAGAACATGAGCCACTTCACTTGTCCTCACTGTCACCAGGAAATTGACATCTTCTCCAAGGGCGGGGCCGAACGTACTGCACAACAGTTCAACATCCCGTTTCTGGGCTCGATAGAACTCGTGCCCGCCATTCGCGAGGGCGGAGACCGCGGTCTGCCTGTTGCGCTCGCGGGACCCAAGAGTCCGCAAGCTGCCGAGTTCTATGCAGTCGCACAAAAGCTCATGGAGCGAGCAGAAGCCGCAGCAGCCGCTGCTACCGACGTTCTCGAGATTAGCTAGCCCATAGCTAGCTCACTCTCGAATCCCGACCCATCACGCTGAAACCTAGTGTCATGGGTCGGGTACCAAATCAAATCGCGTTCTCATCGCTCCGAATCTTG
>OBLU010002341.1_pt1 | contig 17541 bp, 11 predicted proteins | sample 1518681 | NCBI WGS metagenome assembly OBLU01 (sample SAMEA3539304, study PRJEB22396) | soil metagenome | biome: tundra; feature: field; material: soil | place: USA | collected 2010-05 | depth 0.15 m | reverse complement strand
CGGACGCGCCGGCGGCCACCTCGCCCAGCGCAGCAGCACCCGGGGCCAGGTCGGCGTCAGACATCGATCCGGGTCCCGTCGACCGGGTCGAACAGGTGGGGGTCCCCCTCGACGGCCAGGGCCAACGTGTCGCCGAGTACCAGGGCGGAGCTTGTCCCGGTCAGGCGCACGGTGAGCATCCCTCCCCCCGACAGCCGGCACCCGAGGTGCTGCTCGTGGCCCAGGTACTCGGCCAGGGCCACCGTCACCTTCAGGGTGCCGTCCGGGTCGGCCCGCAAGTGCTCGGGTCGGACCCCCACCGTCACGTCGGGCAGGCCCCGCCGACGGAGTGCCGCGGTGGCGCCCGGGCCGAGAGGGATGCTCCCTCCGTCGACCACCACCTCGGCGGTGCCGTCGGCCGTGTCGAAACGGCCGGCCAAGATGTTCATGGGGGGGCTGCCGATGAAGCCGGCGACGAAGGCGTTGGCCGGTCGGTCGTGGACGGTCCGGGGCACGTCGACCTGTTGGAGGACCCCGTCGCGCAGGACGGCGATGCGCTGGCCCATGGTCATGGCCTCCACCTGGTCGTGGGTCACATAGAGGACGGTGACTCCGAGGCGGTGGTGGAGCTCGGCCAGCTCGGCCCGCATCTCGGTGCGCAGCCGGGCGTCGAGGTTCGACAGCGGCTCGTCCATGAGGAAGGCGCGTGGGTGGCGCACGATGGCCCGGGCCAGCGCCACTCGCTGGCGCTGGCCACCTGACAGCTGGGCCGGCTTGCGATCCAGCAGGGTCTCCAACCCCAAGCTCCGGGCCGTGGAAGTCACCAGGCGGGCACGTTCTTCGGCCGGCACGTGCCGGCTGCGCAGAGGGAACTCGATATTGCGCCGCACGTTGAGGTGGGGGTAGAGGGCGTAGCTCTGGAACACCATGGCCACGTCGCGGTCCTTGGCGTCCACGTCGTTGACGATCCGGTCGCCGATGCGCACCACCCCGGCGGTGGGGGTCTCCAAACCGGCCATGATGCGCAGGGCGGTGGACTTGCCGCAGCCCGACGGGCCCAGCAGCACCAGGGACTCGCCGGCCTCCACCTCCAGGGTGAGGTCGTCGACGGCGGTCACGTCACCGAAGCGCTTGGTCACCCCCTCGAACGACAGCCGACAGGGCTCGGCCACTGTCTGGGCCCCCAGTCCGGTCCCGCCGTCACGTGCGCCCACCGGCCGGCCCCCTTGACCGCTCACGCCGGGCTCAGGCGCCGACCCGGGCGTTGTAGCTCGAGATGGCGGCGTTCGCCGTACCGACCAGCTGGGACATGGCCGACTTGGCCGAGGTGCCGGTCGAGATGGAGCTGAGCGCGGAGTCGATGGCCTGCTCCACCTGGGCCTGGGAGCCGTAAACGGCGCCGGCGGTGGCGACGTTCTGGGGGCTCTCGGCCAACTGCTGGTAGGACACCTCGAATTCGGGCTGTGTGGCCCACAGCTGTGTGATGGCCGGCAGGGCGGCGGCGCTCTTGCGGATGGGGATGTAACCGGTGCCCACCGCCCACTGGGCCTGTTGCGCCGGCTCGTCGAGGTAGGTGATGTACTGCCAGGCACCGTCCTGCTGGGCCGGCGAGGACTTGCTCACCATGTAGAGGCCGGCCCCCCCGGGGAAGACGCCGTTGCGGTTGGCCGTCGTGCTCGGGGTCTGAGCCACCCCCAGCTTGACGTTGGCGTACTGCCCCCCGCTCAGGACGGATTGGATGGTGCCCAGGGCCGCCGATGTCTCGAGGCAGATCGGGGCGATCCCGTTGGCAATGCCCAGGAGGTTGTCGTAGGTGGTGGCCGAGGTGGGCTGTGCCAGTTTGCTGTCCAGCATGTCCGCATACCACTCGAAGAGGGAAGTGCCCACCGGCCCGTCGAAGACCACGTCGGTGGCACGCCCACTGCGGCCGTTCTGCTCGTTCACCATGAGGGCGTCGGCAAGGGTCACCCACTGCTCGAAGTATGACGAATCGAGCTTGAGGCTCATGCCGTACTTGGACGTGCGACTCGACACGACCTGCTGGCAGGCCACCTTGAGCTCCGCCAGGGTGGTGGGCGGTTTGGCGGGGTCGAGGCCGGCCTTCTTGAAGGCATTCTGGTCGTAGTACAGGACGTTGCTCGAGATGTCGAAGGGCATGGCCCACTGGGTCCCCTGCACCTTGAAGTAATTGATGGTGGAGGGCAGGAAGTCCGACAGGTCGTAGTGGGCGGCGTCGATCGCCTTCTGGGCCGGCACCACGCTTCGGGAGTCGATCATCAACTGCAGATTGACGGTCTCCATCTGCACCAGGTCGGGGAGGCCACCGCTGCTCAGCGCGGCGGTGAAGAGTGTCAGGGTGTCCGTGTAGCTGTTCTGGTTGACCAGGTTGACGTGGACATCGCCCTGCGAGGAGTTGAAGGCGTCGGTGAGCTTCTGCAGGGTCGTCTGGTTGTTGTAGCTCATCGAGTGCCACAGGGTGACCGTGGTCGGCTTCGACGACGCCTTGGCCGCCGCCCCGAGAGGGAAGGCCGCCGTCGGGCTGGTCGACGACCCTGACGACCCTGACGACCCTGACGAGCACGCCCCGAGCAACAGCCCGCCCGCGCCCACCGACAGCAGCCCGAGGAACCCCCGGCGGTCCAACCGGCCCTCTTCCCCTGGCTCCGCTCCACTTGACACGGTCATGGTTCCCTCCTCGCACGGCATCTGCATTTGCGAAGCTAGCGCGATTGCTCACGCGCTTGGGTGGATTCCCTTGGCCAACCGCGCGAATGCGTCCTCCTGTGGAAAAAACGCAGGTCTCGGACGCCGGCGATGCCGATGCCGATGCCGATGCCGATGCCGAGACGGCATGGCACGGCCCCTATGACACCCGGGCCCACACGGCATGACACGGCGTTTCGCTGGGAACCCTTCCCAGGATTCGAGCCACTCTGCCGGCCGGACCAACGCTAAATGTCCCAGAGTGAACCCCGCCTGAACGGAATACCCGCAAGGCCGGACCATTGGTGTGCTCTGATCTGACGCATGGACTATCGACCGCTGCCTCGGGCACCAGAGTGGTTTCTACGTGCGTTGGCCATCCCGCAGACTGACATTGAAGTCCGAGTCGACGGCTGTACAATCCATGCCTTGGCGTGTGGGATGCCAGGTGCACGTGGGCTCGTTTTTGTCCACGGCGGAGGTGCCCATGCCCATTGGTGGACGCATGTGGCTGCCACTTTCAGCCAGGACTTCCGGGTGATCTCCCTCGACCTGTCTGGGCACGGGGACAGCGAACACCGCTCGCGGTACTCGCTTGAGCAGTGGACGGAGGAGGTTATGGCCGTGGCCACCGCTGGACAGATCAACCGTCCACCTGTAGTGATCGGGCACAGCATGGGCGGATTCGTCACGATCGCAACGGCCGCACGTCACGCCGACCTGGTGAGCGGGGCAATCGTGTGCGATTCGCCAGTGACGGAGCCCGATCCGGAGATCGGTGCGTACCAGCTACGAAAGGCGTTCGGGCGTCCCCGGATCTATCCCAGCGTGGAAGAAGCGGTGGATCATTTTCGCACCGTTCCGGCCCAAGAGCATTACCTCGACTACGTCATCGACCACGTTGCTCGCCGCTCGGTTCGCTCGGTTCCCGGCGGCTGGCAGTGGAAATTCGATCGAGAGGTCTTCGCGCAGTTCGGCGGCGCGCTTCGGGGGGTGGCTCTCCCCTATCTCTCACGCGTGCGCTGCCGATTCGCCCTACTCCGTTCCGAACATGGCCTCGTCACCGCTGACATCGGGCGATCTATGTACGACGAACTGGGCCGGGTCACACCAGTCATCGAGATCCCCGAAGCGGGGCATCACGCCATGCTGGACCAACCCCTCCTCCTACTCACGGCATTGCGCACACTGCTGGCCGACTGGGACCACTCGGAGCCTCGTCGAAGAGAGCCCGGGGAACTGTCTCCGGTCGAATGAGGCGCTTGGCCAGTAGCGGAAGTCCATCGACTGGATCGTTGCAACAGATCCGGTTGCCGGTTGCGATCTCCGTGATCCCGAGGTCCGTGCCGCCGGCGGCCGGTGAGCCGCCATCTCGTCGACAACTGCGTCCTGCAACCCGCTCTACGAGTTGTGGTTGGTTTCTGATGGTCCATGCCTCGGCGAACTCGACCGGGGTCAAGCCGCGAAGTGAACTGTGCCGATGATTCTCCGGGGATCCCTCCGGCGCGAGGAAAGAGTCATTAGACCCGGGAACAACGCCGTGCAGGCGCATATACTTTCTCCATGCCGAGGCGAACACTCAAAGACCTGTCCTGGGACGAGTGCTTCATGCTGCTCGGGCAAGAGACCGTCGGCCGGTTCGTCTATGCGGACGACTTGGGGCCAGCAGCCGTTCCAGTCAACTATGCCGTCGCTGGCCAGGACATCGTGTTCCGCTCTGAGGATGGGTCCAAAGTGCGCAGTTTGCGGAACCACGGTGTCGCCTTCGAGGTCGATCACATCGACGACGCCAGTCGCTCGGGATGGAGCGTCCTCGTTCGTGGCACTTCCGAAGAGGTCGAAATGGAACGCGTTCCCGAGCTGCTTCGGCGGATCGATGGCGACGTGCCGTTGCCTTGGAAGAAGGGCATCCACAAAATCTGGGTGGTGATCACACCAAAAACGGTTACCGGACGGCGCTTGGCAGACATTGTCCTTGAAGACTTCTTTTGAACCGGGCCAGCCTCGGTTCGGGCGAATGCAAACCTCCGCCCATGGTGTCCGTAATCACCTGCCGTTCGCGGTTCGGGCGGATGGCTCAGATCCCCCGATTTGATGTGATGTGCCGTGATCTGGCGCCTCCCGATCACGAGCCTTGCGGAAGAAGGCCCGGTGCGTCGTAGACAAGTCCTCGCGGGTCATTGCCGGGTTGGTGGGATCGCCCTTCCCTGAGGACGCTCCCAGTATGAGAGTCACACCCCCTGGGTAGTCTTCGTCCGTGCTCCACCTCTCCAGCGCCAGCGAGGCCGGCCCGCTCGCCGCCACCCTGGCCGAGGTGCTGGCCGAGCCGCTCGCCGACCCGATGACCTCGGAGTGGGTTGCGGTCCCGACCGTGGGCATGCACCGATGGCTCGCCCTCGAACTGGCCAGATCACTCGGCGCGTCCGACCCCCATGCCGGCGACGGCGTCGCCGCCAACATCACGTTCACCTTTCCCGACGCGCTGCGCCAAGCGGTCCTCGGCGCCGGCAAGGCCGACGGCACCACCGATCCCTGGCAGGTCGAGCATCTCGTCTGGGCCGTGCTCGACGTGCTGCACACCGGGAACGACGACGACCGCCTGGGCCCGCTCACGATCCTGCCCCCCGGAGCCACCTGGTTTGGCAGGGCCCGGCGCCTCGCCGACCTCTTCGACCGGTACTCCGTGCGCCGGCCCGACCTCGTGGCGCAGTGGAACGCCGGGCGGGACGTCGACGCCACCGGTCGGGCACTCGCCGACCACGACAGCTGGCAGCCCCACCTGTGGCGCCTGACCCGCGCCCGCATCGGCGAGCCCAGCCCTGCAGAGCGCCTCCCCGACCTGCTCGACGCTCTCCACGCCGGAACGCTTCCCCTCGATCTGCCGCCCCGGTTGGCCGTGTTCGGCGTCACGACCATTCCCGGCGGGGCGCCATTCGTGGAGCTGATCGACGCCGTCGCCGCCCATCGGGACCTCCACCTCTTCTTGCTCGACCCCTCGCCTACCGCCACCAGCCGCGTGCGCGCTACCACTCTGGCCTCGCCACCACCGGCCGACCTGCTGCGCGCCGACGACCGGTCCGACGGCGTCGTACTCCACCCGCTCCTGCGCTCGTGGGGGCGGCCCTACCGTGAGCGCACTGTTCTCCTGGCGGCGGCCGAACCAGGTGGAATCCCCGAAGCACGACCCGTCGACACGGCCGGGCCGGCCGGAAGCGACGGACTGCGTACTCTCCTGGCGCAGGTCCAGCACGACCTGCGGGCCGACGTTGCGCCGACGGGCGACTTCGATCCCGACGCCTCCGACCGCTCGATCCAGGTGCACTCGTGCCACGGGCCGGCCCGCCAGGTGGAGGTCCTGCGCGACGCCATCCTGCATCTGCTGGCCGACGACCCCACACTGAGTGAAGAAGACTTCGTCGTGCTGTGCCCCGCCATCGCCCAGTTCGCGCCGCTGGTGGAAGCCGGCTTCGGGACGTCGGCCGAGCTGACCGGTGCCGCACCGACCTGCACGGCACCCCGGCTCCTCTACCGCATCACTGACCGTTCGTTGCGCGAGTCGAACCCCGTGCTGGCGGCCCTCGACGCGTTGCTCGAGCTGGTCTCGGGCCGCTGCACGGCATCGGAGATGCTCACGTTCCTCTCGCTGGCTCCGGTCCGGCGGCGCTTCCGGTTCGACGACGACGCCCTGGGCACCATCGCCGATTGGATCTCCGAGACCAACGTGCGCTGGGGATTCGACGGTGGGCACCGGGCATCGTGGGGCGTCCCGCCGGAGCTCACCGCCAACTCGTGGCAGGCGGCGATCGACCGGGTGCTCATGGGAGTGGCGGTCAGTGATGACGACCTCAGTCTCACCTCCGGTGATATCGCACCGCTCGGCGTCGAGGGCAGCGACATCGCCGTCGCCGGTCGGTTTGCAGACCTTGTGACCCGCCTGGAGGCCGTTTCCGATGACATGGCCCGGCCTCGGACCGCCGTCGAGTGGTGCGAGGCACTCGCCGACGCCAGCGAGCAGTTCTTCGGCGTCGAGACCGCTCACCAGTGGGAACTCGAGCAGCTCCGCCAGATCATCGCTGAGATCGGAGACCAGGCCGTGGTGAGGGACGAGCCCGCTGCCGTCGAACTTACCCTCGCCGATGTGCGCCGCCTCCTCGCCGATCGGCTTCAGGGGGCGCCGCGGCGCCCCGACTTCTTCCGGGGTGGCATCACGGTCAGCTCGCTGACCCCACTGCGTGGTCTGCCTTTTCGCGTGGTCTGCCTGCTCGGATTCGACGAGGCCGGCACGAGCACCGGGTCCAACCAGGCCGACGGCGACGACCTGGCCGCCCTGGCCCCACGTCTCGGCGACCGCGACCCCCGGTCGGAGTCCCGCCAGGCCATCCTCGAAGCCGTGCTCGCCGCCGGTGACCACCTCGTCGTCACCCGGACCGGTCACGACATCCGCACCAACCGGGAAGTGCCGAGCGCGGTGGCGTTCGCCGAGCTACGCGACACCATCACGGCCACGCTGTCGCCGGCCAGCCGCGGAACCTACCGGGGCCGGATCGAGACAATCCACCCCCGCCAACCCTTCGACGACCGCTGCTTCGAGCCCAGCGCCCTGCACCGGCCCGGTCCCTGGAGCTTCGATGCCGGTGCACTCGCCGGTGCCCATGCCCGCACCGGCCGAGCCGACCAGGACAAGCCGTTCATCGCAGGCCCAGTGGCCCCCCAGGGCAACGAAGAACACGTGATCACGCTCGCCGACTTGCGGTCGTTCCTCAACCATCCGGTCAAGGCATTCCTGCTGCGACGGCTTCAGCTCCATCTCGCCGGCGGCGAACGCAGCCAGTCCGACGATTTCGCGACCTCGATAGGCGGGCTCGAAGAGTGGTCGGTCGCCAACCGGCTCATCAGCGCCCGGCTCGCCGGACATACCAACGCCGAATGGGAACACCACGAACGGGCGCTCGGCACGCTCCCGCCCGGGGGCCTGGGTGACGTGGCCGTCGCCCAAATCAGCAATTCAGTCGACGCGCTCCTCACCGAGGCCACGGCGCTCAGCGTCAGCCTCGCCCGCCAGGACCAACGCCCGGTCGACATCGAGCTTGCCGACGGCACCCGGATCCTCGGTGTGGTGGAGTGTCGCTGCGAATCCCCGAAACCGGGACCGGCCACGATCACCTACAGCAGGGCCGCACCCAAGCAGCACTTGGCTGCCTGGCTCGACCTTGTGGCCCTGGTGGCCACCGACCCGCAGACGACCTGGCGCAGCGTCGTGGTACGCCGGGCCGCTCAGGGTGACAGGCTAGATCCCCTCGAGATCATCGTAAGCGGTGCGACACCCGACGATCGCCACGCCCAGGCCATCGCCGCCCTCGAGGTGGCGGTCGACTGCTACCGGCGCGGGCAGCTCGAGCCCATTGCGCTCTTCCCGAAGCTCTCCTACCGGCTCTACGCGGGGGACGCCAAGGCGACCGACTGGAAGGCATTCGAAGGCCTCGGCGACGGCGACGACGAAGCCCACCAGCTGGCCTTCGGCAACCTCGACTTCGACGAGGTATGTGCACTGCCCGCATGCGGCGACGACCCTCCCGGATCGTCGCCGGGGCGGGCAGACCGGTACGCGCACTACTTGTGGGGCGCGGTCGATGCGAGTTCCGAGCGGTCGCAATGAGCACACCTCCGACCTTCTCGCTCACCGGTCCCCTCCCGGCAGGCCGTGTCGCCATCGAGGCCAGCGCAGGCACAGGCAAGACACACACACTGGCGAGCCTCGTTGTGCGCTACGTCGCCGAAGCCGTCGTTCCCGTCGACGAGCTCCTCATCGTCACGTTCACCCGAGCGGCCGCCGCGGAGCTGCGCGACCGGGTCCGGGCCCGGCTCACCGAGGCGGTCGCCGCCCTTCGCAACTCGCCCGGCACATCACTCGAGGACGAGTTCTTCGCTCTGCTGGCCGAGACCGACATACACGGTCGGCTCGATCGCCTCGAGCGGGCCGTCGTCGATTTCGACGCGGCCACCATCACGACCATCCATGGCTTCGCCCAGCAGGTCCTCGCCACCCTCGGCTCCGCCGCTTCCGGCGACCTCGATGCCACCCTCGTCGACGACACCAATGAACTCGTCTCGGGCGTATGCGCCGACATACTCGCCGCCGAGTCCGTGGCCGAACCGAGCACCACCGACCAGCTCCCCGTTTTGTCCGACCTACGGGGCCTCGTGACCAAGGTCCTCGGCAACCCTGGCCTCTGCGTCATCCCGGGTCCCGATGACGCCCAGTCCACCCCGGCGGCCGGGCGACGTCGCCGTCTCGTCGACCACGCCGTCGACGAGGTCGAGCGCCGGCACCGCGTTGCCGGCACACTCTCCTTCGACGATCTGTTGACCCAGCTCCGCGATGCGCTGGTCGACAGCCCGGCCGCAGTTGCCGCACTGCGCCGTCGATTCCGCATCGCCCTCATCGACGAGTTCCAGGACACCGACCCGGTGCAGTGGAAGCTCTTCTCGACGCTGTTCGGAGACCCCGAAGGCGGCTCCACCCTCGTACTCGTCGCGGACCCCAAGCAGGCCATCTACGCCTTTCGGGGTGCGAACGTGCACACGTACCTCGACGCCGCCTACCAGCCCGGAACGTCCCGGTCGACGCTCGGGGTGAACTGGCGATCGGACAAGGCACTTCTCGACGGGCTCGAGCAGCTGCTGGGTGGCGCCACCTTCGGCGACCCCCGTATCGGGTTCGTGCCGGTCAACGCCGCACCCGACCACCGGGGCCGTCGCCTCACGACGGATGACGGCACCGCCCTTCCGGCACTCTGTGTGCGTGCCACCCTCGGCCCCGACATCCCTCGCACCAAGCGCGACCAGGTCGCCACCCAGGCCGCCGACGCCGCCATCGCCCGCGACCTCGCCCTCCAGGTGCAGGAGCTGTTGCAGTCGGCGTCGCTCCCGGCCCGAGGCGACCGAACTGAGCCGCGTCCCGTGCGTCCCGGCGACGTCGCCGTGCTCATCGGAAGGCATTCCGAGGCGCAGGCCATCCAGCGGGCACTTCGCCGCCGAAGCATCCCCGCCATGGTGGCCCGGGGCGACAGTGTGATGAAGTCGGACGCCGCCGCTCAATGGCGTTGGCTCCTCACCGCCCTCACCCGGCCGGCCGACCCGACCCGGGCCCGCACCGTCGCTCTCTCGTGGTTCTTCGGCTGGTCACTGGCGCAGATCGGCTCGGCCGACGACCCCGAACTCAGCGCGGTCCAGGAACGCCTCGTCCAGTGGGCCGAGATCCTCGGCACCCACGGCACGGTCGACTTCTGCGCCCATGTCTGGTCTGACAGCGGCGTCACCGCCCGCGTACTGGCATTTCCGGACGGCGACCGCTTCCTCACCGATCTCGACCACGTTGCCGGGCTGCTGCAGGCGGTCGGCGGCACCAGCCGACGACCGACCGCGGCCGGGCTGCTGGCGATGTTCGACCAGCTGGCAACCGAGCGTGCGGCCGACCCCGAGAACGATGTCACCGCCCGGCGCGTCGAATCGGAAGCCGAAGCGGTGCAGATCATGACGGTGTATGCCGCCAAGGGCCGCGAGTTCCCCGTGGTGTGCGTCCCCACCCTGTGGCGCGGGAGCTACGCCACCGCCAGCGACATCGTGTTCCAGGATCCCGCCAAGGGGCTCCGCACATTCGACATCGCCAACGACCAGGCGTGGCCCACAAAAGTCGAGGCGGCAGCACGCAAGGCGCTCGCCAACGGCGAGGCGGTCGGGGAGAACCTCCGCTTGCTCTACGTGGCCCTCACCCGGGCCGAGCACCAGACGCTGGTGTGGTGGACCCGGGCCCAAGGGAGCGAGAAGACCGGCCTGGCGCGCCTTCTCTTCGCACGCGACGGCGGGACGACAGACCCTGACCGCTTCTCGGGGCCGAAGGTCGCCCTCCCCGCCGATATCGAGGTGCCGGCCGCGCTCGACCTCGCGCTCTCTCCTGCCGGCGATGCCGTGGCCGTGACCATCGCTGGCCTCGCCGACGACCCGGTTGTGCCCTGGGTCGACCAGGCCACACCTCCCCCGTCGGGCCCGCTCGATCTCGCCACCCTCGATCGGGCCCTCGATCGCGCGATCAAACGCTGGTCGTTCAGCGCCATCAGCGACCGGGCCCACGCCGTAGACCTCGACCCCGACGACGAGAGCCTCGGTGACGCCGGCGCCGCCGACGAGCCGGCCGGCACACCCCACGACGACTCGGACGGCAGAATCGAGCCCGGCACCGATATCCCGCTCGGCGCCGTCCGTGGCGGTGCGCAGTTCGGGACCCTGGTCCACGAGGTGCTCGAACGGGTCGACTTCGCGGCCGAGGATCTCGACAGCGAGCTACGAGCCCACGTCGGCGACCGGCTTCGCTGGAACCCCTGGCCCGTCGACGAAGCGACCCTGGTCGCCGGTCTGCGCGCCACAATCGAGGCGCCCCTCGGCCCACTGTTCGCCGGGCGGAAAATGCGCGATTTCGCGGCCCGCGACTGCCTGCGCGAGCTGAGCTTCGAGTTCCGCCTCGGGGAGACGACCCGCCATGCCACCGACCGCGACATCGGTGCGCTCGTGCTGCAGCATCTGCCCGACGACGACCCGCTCCACCCCTGGGCACAGCGCCTCGCTTCCGGGCTGTTCGACGTCGAACTGGCCGGGCATCTCACTGGTTCGATCGACGTAATCTTCCGCGTCCACAACTCTGCGGATCCGGACGCCGAGCCGCGGTTCGTCATCGCCGACTACAAGACCAACACACTGGCCGAAGCCGGACACGAGCCCCAGTCGCGCGACTACCACCCGGACCGCCTTCCGGCCGCCATGGCCGAGCACCACTACCCGCTGCAGGCCCTGCTCTATTCGGTGGCGCTTCACCGCTACCTACGCTGGCGCCTACCCGGCTACGAGCCCTCCGTGCACCTCGGCGGCGCCGCCTACCTCTTCGTGCGCGGCATGACCGGAGCCGACACGCCGACCGTCGACGGACATCCCCACGGGGTCTTCTCCTGGTGCATCCCCGCCGCACTTGTCGCCGCCCTCAGCGATCTGCTCGACGGACGGGAGGTGCCAGCGTGAGCGCCTCGGCTCCGCTTCTGCACCCCGACACCGCCGTGCTCGCACCGTTCGTCGACGCCGGCGTTCTGGACGCGTCGGCCGTCCATGTCGCCGACGCCATTGCCCGATCGGTCGGTGGAGTGGAACCCGAAGTGCTGCTCGGCGCCGCCCTCGCGGCCCGGGCCCCTCGTTTCGGCCACATCTGCGTGGTGCCCGCTGAAGTCGCCGGGTCCATCGTCATCGACGATGCGCTGCTCCCGGCCATCGACACGCTGCCCTGGCCCGATCCGAGCCACTGGGCCGCGCTCCTGGCGGCGAACCCGGCCGTGCGCTGCCCCGACCAGCGGCCGGGCGACGTAACTCTGCCGCTCGTCTGGGATGGCACCCGCCTCTACCTGGAGCGCTACTGGCACTACGAGGAGAACGTCGCCGACGAACTGCTGCGTCGAGCCGGCACCGTTGGAGGCATTACCACCGCATCGGCCGAACTCGATGCCATCCTCGACACGTTCTTCGGACCCGTCGACCCCTTGTTCCCCGATCGTCAACGGGAGGCGGCCCGGCACGCCCTGACCCGTAGGCTCGCCGTCGTGGCCGGCGGGCCGGGCACCGGGAAGACCCGGACGATCGCCCGCCTGCTCGCCGCCGCTCACCGGGTGGCGCTGGAGCGGGGCCAAACCCTGGAGGTGGCGCTGGCCGCCCCCACCGGCAAAGCCTCGGCGCGCATGACGGAGGCGGTGCACAGCGAGGTCGAGATGGCGGGCCTGCCCGAAGACGTCGCCGGCGCCCTGCACGACACCGGGGCCACGACCCTGCACCGGCTGCTGGGCCTCCGCGGAAGCGGGAAGCCCCGTCATGACCGGTTCAACCCCCTGCCCCACGACATGGTCGTGGTCGACGAGACGTCCATGGTGTCCCTCCCTCTGATGGCCCGTCTGCTCGACGCCGTGCGCCCCGACGCCACACTCGTGCTGGTCGGCGACCCGTTTCAGCTGGTGAGCGTCGAGGCCGGCGCCGTGCTCGGGGAAATCGTCGGGCCCGCGGCGACGGAGGCGGCCGAAGGGCCGCTCGCCGCCGACATTGTGCTGCTCGAACGCGTCCACCGGTTCGGCTCAGACTCGGCCATCGCCGCCCTCGCCGATGCCATCCGGACCGGCGACGCGGACCGGGCCGTCGACCTGCTCCGCCACGACAAGACAGGCGAACTGAGCTGGGTCGACGGCGGCGGCGGCGGCATCGACCGCCTCCACCGGGAAGCGGCGGCCGCTGCCGTCGAAGTGGCCCGCGCCGCGTACGCCGGTGACGCCGGGGCCGGCCTGCGCCTCGCATCCGACCTCAAGGTGCTGTGCGCGACCCGACTCGGCCCCCTCGGGGTCTACAGGTGGAGCGACCGCATCGAAACCCTGGTGGCGCGGGAGATGCCCGAAGTGGGAAGTGGCCGACGCTGGTATGTCGGCCGACCCATCATCGTCACCAGCAACGACTATCTCAACCGGCTCTTCAACGGCGACATCGGGCTCGTCGTCGCCGGCGACAACGGACCTGTTGCGGCGTTCCCCGACCCAAGCGGTATCCGCGAGCTGGCCATGTCACAGCTGGGAGACGTCGATACTTGGTGGGCGATGACGATCCACAAGAGCCAAGGCTCGGAATTCCGACGGGTGATCGTCACACTACCCCCACCCCCGTCACCAATCCTCACTCGAGAACTCCTGTACACCGCTGTCACTCGTGCCAAGGAGCAGGTCACCTTGGTGGCCACCGAGTCATCACTGCGCGCCGCGATCGATCGCCCCGTGGCCAGAGCTTCAGGCCTTGGCCCGAAGCTCTGGCCTTGACCGGCTGTCCGCCGTGGCGGACCAGAGGCCCTGGCTGGGTGCCCCCGGTGTCACCGCCGAAGGAGCCTCGGAGGCATCCCGAGTCAGCGTCAAGGAAACTCCGGAACCGACCTTCGCCCTTTTTGGTGGCACGATTGATCTGATGCCATCGATCACTGGGTTGAATCACGTTCGCCTCCCTGTCAGCGACGTAAGCACCAGTACAGATTGGTACGTGACGGTCTTTGAACTCGAAACCCTTCTCTACAATGAGGAGGAATCCGGTCCCATCGGCGCCGTCCTTCGTCACTCGAGTGGTTTTGTGATCGGGTTGCATCTCGACCCGGCCAGGGCAAGAGCGATGCAAGGCTTCGCCATCCTTGGATTGACGGTCGATGACCGTAACGATCTCGAATGGTGGATTCGCCGGCTCGACGGACTGGGCATGAGCCACAGTGGGCCCCAGAAGGGACAGCTGGGGTGGTATCTCGAGGTACCTGATCCCGATGGAATCATCCTCCAGCTGCACACCGGGGAACAGCCGAACGCCGAGGAGGACTGAGGGCCTGCCCCGGCGGTGCTTCTTCCGCGAGACGGTGGAGTGGTGGACCGGATCGGGTGTTTCGCCACCCTTACGGTTCTGATGCGGACGGTGAGGTGAGGACCTTCGGCACTACTGGGCTATCGGCTGTTGGTGCAGCATGGTTCCATGAATACTCTCATTACAGTCTTGGTCCTCGTTGTCGTGGTGCTCCTGATCGGCATGGCGTTGGCGTTGCGGATCGTCAAGCAGTATGAGCAGGGCGTCCTGTTCCGACTGGGACGCGTGATCGGTACGCGCGAGCCTGGGTTGCGGATGATCATTCCGTTCATCGACATCTTGAGACGAATCTCATTGAGGATCGTCACCATGCCGATCCAATCCCAGGGCATCATCACCCGGGACAACGTCAGTGTGGACGTCTCTGCCGTCGCGTACTTCCGTGTCGTCGACGCGGTGAAGTCGGTTGTCGCCATCGAGAGCGTCGACGCCGCCATCGACCAGATCGCTCAAACCACACTCAGGAAGGTGGTGGGCCAACACACCCTCGACGAGACGCTGTCCGAGACTGACCGTATCAATCTCGATATTCGCGAGATCCTCGATCGCACTACCGCGGACTGGGGTGTCGAAGTCACCTTGGTGGAGCTGAAAGACATCCAGCTGCCCGACAGCATGAAGCGGGCGATGGCTCGTCAAGCTGAAGCCGAGCGCGAGAAGCGGGCAAAGATCATCAACGCGGAGGGAGAGTCCCTGGCCGCAGCGGCGTTGGGTGACGCCTCAGACATCATGATGGCCCACCCTTTGGCACTGCAGCTCCGGAATCTCCAGACCCTGGTCGAGATCGGCACGGACAAGAACTCCACCGTCGTGTTCCCCGCCCCGCTGATGTCCACCATTACGGAGCTCGGAACGTTCCTCGCCCGCGAGGCGTCCGCTTCGAAAATGCCAGCACCGGATGCCGCCACCGTGGCTCGAGCAGGCGTGGCGAGAGAGAGCGACCGAGACTGACGAACTCTCCGAAGAGGGTCCAAACGAGCAATGCCGCTAGACGGCCGGTCATCGGGTCACCAGGACCACCCAAGGCAGCCAGCGTCGTCCCGACCAGTCGGCCAGAAGGCTTCGCCACCGGATTGCGTTCGCCCGTCGTCCCGACCGGAATGGAGCACCATCGCCGGGGTTGAAGGCCCGCTCCACCTGGCGATCAAGCCAACGTCGGCATCATGGCCAACTTCGGAGAAATGCCGATCTCAAGAGCGTGGCCCGGCGCGCCGTCGCCTCCTTGCTCATCGCCAAGCTCATCGATTGGCGGGACCGCCGAGCCAGTTGTGGGGCATTTAGCGGGTCAAGTATCACCAGATGAACAGGTTCTTCCAGACAGAAGATCTACATTTCGTCTACACTTGGGCAATGGCGTCGTCCGATACCACCACCGTCCGGGTCCGCCGACCCGATTCCGAACGCCTGGCGGCACTAGCGAAGAGCCGACAGACAACCGTTGTCGAGGTGGTTCACACCGCAATCGACGCTCTGGAGCGCCAAGAGTTCGCCCGTGGCCTGAGCGAGGACTACCGGCACCTGGACCCCGAGAGCCGGGAGGCCCTGTTGGCTGAGTGCCAGGAGTGGGATCCATTGGCTTGATCTGGCGGGGTGAGGTCTACGCCGTGGACCTGGGCATACCGGTTGGACATGAGCCGGCTCGTCTTCGGCCTGGCCTCGTGGTGTCAGCTGACCTGATCAATAATGGGCATGGCGAACTTGTCGGAATCGTTCCCATCACCTCGACTCGGTACGGCTTGCGTAGCCATATTGAACTGGGGCCTGGTACAACCGGACTCGACCATGAGTCTTACGCCCGGTGCGACCAAGTTCGCATGATCTCTACCCGGCGCCTTTCGGCACAACGAGGGCGTGTCGCGAGCGATGAGCTCCACGCGATCGAACAGGCCTTGCAATTCGTCCTCGACCTTTGACAAGTGGGTTCCCACCCGTCATGGGTCGACACCTGTGCGCCATGCGCCTTCCCGGCGTTCAGTCACACCACGAACCGTCTGATCGGCGCGCGTGAACCGCGCAGTGAAGGACGCTCGCGATGCATACAGATCAAGTGATCGGTCGCTGTCTCAGGTGGTAACACCGCCGGCGCTGCGTGCGTCACAATGGAAGAGGCAATTCGAGCGACGGCAGGTGGGAGTCGACGTGGAACCGGCGATTCGTGTCGAGCACCTACAGGTGAGGCGTGGTGGGAGGACCGTGGTAGCGGACGTCTCGTTCACCGTTCCCTCGGGATCTCTGGTCGGCTTGCTCGGCCCGAGCGGATGTGGCAAGACAACGCTCATGCGGTCCCTGGTCGGGACGCAGATCGTAGCCGCCGGGTCGGTGGAATTGTTTGGGCAGCCGGCTGGGTCGCCGGCCCTGCGAAGTCAGGTGGGGTACGTCACCCAGGCACCGTCGGTCTATGCAGATCTCACAGTCTCGGAAAACCTTCGCTACTTCGCCACCGTCTTGGGGGTGCCACCCACTGCCGCCGACCGCGTCATCAACGATGTCGGCCTTGGTCGACACGCCGATACGGTCGTGGGACGCCTCTCAGGGGGCGAGCAGGCGCGCGTCTCGTTGGCCACCGCCCTTCTCGGTTCGCCCCGACTGCTTGTGCTCGACGAGCCCACCGTGGGCCTCGACCCTCTGCTACGGCGAGACATCTGGGTGTTGTTCGCCGCCCTTGCCTCATCCGGGACGACGCTCATCGTGTCGAGCCATGTCATGGAGGAGGCAGAGCGCTGCCAGAGGCTCCTGCTCATGCGCGACGGCCATATCCTGGTGGACGACTCGCCAGAGGCGCTCTTGGCGCGCACCGGATCGACCGACTTCGAATCGGCCTTCATCGCCCTCATCGAGAACCCGTCGACATGACCCTGCGCCGCACCGTTGCCACTACCCGCCGCGTTCTGCGACAGCTGCGCCACGACCTGCGGACTGTGGCCCTGATCTTGGCTGTGCCGGCCGTCCTGATGGGGCTGCTCGCTTGGATCCTCCACGGCCGCGCCGGCGATTTCAACCAGTTCGGGCCACCCTTGCTCGGGATCTTCCCGCTCATCGTCATGTTCCTCGTGACCTCGGTCGCCACCCTTCGCGAGCGGACGAGTGGGACCCTCGAGCGCCTGTTGACCACGCCACTGGCCAAAGCGGACTTCGTCATGGGCTATGCCCTCGCCTTCGGGCTCAGCGCGGTCGTCCAGGCTCTCGTCGTGTCGGGGCTCTCGTTCAGCCTCTACGGCCTTCACGTGAGCGGTTCGGCGTGGCTGGTCGTAGTGGTGGCGGTGATGGACGCCTTACTGGGTACCGCACTCGGACTCTCGCTCAGCGCCCTGGCGTCTACCGAATTCCAGGCCGTGCAGTTCATGCCCGCGTTCATCCTGCCGCAGCTGCTGCTCTGCGGCATCATCGTGCCCC
>OBLU010002339.1_pt1 | contig 17547 bp, 14 predicted proteins | sample 1518681 | NCBI WGS metagenome assembly OBLU01 (sample SAMEA3539304, study PRJEB22396) | soil metagenome | biome: tundra; feature: field; material: soil | place: USA | collected 2010-05 | depth 0.15 m | reverse complement strand
GAGCCTGGCCGGACGGCGACGGACGGCGTGAGCCGCCACGCGGGGCCCGCGGTCGCGCGCCCCGCTCAGGCGTCGCGCGTACGCGTACGCCAAGCGCCGACGGCCAGCCAGACGGTCGCCCAGAGCGCGAGGATCAAGACTCGCGCAGATCGGCCGCGAGACGGAGCGACGGCTCAGCCGCTTGGTGGACCGACCGCGTCGCGGCGCGTCCCGCGCGGCGCGTGAGGGTATCGTTGCGCCCCGGAATGCCTTCCGCCGTCAAGACGACCGTGACCGAGCTGCCGCAATCGCGCGTGCGCGTCGAGGTCGAGGTATCGCCCGAGGAGGTCTCACGCGCCACGGAGGCGGCGGCGCAGCGAATCGGCCGCGACCTCAAGCTCGCCGGCTTTCGCAAGGGCAAGGTGCCCGCGCCCGTCGTGATCGGGCGAATGGGCCGCGAGGCCGTGCTAGACGACGCCGTGCGCGAACGAATGGCACGCTGGTACTCGGCGGCGATCGGCGAGTCGCGGATCGTCACGGTGGGCGATCCCGACATCACCTTCGGCGAGCTGCCAGCGGAGCGCGAGCCGTTCACCTTCTCGTTCGAGATCGGCGTGCGCCCCGTTGCCACGCTCGCAGAGTGGCGCGGGATCGAGGCGCCGCGGCGCGAGACGGCCGTTGCCGATGAGCAGATCGACGCTCAGCTCGAACAGGCTCGCGACCGGCTCGCGCGCCTCGAGCCCGTGGATCGCGCTGCGGCCATGGGCGACTTCGTCGTGATCGACTTCGCCGCCACGGTCGACGGCGAACCGGTCGAGGGCGGGGAGGGCCGCGCACAACTGGTCGAGCTGGGAGCCGGGCGGCTGATCGGAGGCTTGGAGGACGGGATCGTGGGTGCGAGTGCCGGCGAGGAGCGCACACTCGAGCTCAGCTTCCCCGACGACTACGGTGCGCAGAAGTTCGCCGGGCGCGCCGCGCTCTTCGCCGTCAGCGTGACGGAGGTGCGCGAGAAGGTGCTGCCCGCGCTCGACGACGATTTCGCGCTCGACGCGGCGGGCTTCGACACGCTCGCGGAACTGCGCGACGACCTTCGCAGCCGGCTGCTGGTGCTCGACGAGCGTGCTGTCGAACGCGAGTTTCGCGACGCGGTGCTCGAGACGGCGGCGGCGGCCGCGACCATCACGCTGCCCGATGAGCTGATTGACGCGCGCTCGAGGGAGGCGTTTGAACGCGGCCTGCACTCGCTCTCGCACCGCGGCATCAGCAAGGAGGCCTACCTCCAGATCAGCGGCTCGACGGAAGAGGAGTTGATCGCCGGCGCTCGACCGAACGCCGAACGCACGCTGCGGGCCGAGGCCGTGATCGCCGCGATCGTGGCCGCCGAGGCGATCGAGCCGAGCGACGAAGATCTGCTGGCGGCGCTGGAGGGCAGCGTCGAGCCCGATGAGAATGGCCGGGTTCCCGAACCCAAGAAGCTGCTTGCGCAATTGCGCCGGGCCGGGCGGCTCGAGGACCTGCGCGCAGACGTGGCGGCCGAGCAGGCGCTCGAGCGTCTCGTCGAGGCCGCGGTGGCGATCACGCCCGAGCGAGCGGCGGCGCGCGAGAAGCTCTGGACCCCTGGGTCCTAGCTTCATTCAGATCCACGGCGGCGCCCGCGCCGGCGGCGCGCGGCGGTGTTGCGACGTCGTCCGTAGCGCCAGAGCGGCCAATGTAGCGCCAGAGCGGCAGAGTCCGATTGGTAGACTTGGCCTGGAGGCGGTGCTGCTTTGCACTTGCCAGGAGGAATCGAGCCGGGCAAGCGAAACAAAGCGAGGACCATGAGCCCACTGATCCCGATGGTTGTCGAGCAGACCTCGCGGGGCGAGCGCGCCTTCGACATCTACAGCCGTCTGCTCAACGAGCGGATCATTTTCATGGGGACGCCGATCGACGACCAGATCGCCAACCTGATCGTCGCGCAGCTGCTGCATCTCGAGAGCGAGGACCCTGACAAGGACATCTCGCTGTACATCAACACGCCTGGCGGATCCGTGTACGCCGGGCTTGCGATCTACGACACGATGCAGTTCGTCAAGCCAGACGTGCAGACGATCTGCGTGGGCATCGCGATGTCGATGGGCGCGCTGCTGCTCGCCGGCGGCGCGAAGGGCAAGCGGATGGCGCTGCCGAACGCGAAGATCCTGATCCACCAGGTCAGCTCAAGCTTCCAGGGGCAGGCGACCGACATCGAGATCCATGCACGGGAGATCATCGACGTGCGCCGGCGACTCGACGAGATCATCGCGCTGCACACGGGCAAGACGGTCGAGGACGTCAAGACCGACACCGAGCGCGACTACTTCATGAGCTCGGAGGAAGCCACCGCCTACGGCATTATCGACCGCGTGATCACGGAGCACTGAGTGGTCGATGGCTCGGCCGACCGATTCCAACGAGCAGCTGCTGTGCAGCTTCTGCGGTAAGTCCCAGCGACAGGTCAAGAAGCTGATCGCCGGTCCCGGCGTCTACATCTGCGACGAGTGCATCGATCTCTGCAACGAGATCATCGATGAGGAGCTGGTCGCTCCTGCCAGTTTCGACATCTCCGATCTGCCCAAGCCGCGCGAGATCTACGACGTGCTCGACGAGTATGTGATCGGGCAGGACAACGCCAAGCGCACGCTCTCGGTCGCCGTCTACAACCATTACAAGCGCGTCCAGATGATGGCCGCCGACGATGCCGAGATCGAGCTGCAGAAGTCGAACATCCTGCTGCTCGGTCCGACCGGCTGCGGCAAGACGCTGCTGGCGCAGACGCTCGCCCGGATCCTCAACGTGCCGTTCGCGATCGCCGACGCGACCGCGCTGACCGAGGCCGGCTACGTCGGCGAGGATGTCGAGAACATCCTGCTCAAGTTGATCCAGGCCGCCGACTACGACGTCAAGAAGGCCGAGACGGGGATCATCTACATCGACGAGGTCGACAAGATCGCACGCAAGGCCGACAACCCGTCGATCACGCGCGACGTCTCCGGAGAGGGCGTGCAGCAGGCGCTGCTGAAGATCCTCGAGGGCACCTCGGCCTCGGTGCCGCCGCAGGGCGGGCGCAAGCACCCCCACCAGGAGTTCCTGACGATCGACACGACGAACATCCTGTTCATCTGCGGCGGTGCGTTCGCCACCCTCGATCGCGTGATCGAGCGACGGATCGGCCACAAGGGCGTCGGCTTTGGTGCCGCGATCGCCTCGCGCAGCTTCAAGGACACCGGCGAGATCTTCGAGAGCTGCCTGCCCGAGGATCTCGTGCTCTACGGCCTGATCCCCGAGTTCATCGGACGCCTGCCCGTGATGTCCGCCGTCCACCAGCTGACCCACACGGACCTCGTGGCGATCCTCACCGAACCGCGCAACGCGCTCGTCAAGCAGTTCCAACGGTTCTTCTCCTTCGACGGGATCGAGCTCGTGTTCTCCGACGACGCGCTGGTCGCGGTGGCGGAGAAGGCGCTCGAGCGCGAGACCGGCGCGCGCGGTCTGCGCTCGATCATCGAAGAGGTGCTGCTCGAGGTGCAGTTCGAGCTGCCGTCGCGCCGCGACGTGAAGAAGTGCGTGGTGACGCGCGAGACGGTCGAGAAAGGTCTCACGCCGACGCTGGTCACCGAGGCCGTCGCGGAGGAGCCGGCCGCGGCGAACGAGAGCCTCGAAGAAGCGGGCTGATTCCCACCCCAGCGCCGGCCGGTTCGGGCCGCCCGCGAGCGCTCCGGTCCGCGCGCGCCGCCCGTAGACTCATCGCGGTGGCGCAGTCGCGCAAGATCTCTGAGCTGAAGTCGCGCAAGCGCTTCGAGCCGGCGTCGGTCGAGCCGGCGCTGCTCCGCGCCTGGCTGGAGTCAGGACTGTTCCATCCGGCCCCGGAGGGCGTTGCGTCCGAGAACTACTCGATCGCCATCCCGCCGCCCAACATCACCGGCGCGCTGCACATGGGCCACGCGCTGAACGGCTCGATTCAGGACACGTTGATCCGCCACCAGCGGATGGCGGGCCGGCGGACGAAGTGGATCTTCGGCACCGACCACGCCAGCATCGCCACGCAGCGTCAGGTCGAGCGCGAACTGCTGAGCCTGGGCACCAGTCGCGAGGAGCTCGGACGCGACGGCTTCCTGGAGCGGACCTGGAGCTGGCGTGAGCGCTACGGCGCGACGATCGTTGAGCAGTACAAGCGGCTCGGGGCCTCCTGCGACTACACCGACGAGCGGTTCACGCTCGACGCGGACTACGCCGACGCGGTGCTGCGCGTGTTCGTCGAGCTCTACGAGCGCGGCTACATCCACCGCGACAACTACCTGGTCAACTGGGATCCGGGCAGCGGCTCGGCGATCTCGGACCTCGAGGTCGAGGAGCGCGAGGAGACCGACACGCTCTACTCGATCGCCTATCCGCTGGCCGACGGCTCCGGTGAGCTGGTGGTGGCGACGGTGCGGCCCGAGACGATGCTCGCCGACAGCGCCGTCGCGGTCAACCCCGGCGATCAGCGCTACACCCATCTGATCGGCTCGGAGGTGGTGCTGCCACTCGTCGGGAGACGGATGCCGGTGATCGCCGATGAATACGTGAAGCCCGAGTTCGGGACCGGGGCGCTGAAGGTCACTCCGGGCCACGATCCCAACGACTTCGAGATCGGGCGCCGCCACGGCCTCGCGACCCATTCGGTGATCGGCGAGGACGGGCGGATGACCGCGGAGGCCGGGGAGGCCTTCGCCGGGCTGAGTGTCGCGGAGGCCCAGACGGCCGTCGTCGCGGCGCTGGAGGAGCAGGGCGCTCTGAGAGCGCGCGAGCCCTACACCCACACCGTGCCCTACTCGCATCGCTCCGGAGCGCGGATCGAGCCGCTGATCTCGCTGCAGTGGTTCATGCGCATGGACGAACTCGCAGAGCCGGCGATCAGCTGCGTGCTCGACGGGCGCGTGCGCTTTCACCCGGAGCGCTGGAAGCACGTTTACCTCGACTGGATGGGTGGCATCCGCCCCTGGTGCATCTCGCGACAGCTCTGGTGGGGCCACCGCCTGCCGGTCTACTACTGCGACGCCTGTGAGGAGACCTATGTCGCGCGCGTCGCGCCGCAGCGCTGCGGAGCGTGCGACGGGCCGGTGCGCCAAGACGACGACGTGCTCGACACCTGGTTCTCCAGTGCCCTATGGCCGTTCGCGACGCTCGGCTGGCCCGAGCAGACGGACGCGCTGCGCGCGTTCTACCCGACCGACGTGGTCGTCACGGCGCGCGAGATCATCTTCCTCTGGGTCGCGCGGATGATCATGATGGGCCTGGAGTTCACCGGCGAGGTGCCGTTTGCCGACGTGTACGTCCACGCGGTGATCCAGGCGCCCGACGGCCGGCGGATGTCCAAGTCGCTGGGCACGGGCATCGACCCGCTCGAGGAGATCGACCGCCGCGGAGCCGACGCCGTGCGCTTCGGCATGCTCGCGATGTCATCGACCCAGGACGTGCGCTACAGCGTCGAGAAGATCGAGCAGGGCGAGCGGCTCGCGAACAAGCTGTTCAACGCTGCGCGCTTCGTGCTGCTCGCGATCGCCGAGCACGGTGAGACCCCGGCGGCCGCGATCGCGACCAACATCGAGGATCACTGGATCCTCTCGCGCCTCGCGCGCTTCGATCGCGAGCTCAGCGAGCGCATCAACTCCTACGACTTTCCGCGCGCCGCGCTCGCGCTATACGACTTCGTCTATGGCGAGCTGTGCGACTGGTACATCGAGCTGGTCAAGAGCCGCATCGGCGAGCCGCAGCTGCGCTCCACGCTGCGCTTCCTGCTGCGCGAGACGCTGGCAATCGCGCACCCGATCATGCCGTTCGTGACCGAGGAGCTGTGGCAGTACGTGCGCGAGCCGGGCGAGGGGCTGCTAGCCGGCCTCGTGCGGGTCCCGTCCGATGGCTCGGCGATCGACCCCGACGCCGAGGCGGCGCTCGAGCGCGTGATCGGCGCCACCCAGGAGATCCGCCGCTGGCGCGACGAGTTGGGAGTCAAACAGGGCGCGACGGTGACCGCGAGCCTCGATGCGCAGGGCTACGAGGAGCTCGGCGCGCTGCTGTCGCGGATCGCCCGGCTCGAGCTGCGAGACCCCCCATTACGGGCAGGCCCCCCATCGACGGGGGCAGGCGGCGACGAGCGCGCGGCGGTCGCGAGCGTGCCGATTCCCGGCGGGGCGCTGCGGATCCTCGACGGCGTCGATCTGGCCGCGCACGCCGAGCGGCTCGCACGCGAACGCGCCAAGCTTGTCGCCGAGATCGAGCGCCTGCGTTCGAAGCTCTCAAACGACGCCTTCGTCGCCAACGCGCCCGCCGAGCTGGTGGCGAGCGAGCGCGAGAAGCTCGCCAGGCTGGAAGCGGAGCTCGAGGCGCTGTGAGCTCAGCCGATCCGTGCGAGAACTGGAGCGCGCAGGACGCCGAGCGCCACCTGCTGGCGCGTGAGCGCTTCGGCATGCGCTTCGGGCTCGACCGCATGCACCGGCTGCTGAACGTGCTCGAGCTGCCGAGCGTCTCGTACCCGACGGTCCACGTCGTCGGCACGAACGGCAAGTCCTCGACGACTCGCATGATCGCCGCGCTGCTGGCGCGGGAGGGACTGCGAGTCGGCTGCTTCACCTCGCCGCACCTGCTGAGCTATCGCGAGCGCATCCAGCTCGACGAACACGACATCGAACCTGCGCGCTTCGGCGCCGCGGTCGCCCGGACCGTGCGCGCCGCCGAGCTGGTCGACCGCACGGCCTCGCCGGCCGGCGACGTCGTGACGCAGTTCGAGCTGCTGACGGCAGCCGCGCTCTGCGAGTTCGAAGCAGCCGGGGTCGATGTCGCGGTACTCGAGGCGGGGCTCGGGGGGCGCTACGACGCCACCAACATCGTCGACTCGCGCGTCGCGGTGCTGACCAACGTGGGGCTCGAGCACACGCGCTACCTGGGGCCGACCGTCGTCGACATCGCGCGCGAGAAGCTCGACGTCGTGCGCGCCGGAGCGACGCTGGTCGTAGGCGTCGACCTCGATCCAGACGCGCTCGCGCTCGCGCGGAGCACGGCGGCCGAGCGCGGCGCGACGCTGCAGGAGGCTAAGGCTCAAGTTGACGTTGAGTTTCGCTCGGGCGGCGGCTACCAGCGCCGCAACTTCGCCGCGGCCGCCAGCGCCGCACGCGCATTCCTCGGACGAGCGCTCGATCCAGCCCAGATCGCGGAGGTCGCGGGGTCGCTCGTCGTGCGCGGGCGCTTCGAGGTGCTCGACGGCCGGCCCGTGACGCTGCTCGACGGTGCGCACAACGACGGCGGCATCGAGGCGCTGGCCGAGTCACTGCCGGCGTTCACCGCCGGGCGCCGACTGGTCGGGGTGGTCTCGATCCTCGACGACAAGGACGCCGGCGGAATGCTCGCGCGGCTGCTCCTACACTGCGATGCGCTGGTCTGTACGGCGTGCACGAGTCCGCGGGCGCTGCCTGCGGCGACGCTCGCCTCGCTCGCCGGACAGATCGGCGGAGCGGCTGCGACGGTTGTGATGGGGCCGCACCGCGCGCTCGCGCGGGCGCGCGCGCTGGCCGGTGACGACGGCGTGGTGCTGGCCACCGGATCGATCTATCTGATCTCCGATCTGCTGCGCCCGGAGGGTGCAGGAGGGGGCTCCAGGCTGTGAACGACGATGATGGACCGTCGCTGTTGTTGATGATCGCAGGGGTCGCGCTGGCGGTCGCTCTGGTGATCCTCGTGTTCGTCGGGATCGGCTACCTGTTCGGTCGTCTGGTTCTGTAGGCGCGCCCGCTACACTCGCGAAAAGATGCCTGCAACGCTTGCATATTTCGGGATCCAGAACGACGGCGTGAACCTCGCTATCAACCTGCTGATCCTCTTCCTGGTGATCATCTGGCTGGCGATGATCTACTGGACCCGCTCGGACGCCAAGCGCCGGATCGCCGACCCGGTGCTGGTGCTGTGCGCCTCCGCGGCGGCGCTCTTTCCGTTCGTCGGGACGATCGTCTACGTGATCGTGCGCCCGCCCGAGTACCTCGAGGACATCCGTGAGCGCGACCTGGAGATGCAGGCCTCCGAGGCGCGTCTCGCGCAGCTCGCCTACTTCGCCTGCCAGCACTGCGGGCAGGAGGTCGAGAAGGACTTCGTGATCTGCCCGAACTGTCACAGCCGGCTGCGCGACCCCTGCCCGAACTGCCAACGGCCGCTCGAGATGACCTGGAGCATCTGCCCCTACTGCGAGGCGACGGTCGTCGCCGGTCTGCAGCCGCCGCGGCAGCGACGCGAGGCGCTCGCCAGCGAGATGCCACCGGGCCCGTAGCGCTGCGCGTGCGCACGGCCGCGATGCGTGCGACGCCCGGCGCCGCAGATCCTCCGCCGACCTCACCGACTCGACTCAACACAAGGAGACAATCCGATGGAACGCACGCTCGTGCTCGCCAAGCCAGATGCATATTCGCGCCGCCTGAGCGGTGAGATCCTCGCCCGCTTCGAGCGCAAGGGCCTGCAGCCGATCGCGCTGCGCGTGCTGACGATGACGCGCGAGCTTGCCGAGCGCCACTACGCCGAGCACATCGAGAAGCCGTTCTTCGGCGAGCTCGCCGAGTTCATAACCTCTGGCCCGCTGGTCGCGATGGTGCTCGAGGGCCGCTCGGCGATCGCCGCCGCGCGTCAGGTGATCGGGGCCACGAACCCGCTCGAGGCCGCGCCCGGCTCGATCCGCGGCGATCTGGCGATCGCCACCGGCGAGAACCTCGTGCACGGCTCCGACGGGCCCGAGTCGGCGGCGCGCGAGATCGGGATCTTCTTCCCGGAGCTGTAGAGCGAGTTGGTGTCTGACGGAAGCCAACTCGTGCTTGCCTCCCGCTCGCCGCAGCGGCGGGCGATTCTCGAGGCACTGGGGGTGTCGTTCATCGCGCGGCCGTCGGCCTTCGTCGAGTGCGAGAGCGGTGAGGCGGAGCACGTCGCGGCGGACAACGCGCTCGGCAAGGCGTTGGCGGTGGCGCGCGCGGCGGATGAGGTGGTGCTGGGCGTCGACACGGTCGTGTCGCTCGGTGGGCGGCTGTATGGCAAGCCTGGGGACGACGCGCAGGCGCGCGCGACGCTTCGCGCGTTGTCGGGCGCTGCGCACACCGTGGTGAGCGCAATCGCCCTGATCGGGCTCGAGCAGGCGCCGCTGACCGCGACCGCCGCGACGGCGGTGGCCTTCCGCCAGCTCGACGAGCCGACGATCGAGTGGTACGTCGCGACCGGGGAGTGGCGCGATCGCGCGGGCGGCTACGCGATCCAGGGCGCGGGCTGCGCGCTGGTCGCCTCGATCGCCGGCGACTGGACCAACGTGGTCGGCCTGCCGGTCGGCACCCTGCTGGCGCTCTGCCCGGCCCTGCTGGCTGAGCGCAACAATCGTTTCAGCACGCCGGAAGCCCCTGAATTGCAGCGTTAATCGGATCCTCCGGGCCCCGGCGCGGCGGTGTGGAGAGTCTGAGGTCCGCTACACTCCCCACTCCAAGACGGGGGCCTCCTCCGTACAGCCGTCCCCCGCACGTCGGAGGGCAGGCGGCGCGGCGCGTCCGCTCCGATCCACGTCTTGCGCGTTGCCCAAATGGGTATCTTCAGCTACATGACCGGGTTCGGCGGCCGCGACATGGCCGTCGATCTGGGCACGGCTAACACGCTGGTCTACGTTCGCGGTCGGGGCATCGTGCTCTCGGAGCCAAGCGTCGTGGCGATCGATTCACGCACCGGCGAGGTGCACGCCGTCGGGATCGAGGCCAAGCGGATGCTCGGCCGTACGCCGGGCACGATCTCAGCCATCCGGCCGCTGAAGGACGGTGTGATCGCAGACTTCGACGTGACCGAGGAGATGCTGCGCCACTTCATCCAGAAGGTCCACCAGAGCCGCTTCGCACACCCGCGCGTCGTCGTCTGCGTGCCCTCCGGGGTGACCGGTGTGGAGAAGCGCGCGGTCGAAGAGGCCTGCCTCTCGGCCGGCGCGCGCCAGGCCTACCTGATCGAGGAGCCGATGGCCGCCGCGATCGGCGCGGGCCTGCCGGTCGGCGAGCCGACCGGGTCGATGGTCGTGGACATCGGCGGCGGCACCTCCGAGGTCGCGGTGATCTCGCTCGGCGGGATCGTCGTCTCGCAGTCGATCCGGATCGCCGGCGACGAGCTCGACGAGGCGATCATCAACTACGCCAAGCGCGAGTACAAGCTGCTGATCGGGCAGCAGACGGCCGAGGAGCTGAAGCTGGAGATCGGCTCGGCATTCCCGATGGCGGAGGAACTGCAGGCTGAGATTCGCGGTCGCGACATGGTCTCCGGGCTGCCGAAGACCGTGGTGCTGACCAGCGAGGAGATCCGCGTCGCGATCGAGGAGCCGCTGTCGCAGATCGTCGACGCGATCAAGGCCACGCTCGACCGCACGCCGCCGGAGCTGGCCTCCGACATCATGGACCGAGGCATCGTGCTCGCCGGCGGAGGAGCCCTGCTGCAGGGGCTCGCCGACCGGATTCGCGACGAGACCCAGATACCGACGCACCTCGCCGAGTCGCCGCTGACGTGCGTGGCGGTCGGCTCGGGCCGCTCGCTCGAGGAGTTCGAGGTCATCCATCGCACCAACCGCGCCGCCGGGCGCAACGGCAACCGGCGACGCCGACGCTGATGGCAACCATGCCCGCTCACACGCTGCGCGGCTGCGCGCCCCTACCCTGTACTGCTACCCCACTTTCACTGTGCATGACAAGACTGTTCGCCGACGTCGTGCAGTGCTTGCGCTGCTCGTCGTCCTCTCCCTGATCCTGATCAGCGCGAGCTTTGGCGGCTCGGGCGGCGGGCCCCTGAGCACCGTGCAGAGCGGGTTCCTCGACGTGCTCTCGCCGGTCGAGACCGCCGCCAGCAAGGTGCTGACCCCGGTGCACGACCTGTTCAACGCGGTGGGCGACGTCTTCCATGCGGCCAGTCAGCGCGACAAGCTGCGCACGCAGCTGGCCCAGGCGCACGCGACGATAGTCGCGCTGCAGGCGCAGCAGACCGCGAGCCGAGACGCGGCCAAGCTGCACCGGCTCGACGGCACCCTGGCGCTCGCCCCGGACGGGCCGGTGGCTGCCAGCGTGATCCTCCAGCCGGAGAGCCTGTGGGTCAGCCACGTGACGATCGACGTGGGGAGCGGGGACGGCGTGAGTGTCAACGACCCCGTGATCGACGCGGACGGCCTGCTCGGCACGGTGACCGAGGTCGCGGCGGGCTCGGCGATCGTCACGCTGATCAACGACCCCTCGGCAGGCGTCGCGGCGCGTGACAGCTCCAGCCGCGAGAACGGTTTGATCGGGCCGCAGCCCGGGAGTCCGGGCGAGCTGGTGATGAGCTACGTCTCGCTTCCGAGTGAGGTGAAGGTCGGCGATTTGATCGTCACGGCCGGTGAGCGGGCCACCCAGCACGCCTCGCTGTTCCCGGCCAACATCCCGATCGGGCAGGTCACGCAGGTCCCATCCGCGGCCAACCCGGCGTCGGGCACGATCACCGTCACGCCGGCGGCGGATCTCACCTCGCTCGAAAGCGTGCAGGTGCTGACGAGGGTGCCGGGCGGATGAGCGACACCACGAACCTCACGCTGCGCCTGGCGGTGCTCGCCTTCATCTCGGTGCTCGTGCAGATCGCCGGCGTCGCGCAGGTGCGGATCCTCGGCGTCAACGCGGACCTCTCGCCACTGGTCGTGGCGGCCGCCGGATTCCTGACCGGGGCGACGGGCGGCGCGCTGTTCGGCTTCGGCGTCGGGATCTTCGTCGACCTCTCCTTCGCGCAGACGCTCGGCGTCTCGGCCTTGGTCTACTCACTTGTGGGGTATGGCGCCGGACGGGTGCGCGAGCTGCGCGCACCGGAGGCGCCGTTCACGCCGCTCGCGCTGGGTGCCGCGGCGACGGCGATCGCGGCCTGCGGCTATTCGGTGCTCGAGTTCACGCTCGGCGTGACCGCGCCCATCAGCCTGCTGCTCGTCCGTGACATCCTGGTGACCATCGCGCTGAACTCGCTGATCGCCGTTCCGGTCTACTCACTCGTGCGCCGCTGGCTGATACCGGCGCTGCCCGAGGATCCGCGCCGGCGCCGTCGGCGCGCGTATACGACCGGCGGCCTGAGCCCGCTTTCGCGCTCGTGATCGAGCCCCCGCTCCAGCGGCGCGCGCCGCTGCCCCCGCAGCTGAACCGGCGCGTCGGTGTGCTCGGCGTGCTGGTGCTCGTGCTGTTCGGAGTCATCGTCTTTCGTTTGTGGTACCTCCAGGTGCTGACCGGCACCCAGAACGCGGCGCTTGCAACGGCGAACGTCGTGCAGCCGATCACGATCCCGCCGCCGCGCGGCAACATCCTCGACAGCAGCGGGAATGTGCTCGCGACCTATCGCGTCGCACCCGAGGTCGCGATCGTCGCCGACGAGCTGCCGCCGCGTGGCCCGAAGCGACGGACGCTGTACGAGCGGCTCGGGGGCGTGCTCGGGATGCCGTGGGAGGGCATCCGCAAGACCGTCGACAACGTCGCGGTCGCACCTCCCGGGTACGCGCCGACGGACATCAAGGACGACGTCTCCTACCACGCACTTGACTACATCGCCGAGCGCAAGCTGCTCTTCCCGGGCGTCGTCGAGCAGGAGGTCTACCTGCGCTCCTACCCGCAGGGGGACATCGGCTCCGTCGTGCTGGGGCAGGTTGGCCAGATCACCTCCGGCGAAGTCGGGGCGACGGGGTATGAGGGGGTCGCGGCGGCCACGGTCGTCGGCCAGTCAGGGCTCGAGCGCGAGTACCAGAGCTACCTCCAGGGGACCCCGGGCGTCAAGCACGTCGAGATCGACGCCGCCGGCTATCCGATCGGAACTCAGGCGAAGACCCAGCAGCCGGTGCCGGGGGACCAGCTGAGCACCTCGCTCGACCTGCCGCTCGAGCGCGAGGGCTACATCGCGATGCGTCGGGCCCAGGCCGCGGCGCGGGGGCTCGGTAACCCGGCGCCGGCTGCGTCATTCGTGGCGATCGACCCGATGGACGGACGGGTCCTCGCGCTCGGCTCCGATCCGACCTACAACGCGAACGCGTTCGCCGGGCCGATCAGTACGCCCGCCTACGACGCGATCCTGGCGAGCGGTGCGCTCAACGACCGAGCGACCGACGGGCAATACCCGACCGGGTCCACGTTCAAGCCGATCACGGCGCTCGGCGCGCTGAAGCACGGCGTGATCACACCCCAGACGACGCAGGGAGCCGGGGCGTGTCTGACCTTCGGCACGTCGCAGAAGTTCTGCAACTCCGGTCAAGCCGACTACGGCGACCGCGATCTCGTCGACGCGCTGATGGTCTCCGAGGACACCTACTTCTACAAGGTCGGCGCGGCCGCCAACCTGACCAACGACATCCAGGACGAGGCGCGCGCGCTTGGACTCGGCAGCTCCCCGGGGATCGATCTCCCGGGCGGCGGCGCGGCTGGGGTCGTGCCCGATCCGGCCTACGTGGCACGGCTCAACGCGCAATACCTCGCCACCAACTGTGTGGGAAGCCGCCCGCGGCCCGCAGACGCCAAGAACGCGCTCGCGATCAAGGCCTGCTCTCAGCACCTCTACCAGCCGGCCTGGACGATCGGCCAGAACATCCTGCTCGCGACCGGCCAGGGCTTCCTGCTCGCGAGCCCACTGCAGATGGCCGTCGCCTACTCGGCGATCGTCAACAACGGCACGGTCTGGACGCCGCAGATCGGCAGGGCGATCCTGTCGCCGTCGGGCGCGCTGGTGGCGCAGCTGCCGCCGCCCGCTTCGCGCCACCTCTACATCGACCCGACCGATCGGGCGACGGTGATGGCGGGACTGCATGCCGCGGCGCAGAGCTCGCAGGGAACCTCCTACGCGGTGTTCGGCAGCTTCCCGCGCCCGGTCTACGGCAAGACCGGAACCGCCGTGTACACCAACCAGAAGGACCAGTCGTGGTATGTGGTCTACGCTCCTGATCCCAAGCGCCCGATCGTCATCGCGGTGACGATCGAGCAGGGAGGCTTCGGCGCCGCCGCGGCCGCGCCGGCTGCGCGCCTGATGCTCTCGCAATGGTTCGGACTGCCCAAGAAATTCATCGCCGGCACGAGCACTGACCGCTGATGGTCTCGGGCGCGATCCAGACACCGCAACGGGGGCGCGATCCCGGGACGCTGGCGCCACGCTCGCTGCGGCTCGGGCTCGATCCGGCGCTCACGCTGGCCGCGATCGGGCTGGGGATCGTTTCGCTCGTCACGCTGGGCGGCATCAGCCATGCTCAGATGGTCCGCCAGGGCCTGTATTTGGGGGTCGGGCTGGTGGCGATGCTCGTGCTCTCACGCTTTGACTACTCACGCCTGCGCGAGCTGAAGTGGGGTCTCTACGTGATCCTGATCGGCGCGATCCTGGTGGTGCTCGGCGTCGGCCACAGCATCGGCGGCTCGACGCGCTCGATCGGTGTCTCGGCCTTCTCGTTCGAAGGATCGGAACTTGGCAAGGTGCTGCTGATCGTGTTCCTCGCCGCGTTCGTCGTCGACAGCTCGCGCAAGACCTCGAGCCGCCAGCTGGTGGCACGCGTGATGCTGCTGGCGTTGTTCCCGACGATGCTCGTGATCGCCGAGCCGGACCTCGGGTCGGGGCTCGTGTACATCGCCGTGGCCTTCGCGGTGCTCTACATCGCCGGCGTCGACTGGAAGCATCTCGCGGCGATCTTCGCGCTGGGCGTCGCGGCGCTGGCGCTCGTGCTGATCGTCGGACCGCTGGTCGGCTTTCACACCTATCAGGCCGACCGTGTGACCGCGTTCATCGATCCGGGCTCGGTTCCGGCCACGCAGATCAAGAACGCGCTCTACCAGCAGCACGAGTCGCTGATCGCGATCGGCGCCGGGCAGAAGTTCGGCCTCGGCGCCGTCGCGACGAACACGGCTGCCAACTTCGTCCCTCTCAACTCCACGGACTTCATCTTCGCGGCGCTTGCGGAGCGTTTCGGCTTCGCCGGCGCCGCGTTCGTTTTATCGCTGTACGCGTTGATCATCTGGCGGACGCTGCGAATCGTCGCGGCCGCCAAGAACCTGTTCGGCGCGCTGGTTGCCGCCGGAGTCGTTGCGATGCTCTGCTTTCAGGTGTTCGTCAACGTCGGCGTGGCGGTGGACATCCTCCCCGTCACCGGCGTGACGCTGCCCCTGTTGAGCTACGGCGGCTCCTCGGTAATCACCATATTCCTGGCGCTCGGCCTGCTCCAGTCGATCTATGCGCAGGCGCGCATTGCGGCTGGGACGAAGGGCCGTGTGCTCAGCTTCTGACAGAAATGGAAGTCACTCGTGAAAAAGCAAGTACTTGTCAGCGTCGATCGCGGCGAGACCCGCGTTGCGCTGCTGGAGGCCGCCGGCACCCCCGGCGCCTCGAAGCGACGGGGAGGCGGTGGCGCGGACCCCGGCCGGGGCTACCGCGTCGCCGAGCTCTACCTGGAGCGCCGCGGTGCGCGCTCGATCGTCGGGAACATCTACAAGGGGGTCGTTGACAACGTCCTGGTCGGGCTCGAGGCGGCGTTCGTCGACATCGGCCTGGAGAAGAACGGCTTTCTGCACGTCGATGAGATCGTGCTACCCGGGGTGGAGGCGCCGCGGCGAGGACGCGGCTCGGGCCAGGACGCACAGGACATCGCCTCGCTGCTGAAGCCAGGGCAGGACGTCGTCGTGCAGGTCGTCAAGGACCCGCTGAAGACGAAGGGCGCGCGCCTTTCGATGGAGCTGACGATCGCGGGGCGCTACATGGTCTACACGCCGACCGGCGAGGGCGTCGGCGTGTCGCGACGGCTCGAGGACAAGGAGCGTGAGCGGCTGCGGCGCGAGACCAAGGGGCTGGATCTACGCGGCGGCGGCGCGATCGTGCGGACCGCCGCCCACGGCGCGGTCCGCGCCGACTTCGAGCGCGAGATGCTCTACCTGTTCAAGCTGCACGAGGTGTTGGAGAAGCGCGTCGAGACCTCGCGCGCGCCGTCGCTGGTCTTTCAGGAGGCCGACCTCTCGGTACGCGTCGTGCGCGACATCTTCTCGGAGCATTTCGAGCGCGCCGTGGTCGACGACCCCGATCAGCACCACCGGCTGGTCTCGTTCTTCACCCGCACCGCGCCTGAGCTCGTCGGCCGCGTCGAGCTCTATGAGGGCGAGCAGGGGCTGTTCGACGCCTACAAGGTCAACCCGGTGATCGACTCGCTGCTGGGTCGGCGCGTCGACCTCGAAAGCGGCGGCTACCTGATGATCGACTACGCCGAGGCACTGACGGTGATCGATGTCAACACCGGGTCCTTCATCGGGCGCGGCAAGGGCGCACGCCTGGAGGACACGATCACCAAGACCAACCTCGAGGCGGCCGAGGAGGTCGTCAACCAGCTTCGCCTGCGCGACATCGGCGGGATCATCGTCATCGATTTCATCGACATGGCCCGCGCGCGCAACCGCGACGCCGTGCTGAAGACGCTCCGCAAGGCGCTCGATGAGGACCGCACGAAGACGTTCACCGCCGAGATCTCGAGGCTCGGTCTGGTCGAGATGACGCGCCAGAACGTCACCGAGGGGCTCCGCGAGATCATGTCGCGCGAGTGTCCGACCTGCCACGGGGATGGCGTGATCCGCTCGGAGGAGACGATCGCGATCGAGTTCGAGCGGCGCATGCGCGAGGTCGCCGCGGGGAGTCCCGATGCCGAGGCGTTCCTGGTGCAGATGAACCCTCGCGTCAGCGCCCAGTTCACCGGCCACAACGCGCGGGTGCTGCAGGCGCTGGAGGCGCACACCGGCAAGTTCTTCCACTTCGAAGGCTCTGAGGGACTCGCCCTCGACCACTTCATGGTGACCTTGGAGGGCAGCCGCGCCGACGTCGAGGAGCGCGCCGTGCCATTCCGGGTGGGTGAGGAGGTGCTCGTCGAGATCGTCGAACCGCACATGTACGACGCCGACGACGCGGTGGCAAAAATCGACGGCTACATCATCTCGGTGCGCGGTGGCGGTCCGCTCGTCGGCCAGAAGCTGATGGTCCGCATCGAGGAGGTCGGGCGTACCGCGGCGGTCGCCTCGCCGATCGACGCGCTGCCGCCAAGCGTCGAGGAAACCGCCGATGACGTAGAATCACGCCCTCGGCGCCGAGGCCGCAGAGGCGGACGGCGCCGTTCTGCTGAGACGGAGCCGGCTGCCGAAGATCCCATCGCCGGATAAGAAGAGGCCACACCGCACATGTACGCGATCGTCAAGACCGGAGGCAAGCAGTACCGCGTGGAGCAGGGGCAGACCCTGCTCGTCGAGCGGCTGCCCGAAGCCGAGGGCGCGACGGTCTCACTCGAGCCGCTGCTGGTGCGCTCCGAGGAGGCGGTCTTCGATGCCGACGGGCTGTCCAAGGTCGAGGTACAGGCGACGATAGTGGGACATCTGCGCGGCAAGAAGCTGCGCGTCTTCAAGTTCAAGCCGAAGCGCGGCTACCGCCGCCGCACCGGCCATCGCCAGGAGCTGACGCGGATCGAGGTCACCAAGATCGGCACGCGTACTGCCGCACGCGCCGCGGCGGCGTCGGCCAAGCCGGCGGCCG
>OBLU010002338.1_pt1 | contig 17553 bp, 12 predicted proteins | sample 1518681 | NCBI WGS metagenome assembly OBLU01 (sample SAMEA3539304, study PRJEB22396) | soil metagenome | biome: tundra; feature: field; material: soil | place: USA | collected 2010-05 | depth 0.15 m | reverse complement strand
ACTTCTATGGCGCGGAGTCCTTCCGCATGCTTGCCCGATTCCTGACCCAGCCGGTTTCGACCAACCCCGATCTGTTCGCAATGGTGGGTTTCCAACTGGACCGCACGCTGTCCGATCACGGCACCGTGGCGCGCGGCCTCTGCCAGACGGATGATGGAGGCTACCTGGTATCCGTTGAGGAACTGACTGCCATTGAAAGGCAGCCCGGCGGCGCGCGAAACATGGAGCCTGACGGCAGTTTTCGGAACCTGACCGGGCTGGAGATCGTCTCGATGAACTGCTGGGGGTTTACGCTGGGGCTCTTCGGCGGGCTGCGCCGACTCTTCGGCGAGTTTCTTGACCGCAATGAGGCCAACCCTAAAGCGGAGTTCTACCTGCCGACCGCCGTGAATGCGCTAATCAAGCAAGGTCAGGCACGCGTGAAGGTGCTGCCCACCCCGAGCCATTGGTTCGGCGTGACCTATCGCGAGGACCGCCCCGTCGTAATGGAGAGCATCCGGGCGCTAGTTCGCGCTGGCGAATACCCGGAACGGCTTTGGAGTTGAGCCTCCTATGGCCGAGACCAAGCCCAAACACGACCTGCGCTTGGTAGCCGCCCGCTTCCAAATCTGCGGCGACTTCCAGGAAGCGGCTCCTTACGGCAGCGGCCACATCAACGACACCTTCGCCGCTGTCTTCGACCAGGCCGGCAGCCCCATGCGCTACATATTCCAGCGCATCAACCATAACGTCTTCAAGGACCCCGCCGGCCTGATGGGCAACGTCGAGCGCGTCACGGCCCACATCCGGCGCAAGCTGGAAGCCGCCGGCGCGGACCAAATCTCACGCCGCGTCCTCACCCTGGTGCCGGCGCTCGATGGCAAACACTGGTACTCGGACGCCGAAGGAAACCACTGGCGGTGCTACTTTTTCATCCAGCGGGCGAAGAGCTACGACCAGATTGAAGCGCCCCGGCAGGCGTTCGAGGCTGCCCGGGCCTTTGGCGAATTCCAGACGCAGCTCGCCGACCTGCCCGCGCCGCGGTTGTGCGATACAATCCCCAACTTCCACCACACCCGCAGCCGCTTCGACGCGCTGCACCAGGCCATCGAGCAGGATGCCTGCAACCGTGCCGCCGGCGTAAAGGCGGACATCGAGTTCGCAATGAGGCACGAGCCGCTGGTGGATGTGCTGCTCGATTTACAGGCGCGGGGCCTGCTCCCCGAACGGGTCACGCACAACGACTGCAAGTTGAATAATGTGATGCTCGATGACACCACCGCTCAGGGCGTCTGCGTCATCGACTTGGACACCGTAATGCCGGGGCTGACGCTCTATGATTTCGGCGACATGTGTCGCACGGCCACCTGTCCGACCGCCGAGGATGAGCGCGACCTGTCGAAAGTCGAGATGCGCATGGAGATGTTTGAGGCCCTGGTGGGCGGTTACCTCGCGTCTGCCGGCGGGTTTCTCAACCCGGTGGAGAAGGATCACCTCGTGTTCTGCGCCAAGCTCATCACCTTTGAGATCGGCATCCGGTTCCTGGCAGATCACCTGGCGGGCGACCGTTATTTCAAGGTGCATCGTCCGGGCCACAGCGCCGACCGCGCCCGGGTCCAGTTCAAGATGGTCGAGTCCTTCGAGCGAAACGACAGCGCGATGCGCCAGGTGGTGGCGACCACCGTCGCGTAAGAGCTGACGAAGAAGGAACTGCGCCGCACAGCACAAACCCCGAAATAGCGCAGGCCATGCGTCCGTACACACCGCGGAGTCTGCTGTTGCGAAAGCCCGACAGCGGTGCGAGATTGAATCAAGCAAAGGAAAAGCCTATGGAAACAACAGATCATGGAGAGAGCGAGAAGCACGAACTTCGAGCCAAACTGGAAGCCGCCACCGAGAAGGCCAAGGAGGTTTGCAAACGTTTGCAAGAAGAGACCGTCGCCGCTGCGAAGGCCACCGACAAGGCTGTCCGCGAGCATCCGTATCAGGCCATTGGAATCGCGTTCGGCGTGGGCCTGCTGATCGGCGTCTTGGTAACCCGGTGCAGGCGCGACTGAGATCGAATCGGTTTTGGGGGGTGACCGGCCGCTCGACCCCACCCGGAGACTACTGAGGCCGGCAAGGCGTCCTGTTGTAAGCCGCGATCAATCTGGCAGGCTTTCGCGATAGTCTGAGTGTACGGGCGCCGGTTGGATCTGATGGCGCATCCTGCCGCCCGCTACCCCGATCCCAGTGCAAGACTTCAATTTGGTTTTGCACCGCCTCGACCCGGGACTGGAGATGCGTCATTCTGCCTTGGATGCAGGACCTTGACCACCTCGTCTTCATATCCCTTGCCCAATCCATACGGAAGTGGCGAAAACCGTCGAGATTCTTGCTTTAGAGGAGGGAATTCCAGCCGATATAACCTTGCAATCACTGACTTTGAGAATGGTATCAAATAGCGCGGCATTGCGATGAAGAGAATCCTGATCATTGAGGACGACAACTCTCTCCGGTCCACGATTAAGGCCATGCTTTGCAAGCATGGATACGAGGTAATGGAGGCCGGGACTGGTGGAGAGGGGCTCGAATTAGCGCGCGCACAGTTGCCCGACCTGGTTCTAAGTGACGTAAACATGGCCGGGTTGGATGGGTTTGGCGTCCTGAAGAGCTTGCGGTCGCAGCCGGACACTGCGGCGCTGCCGGTCATCCTCATGACTGGCATGCCGGAGAGTCCGGACGCGCGCTTTGGCATGGAACGGGATGCGGACGATTACCTGGCCAAGCCGTTCGAAATGCAGGCCCTGGTCGCCGCTATTCGCGCGAGATTGGATCGGCAGGCGGCGATTGAGACGCACGCCAAGGCGAATGAAAGAACTCTGCTCGAAATCCTTTCCAGCACCCGGGACCTCGTCGCCATCGCCGAGGCCAACGGCGGTCGCCTGCGTTATCTAAACACCTCCGGCCGCAAAATGCTGGGGATCGATCCCAAAGACGAACTCTCACAACTGTGCCTGGGGGATTTTCACGCCGACGCGGAAACCGCGGTGTCCCAGCAAGAAAAGGTCGCCTAGGCCAAGCGCTACGGCAATTGGGTGGGGGAGAGCGCCTTTGTCAATCGCAAGGGCCACCCCGTGCCAGTCTCGAAACAGATTTTGGCGCACCGTTCGCCCGAGGGGGAGGTGGTGTATGTCTCGGTGGTCGCCCGCGATGTTAGCGAGCGGCTGGTGGCGGAACAAGCCATGCGCGACAGCGAGAAACGGTATCGGGACTTGATCGAGTCCCAAGGCGATGGGGTGGTGCTGGCGGACGCTGCCCAACGGTTCACGTTTGCGAATCCCGCAGCCGAAGAACTTCTGAGCGTGCCGGCCGGAGGGCTGGTGGGGCGGTTCTTGCAGGAGTTTGTGGCTGAGAAAGATCGGGCCACGATCCGGGAACAGGTCAAGCTGCGAAGCGAAGGCCAACGGTCGTGTTAAGAGATGGAGATCATCGCCGGCGGGGGAAAGCGGCGGCAGGTTTTCGTTTCGGCAACGCCCCGGGTTGACGGCGAGGGCCGGTTTTGCGGCACGCTGGCGGTGCTGCGGGATATAACCGAACGCAAGCAGGCGGTCGAGAAGGTGGCCCGGTCTGAGCAGTTGCTGCGGACCGTTCTGGATGTGTTGCCGCAGCGGGTTTTCTGGAAGGACCGGGAGGGCCGTTTCCTGGGTGCGAATAACCAGTTTCTCAAAGATTGCGGCATGAGCACAGTGGCCGGGAAGACGGAGGCCGACATGCCCTGGCCGCAGTACCAGGCGGAGCGCTTCTGCGCGGAGGACCAGCGGGCTATCCAGAGCGGCACGGCGCAGCTCGACATTATCGAACAGGTGACCGATGCGACCGGCAAGACGATGTGGCTCTCGACGAGCAAAGTGCCGATGCGCAACGAGCAGGGGGAAGTGGTCGGCGTGCTGGGTACTTATCTGGACCTGACGTTGCTCAAACGGGCGGAGCAGGAGCGCCAGATGATGGAAGTGCAATTGCGCCAGGCTCAGAAGCTCGAGGCTGTCGGCCAACTGGCCGCCGGCATAGCCCACGAAATCAATACGCCCATGCAGTACGTCGCCGACAATACCCGGTTCCTCCAGGACTCCTTCCAGAATATCTGGAAAGTGCTCCAAACCCAGGAGGAACTGCTTTGCGCGGCGAGAAGCAACGCCCTGACGCCGGAACTCATTGCCCGCGCCGAGCAGGCCGCCGCCGCCGGCGATCTTGAGTATCTCTTCGAGCAAATCCCAGCGGCGATCAATGAAACGCTCGAGGGCGTCGGACGCATCACCAAGATCGTGAGCGCCATGAAGGAATTCTCCCACCCGGGCGGCAAGGAGAAGTCCATGGCCAACCTCAACAAAGCGATCGAGAGCACCGCCACCGTCGCGCGCAACGAGTGGAAATACGTCGCAGATATGAACTTGGAACTCGATCCTGATCTGCCCGCCGTTCCTTGCTTCCTGGGCGAATTCAAGCAGGCCGTCCTGAACCTCGTCATCAACGCAGCCCACGCCATTGGTGATGTCGTGAAGGAACGGCCTGGCTCCAAAGGTGCCATCACGGTGCGCACCTGCCGGAACGGGGACCACGTCGAAGTGCGGGTCAGCGATACCGGAGCGGGGATTCCTGATGCTATTCGGCCCCGCATTTTTGAACCGTTCTTTACCACCAAGGCCGTGGGTAAAGGCACCGGCCAGGGCCTCTCAATTGTCTATGGTAACGTGGTCAAGAAGCACGGTGGGACCGTGCGCTTCGAATCGGAGGTCGGCAAAGGGACCACGTTCATCCTTCGTCTGCCGCTAGCGCCGCGCACCGCCGATGCACCGGACGGTCGAGCCGGCTCCCCGGCGGCCAACCTGCCAGCCTGATTTCCCATGAAGAACCTGCTCTTCGTCGATGATGAACCCCGGGTCCTGCAAGGGCTCCAGCGCCAGTTGCGCGTGATGCGCGAAGAGTGGCAGATGGATTTTGTCGAGTCCGGCCCCAAGGCGCTCGAGTTCCTCGCCACTTCGCCCGTGGACGTGTTGGTCACCGACATGATGGTGCCGGGGATGGACGGCGCTCAGCTTCTGACCGAGGTGATGAAGCGCCACCCGGATACTGTGCGGCTGGTGCTCTCAGGCCATGCCGACCGGGAAGCGGTGCTCCGGCTGGTCGGCCCCGTCCATCAATATCTTTCCAAACCCTGCAATGCGGAAGAGCTGCGCACCGCCATCGCGCGGGCGCTCGCCATGCGCGATTTGCTGGCCAGCGAACCGCTCAAGCAACTGGCGTCCCGCATCGACTCTTTGCCCAGCCTGCCCTCCTCGCACGCGCAACTCACTGCGGAGCTGCGCAAACCCGAGCCCTCCGTCGAACGCGTCGCCGATATCATTTCCAGGGACATCGGCATGACCACCAAAATTCTGCAACTGGTCAACTCGGCCTTCTTTGGCCTGTCGCAGCCGGCCAGCAACGTGGTGGAGGCAGTCATGTATCTGGGGTTGGCCACCATCCGGGCGCTCGTGTTGTCCACCCAGGTATTCTCGCAGTTCGACCAGGAAACGATTAAGGCGTTTTCGATCGATGGGATCGCGCAACATTGCTGGATGACCGGAGTGATCGCGCGGCGCATCGCCGAAATCGAGCAACGGGACCCGAAAATCAGCGATCAATGCTTTTTGGCCGGGCTGCTGCACGATCTCGGGTATCTGATCCTGGCCGCTGGCCTGCCCGAGCAATATACCCATGTGCTGCAAGCGGCTCGCGAATCCAACCGTCCCGTGTGGGAGGTCGAACAAACCGAGCTAAGCGCCAGTCACGCCGAAGTCGGCGCGTATTTGCTCGGTCTCTGGGGTCTGCTGACTCCGGTCGTCGAGGCCGTGGCCCTGCACCATCGGCCGGCCGCAGCCACCTGCCAGGGCTTCTCCCCCGTGATTGCCGTGCATGTGGCCGACGTCTTTGCGCACAGTCTGGCCCCCACCTTGCCAGAGCAGGTCGGCGTCGAGATTGACGTGCCCTATCTCGCAACCCTCGGGCTCGACGGACGGCTGGAAGAGTGGAGGGAGCGGTGCATCCTCGATCAGGCGACATGCGGTTAAGATATTATGAGTGAAAAGATCCTCTTTGTTGACGACGATCCCAATCTGCTGGCCTCCTGCGAGCGGACCCTGCGGCGGCATTTCCAGATCGAGACCGCCGACGGCGGCGAAGCCGGTCTGGCGAAACTGGCCAGCCGCGGCCCTTACGCCGTCGTGGTGGCCGACCGCCAGATGCCCCGCATGGACGGCATCGAATTTCTCGGCGCCGTCCGTAAGCGCGCCCCGGACACCAGCCTCCAGTCCTTGACCGACTTCGAGATGGAGTTGCGCATGTCTGATGCCGACGGGCAATGGCGCTGGTTCCATGTGCGCTCCCGCCTGCGGCGGCAGCCGGACGGCCAGGTTCTGTGGGACGGCGTGGTTGCAGACATCACCGAGCGCAAGGCAGCGGAGGAAAAAATCCGCCAGTTGAATGTCGAATTGGAACAGCGCGTAATCGAACGCACTGCCCAGCTCGAAACCACCAACGCCGAGCTGCGACACAGCCGCGCCGAGCTCCGGAGCCTCTTTGAGTCGCTGCCTGGGCTTTACCTGATCCTGACGCCCGACCTCAAAATCGTTGACGCGAGCGACGCCTACCTGAAGGCCACCTTGACCACGCGCGAGGGCATCCTCGGCCGTCAACTTTTTGACGTGTTTCCTGACAACCCGAACGAACCCGGCACAAAGGCGGTCGCAAACATGCAGGCATCCATTGACCGTCTCATCCAGAATGCCGCGTCCGACACTATGGCCATTGCGAGACATGATGTCCGCGGGCCCGACGGTGTTTTCGTGGAATGGCACTGGAGTTCGATCAATTCGCCCATGTTCGGAGCGGATCGCCAGATCAAGTATATCGTCCATCGCGTGGAAGAAGTAACCGAGTATGTGAGGCAAAAGTCGCGATCGGCAAACGACACCGCCGAGTTCCGCGCCCGTACGGAGCAAATGGAGGCCGAAATCTACCAAAGCTCGCAAAAGGTGCAGGCGGCCAACGAGCAGCTTCTTGCCGCCAACAAGGAACTCGAGGCTTTTTCCTATTCTGTGTCGCATGACCTGCGGGCACCCTTGCGGGCGGTTGATGGTTTTGCGCTGATCCTGGCCAACGATCACGCGGCACGGCTCGATCCGGAGCGCCTCCGCTTGCTGCAGGTCATTCGCCGTGAAGCCGCGCGCATGGGGCGCCTCATCGACGATCTGCTGGCCTTCTCCCGGATGGGCCGCCGGGAGATGCGCTTCGCGGAAATCGACATGACCGTGCTCGCGACAACCGTTTTCAAGGAATGTGCCGCCCAGGTCGGCGATCGCAAGGTCCGGCTGACGATGGCTTCGCTGCTCCCGACCCGCGGCGACTCAGCGATGATTCGGCAGGTGCTGGCCAACCTTCTCTCCAATGCCATTAAGTACAGCAGGCCGAGAGAAGTCGCGGAAATCGAGCTGGGGAGCCGGCTGGAGGGGAATGAATGCATTTATTGGGTCAAAGACAACGGGGTCGGGTTCGATCCGAGGTACACCGGCAAACTCTTCGGGGTCTTTCAGCGGTTGCACAGCGACGAAGAGTTTGAGGGCACCGGCGTGGGCTTGGCGCTGGTTCAGCGCATCATCCACCGGCATGGGGGCCGGATTTGGGCGGAGGGCAAGCTCAACGAGGGTGCAAGTTTTTATTTCACACTGCCGAACGCAAAGCAATCATCATGACTGGTCCAACTGAAGTCGAAATCCTGCTGGTGGAAGACAATCCGCGCGATGCGGAACTGACCACCCGGGCGCTGTCGCAACGCAACCTGGCCAACAAACTCACTTGGGTGAAAGATGGCGCGGCGGCGCTGGATCTTATTTTCGGCGACCGGGCTGAGTCTGCCAACGTCATTTCCCCGCTGCCGAAGGTGGTGCTGCTGGATTTGAAACTGCCGAAAGTGGATGGTTTAGAGGTCCTCCGCCGGATCAAATCCGACCAGCGCACCCAGGGCATGCCAGTGGTCATCCTGACCTCCTCCCGCGAGGAACGGGATCTGGTGCGCGGTTATCATCTCGGCGCCAACAGCTATATTGTGAAACCTGTGAGCTTTGAAAACTTCTCTGAAGCTGTCGCCCAAACTGGTTGTTATTGGCTCCTGCTGAACCAACGGCCGGAGAATCCCGCCTACCCACCGACTCCGAATCCCTCCTTATGACCAAGCCGCTCCGCATCCTGATCCTGGAAGACCAGCCGGCCGACGCCGAACTGGTCACGCGCGAACTCCGCGACGCCGGCTTTGACTTCGTCGCGAAGCGAGTCGCGACCGAGAACGAGTTTCTGGCCGAGCTGTGGAACCATGCGCCGCAACTGATCCTGGCGGATTACTCGCTTCCCGCCTACGACGGTTTGTCGGCGCTGGCGGCGGCGCAAAAGCAATGTCCGCAGACGCCCTTCATCTTTGTTTCCGGCTCGTTGGGGGAGGAGCGGGCAATTGAGACGCTGCAGCGCGGTGCGACCGATTACGTGCTCAAAGAGCGGCTGGCGCGGCTGGGACCCGCCGTGCGCCGCGCGCTGCGCGAACGAGACGAAATGCGGAAGCGCGAGCAAGCGCAGAAGGAGCGGCAAGAGAGCGAGGAACAGTTCCGTGCCATGTTCGAAGTGGCCTCCATCGGCATGGCCCAGTCCGATCCGCGGACCGGACAGTGGCTGCGCGTGAACCAGAAAATGTGCGCGATTACCGGTTATTCCGCTGCCGAGATGCTCCGAATGCGAGTCTCCGAGCTCACGCACCCCGACGACCGGCAGAAGGATTGGGAGGAGTTCTGTCGGGTGGTGCGCGGTGAGGCCTCTGATTACCACCTGGAGAAACGCTACGTGCGCAAGGGAGGTGCGGTGGTTTGGGTGAACGTGAACATGACCGTCATCCGGGATGCTGCGGGCCAGCCCATGCGCACTATGGCTACGATTGAGGACATCACTGAGCGCAAGCAGGTCGAGCAGCGCGTCCGTGAGTTGAACATGGTGCTGCGGGCTTCCGGAGCCATCAACGCGCTGATGGTACGGGAGCGTGATCCCAGGCGGCTGCTGGCCGAGGCCAGTAAGATCCTGGTCGAAACCCGCGGCTACCAGTTGGCGTGGATCGGCCTGGTCAAACCGAACTCCAAACAGGTGGTACCGGAGGCCAGTGCCGGGAAGGACGCGGGCTACCTTGACGCGGTGAGTATAACGTGGGACGAGACTCCGACGGGGCAGAGACCGATCGGCGCCGCTATTCGGACCCGCCAGCCGGTGGCCTGCCAGGACACGGCCACCGATCCACGATTTGCACCCTGGAGGGAAGCGGCGATGGCCCACGGTTTTGCTTCCGTGGCCGCGATGCCGATGATTCACGGTTCGCGAGTGCTCGGAGCGGTGGCGGTCTATTCTGAGCGCACCGGAGCCTTCGACGCAGAGGAACTCGCCTTGCTGAAGGAGTTAGCGTCCGATCTGGCCTTTGCGCTGCAGAGCATCGAACACGAGCAGGAGCGCATACGAGCCGAAGAGTCGCTGCGCGAAAACGGGCAGCGCTACCGGTTGCTCTTCAACAGCGGCTACGATGCGGTTTTCGTCCACCAGGGGGGCAGTGCCGGGGGTGCCTCGGGCAAATTCATCGAGGTGAACGACATCGCCTGCCAGCGGCTGGGCTACACCCGGCAGGAGCTGCTCCAAATGTCGGCCCGCGACATCAATGCTCCGGAGACCTTGCCGGACATCCCCAGGATTCGAGCCAAGCTCGCGGTGAACAAGTCGACGATTTCCGAAGGGGTGCACCTCACCAAAGGCGGGCGCCGAATTCCTGTGGAAATCAGCACCTACGTATTTGAGCTCAACGGCAAACCCACGCGCCTCTCCACCGTGAGAGACATCACCGAGCGCAAGGGTGCGGAGGCGCGTTTGCACCTCCTGAGCAAGGCCCTGGAATCCGCGGCCAACGCTATCGTGATCACCGATCGCGGCGGCACCATCACCTGGGCCAATCCGGCGTTCAGCAAGTTGAGCGGTTACCGTCTCGAGGAGGCCCTCGGTCGGAAACCGAGTTTGGTTAAGTCCGGCGAGCACGATCAGGCATTTTACCAGACGCTCTGGGAGACGGTTCTGGCCGGCCGGGTGTGGTCCGCGGAGATGATCAACCGGCGCAAAGACGGCAGCCTTTACACCGAAGAGAACACCATTACGCCGGTGAGCAACGAACAGGGCGAGGTCACTCACTTCATCGCCGTCAAACAGGACATCACCGAGCGCAAACGTGCGGAAGCAACCCTCCGCCAGAAGGAAGAGTATTTCCGCGCATTGACCGAGCAGGCGACGGACGTCACGACGCTTCTCAATGCGGATGGGACCATCCGCTACGATAGTCCCTCGGTGGAGCGGGTCCTCGGCTACAAGCCTGACGAACTCATTGGGCGGAGTGTTTTTGATTTGATTCATCCGGAAGACCTGGCACGCGCGCAGCAAGCTTTGGCGGAATCGGTGCTGACACCGGGCTCAACTACCCGAATCGAGACGCGGCTCCGGCACAAGGATGGCTCCTGGCGCGTGGTGGAAGCCAGCACGCGAAACCTGCTGGACGACCCGAGTGTAAGAGGAATAATCATTAATTCTCGCGACGTCACGGAGCGGAGGCGACTTGAGGAGGACCTGCGCGAGTCAAGCCAGTTTAATCAACAAATTGTGGCCAGTGCCCAGGAGGGCATCATCGTTTACGGTCGCGATCTGAAGTATCAGGTATGGAATACGTTCATGGAGCAACTGACGGGCATTACCGCCAGCAAGGTGCTAGGCAAACATCCAGAAGAGGTGTTCCCGTTCTTGCGGGATACCGGGGTGCTGGCGTCGCTCAAGAGGGCCCTGGACGGCGAGTCCACTCCCGCGCTCGATGTTCCTTTCGAAGGTCTCCCGAGCGGAAAATCGGGTTGGACCTCCGACACGAATGGTCCTCTGCGGAATGCCGCCGGCGAGATCATCGGGGTCATTGGGATTGTGCGGGACATCACCGAGCGCAAGCAGGCCGAGTTGCGGATCGCGGCCTTTGCGAGCCTGGGGCCGCGGCTGAACGCCGCCAAGACCGCCCGAGAGGCGGGCAAAATCATTGTGGGTATGGCCGATGAACTGCTTGGATGGGACGCGTGCCTTTTCCATCTGTATTCTGTCCCCAAGAACAGGCTTTCGGCTTTGGTGTGCATGGACCTCATCAATGGCCGGCGGACGGAATGCAAACCGCCGGGCTTTCCCCGGTCGCCCACGGACTACGCCAAGCGCGCAATCGAGCAAGGGGGCCAATTGATCTTTCGCGACCATCCCCAGGCGATGCAGCCGGAGGGTCTGCCCTTCGGTGTTACGTCCCGGCTCTCTGCTTCGATTATTTGGGTGCCGGTCCGGCACGGGACCGAGATCGTCGGCGTTTTATCGATCCAAAGCTACACGCCCAGGGCCTACGACGCCTCTAGCCTGGAGACGCTGCAAGCGCTGGCGGACCACGGCGGCGGCGCTCTGGAGCGGTTGCGGACACAGGAAGCCTTGGGCGAGAGCGAAGCAAACTTTCGCTCGGTCTGGGAACGCTCGGCTGACGGCATGAGACTGACCGATAAAGAGGGGCGTATCACTGCGGTCAATGAAGCCTTCTGCCGGCTGGTCCAATTGCCGCGGGAGAAGCTGGAAGGGCAGATTTTCTCGGTGGCTTACAAGGGGCATGGCCCAACCGACGGGATCGAACTCTACCAGAAACGGTTTGCAACCGAAGCTATTATTCCCCGACTTACGACGCGGACGCAGTTGTGGAATGGCGCAGAGGTGGACCTGGAGATCTCCAACTCGTTCATCGAACTTGGTCAGCGCGGCAAGATGCTGCTGGGCATTTTCCGGGATGTCTCGGAGCGCAAACACGCGGAGTTGCGTATTGAAGCTTTCTCCAAGCTGGGACAGAGGCTTAGCGCGGCAAAAACGGCCCGTGAAGCGGCGGGGATCATTTCCGAGGTGGCCGGCGATTTGCTCGGGTGGGATGCCTGTTCGTTCAGCTTGTGTTTGCCGTCCAGGGACCTGTTAAACCATGTGCTGCAACTGGACACCATTGAAGGCCGACGGGTGGAATTCAGTCCGGGACTTGAGCCACTTTCGGTGACAGCGCGCCGCGCGGTCGAGACCGGAGGCCAGTTGATCTTGAAAGACAAGCCGGACCAGATGTTGCCGGGCGGCCAGCCATTTGGCGACTCGACACGCCCTTCGGCGTCGATCATGTATGTCCCGATTCGGAAGGGTGCGGAGGCGGTCGGGGTCATGTCCATACAGAGCTACACGCCCCGGGCTTACGATGCAAAGAGCCTCGAAACGTTGCAGGCATTGGCCGATCATTGCGGCGGCGCGCTCGACCGTCTCCGGATGGAGGATGCATGGCAGACCACCCAACACCGGCTCGGCCATCTGCTGACTCAAAGCCCGGCGGTGATCTATTCGCTGAAAACAGACGGAAAGACAACCGAACCAGCCTGGGTGAGCGACAACGTGGAGCGGTTGCTGGGCTACACGGTTGATGAGTGCTACGGGCCGGATGGTTTGTTCAACCAGTTTCATCCCCAGGACCGTCAGGCCGTCATTGACGGCCTCGTCCAACTACTCGCGAAAGGCCAGATCGCGCGGGATTACCGGGTTCGGCACAAGAACGGAGAGTACCGTTGGGTGCGAGACGAACAACGGTTGATCTGCGATGCCGCGGGCGCACCGGTGGAGATCGTCGGATCGTGGGTGGACATTACCGAGCGTAAGGTGCTGGAGGAGCAACTGCGCCAGGCACAGCAGATGGAGGCGGTGGGCCAGCTTGCCGGCGGGGTGGCGCATGATTTCAACAACATGCTGGCCGTCATTCGGGGGAACGCCGAGCTTTTGTTGATGGATGAGGACCAGTACACGACCGAGGCCAAGGAAGGGCTTAAACACATGGTGGAAGCCTCGGAGCGGGCGGCCACGCTCACGCGCCAGTTGCTGGCGTTCAGCCGCAAACAGATCTTGCAACCCCAACCGCTGGTGCTGAACGAGGTCATCGCGAACCTGACCAAGATGCTCAAGCGCGTCATGGGCGAGAACATCGACATGAAATGCGATTTCGCCGCACCGCTGCCTTATGTTCAGGCCGACCCGGGCATGATGGAGCAGGTGATTCTTAACTTCGTCGTCAATGCCCGCGACGCGATGCCGGGGGGAGGCAAACTCCGCGTGGCTACCGAGCACGTGCAACTCGACGAAGCGCAGGCGCGGGTTACCCCCGAGGCGCGCGCCGGCGAGTTTGTTTGTCTCCTGGTCAGCGACACGGGCACCGGGATTGCCCCGGAGGTTTTGCCCCGCATTTTCGAGCCATTCTTCACCACCAAGGCAATCGGGAAGGGCACGGGGCTCGGTCTGGCCACGGTCTATGGGATCGTCCAGCAGCACCAGGGATGGATCGAGGTATCCAGTAAGGTTGGCGAGGGCACCACGTTCAAAGTGTTTCTGCCTGCCATCGCAACTCCCGCCCAGCCGGTGGCGGCATCGCAGGCCGGCGGGGATGTTCGGGGCGGAACGGAGACGATCCTTTTGGTCGAAGACGAGCACGCGGTGCGGATGACGACCCGGCGGATGCTGGAAAGCCGAGGCTACCGGATTCACGAGGCGACATGCGCGCGGGAAGCGCTGGAGCTGTGGCACAGCCACGCGGGGGAGATCGCCCTGCTGCTGACCGACATCATCATGCCGCACGAAATGACGGGCCGTGAACTGGCCGCGCGATTGTGGGAGCAAAGGCCGGGTTTGAAGGTCATTTTCATGAGCGGCTACAGCGCCGAGGTGGTGGGCAAGGACACGGATTTCATCCGGCGGACCAAGAGTGAGTTCCTGCAGAAGCCATGCTCGTCACGGGCCCTCCTGGAAGCCGTGCGCCGATGCCTGGACGAGATAGAATCGGTAGCCGCGTCGGATGAGGCCGATCGTGTGAAATGAAGGCGTGCGAATCCAACGAACCGTGGAGCGAAACGATACGGCCGGAGCAGCCGATTGTCGCCTCCTTTGGCCGAAGGCGCCCTCCAGGGCCTGATGCTGTTGGTGGTGGAGAATGAGGCGCCGTTGCGGGAATTGGAGCCGGAGATCCTGTGCGGCAGGGGTAGCTCATTTCTTGCGCTGGGGGACGACTCCCGCACCAAAAGGGCTGCGGTGATGGCGCCAGTGGAGGTTCCTCCCGGCCGCAGAAACTTCAGAGCCGGCCGAGGAGGGCATGGACAAGCTCTGTTCCGCGCCCCTTGATGTCGAGGCTGCGGCTGCCGTCAAAACGGTATTTATCTTTCAGCCGTTGATAGGTCAGGTCGGAGACCTGGATGCCCCCTGCCTGGCCGAGCGACTCCAGGCGGCAGGCGAGGTTGACAGTGTCGCCCCAAAGGTCGTAGGTGAACTTCCAGCGCCCGATGACTCCGGCAACGACGGAGCCCGTACTGATGCCAATGCGGAGCTGGATGGAGGTGTTGTAAGCGCGGTTGAACTTCTCGATATCTGCCATCAGGTCGAGGGCTAGATCCGCAGTGGCTTCGGCATGGTCGGGACGCGGCAACGGAAGGCCGGCGGCGGCCATGTAAGCGTCGCCGATGGTCTTGATTTTCTCCAAACCGTGCTTTAAGGCGAGCAAGTCGAAGCCCGAGAAGATTTCGTTGAGCAGGTGGACGACCTGGTCCGGGCCGATGTGGGCGGCGAGCGTGGTGAATCCCACCAGGTCGGCCACCAGAACGCTTACGTCGGGGTGGTGTTCGGCGATGTTGACTTCGCCCTGTTTCATCCGGTCGGCGATGGGGCGGGGGAGAATGTTGAGGAGCAGGTTTTCGGCCCTCGCCTGTTCGGCCCGCAGCTCGTCGAAGAGGTGTTTGGCGCGGACGGCGTGGTTGACGCGCAGGGTGAGTTCCTGCAAATCGACCGGTTTGCTCAGGAAATCGCTGGCGCCGGCCGCGATGCCCATCATGCGCTCCATCCGCTCGGAGAGGGCCGTGACAATCAGAATCGGGATGTGGGCCGTGCGGGCATCCTTTTTCAGTCGCCGGCAGACTTCGAAGCCGTCCAGGCGGGGCATCATCACGTCCAGCAGGATGACGTCGGGAGGCCGCTGCTCGACTTTTTGCAGGGCCTGCTCGCCGTTCTCGGCTTCGATAATCTCATAGCCATGCGTTTCCAGCGGATCACGCAGGAGCATGCGGTTTGCTTCGTCGTCGTCCACGACCAGCACGAGCCCGCGACAGCCCAGAGCGCGCGCGGAGGAGGATTTATTACGGATCAAGGTTTCAGTTTGCATATTGGCAGAGGTTTTGTGGTTCGGTGAGCCGCGAGTCGGCAGCGGCGATAAAAGCGGCCACTTTGGCCGCGAAAGTTCTGGTATCAATGGGCTTGGTCATATAGCCGTTGCAGCCCGCGCCCAGCGCGAGGGCTTCGTCGCCCTTCATCGCGTGGGCGGTGAGCGCGATGATGGTCAGGTGACAGGTGGCGGGATCGGCCCGGAGAGTTCTCGTGGCGGCCAATCCGTCCAAGCCGGGCAGACTGAGGTCCATGAGAATGAGGTCCGGCGACAGCTCGCGGGCCGCGCGGAGGCCTTCCTCGGCGGTGGGGGCGCGGCAAACGATAAAGCCGGCGGCTTCGAGCAGGTCCGTGACCAGCTCCAGGTTCAACAGGTTGTCCTCAACCACTAGGATTCTCTTGTTCACGGGTTCACTCCTGAAGCACTGCCTCCGCGGGCGACTCGTCCAGGTGTTCGAGCTTGGTGAGCAGACTGGCCGGCTCGGCCTTGGAGGTAATGGACTGAACCTGAGCGGCCAGACGTTGCCGCTCCGGCTCACTCAGGACGGTGCCGGTATGGATGAGAATAGGGATACTTTTGGTCTCTGGGCGGGCGCGGAGGTCCTCCACCACTTGAATCCCGCTGCAGTCGGGCATGGTCAGGTCGAGGATGATCACATCTGGATGGGAGCCAACGGCGAATTCGATGCCGCTGCGGCCGTTGGCGGCGGCAAGCACCTGGAAGCCTTTGAAGAGAAGCGTTTTGGTGAGCAATTCCAGCAAGGCGGGTTCGTCTTCGATAATCAAGACCGTCCTGACCTCCTTGCCCGCGGAGGTGCTGGTTCGGCCGAGCGCGTCAATGAGCCGGGGCCTGGTCAACGCTTCCGGCGTTCGCTCCCCAGCAAACGGGCTGAACCCATGCTTCCCTTCGGCATCGATGGAGAAAGTGACAACAGGGATTCCGGCTGGAATCCGGGCGCGCAAGTCGCGCAGCTCGTGCTCGGTGTGCTGCCGGGTGATCTGGTGGTCGATGACTACCGCGTAAGGCCGGTTTTTCTTGAGCGTGGCAGCCAGCTCTTGAAGTTTGGAGACGACCGCAACGCCATAGCCCACACCGGTCAGATAGCTGTTGGTCAAGCGCTGGCTTGGGTCATCCTCTGCCACAATCAGGATCAATGGCCGGAGGAGGGTATCTCCGCCCCGCTCCGCCGGGTCGTGCGCCATCGCGGGTTTCGGTTCGGGTTTCTGCAGCGGGAGCAGGAAAGTGAACCGGCTGCCCTTGCCTTCGATGCCTTCACTTTCCACCCGGATTCGCCCCCCATGCAGCTCGATGAGCCGCTTCGTCAACGCCAGTCCCAATCCCGTGCCTTGCTGAAGCCGGCCATACGAGGAGTCCACCTGCTCGAACTCGGCGAAAATGCGTTCTTGGTCTCGCGGGTGGATGCCGATGCCGGTATCCGCCACGGTCACCTGCAGACACTCGCCGGAGAGCGAGGACTTCGATCCCGGCGCGCCTTGCCCGTTCGGATGGTTCCCGCGCGTCGCGGTCACCACAACCCGCCCTTTGTCCGGCGTGAACTTGATGGCGTTGCTGAGGAGGTTGTACATGATTTGCTTGAACTTCGCCTCGTCGGCGAACAGTTCGGAGGGAGCCGCCGCCACGTCGAAGTCGAGGGCGATGCCCTTTTTGTAGGCGATCGTCTTGATGATCACTTGCGCGTTCTCCAGCGCCCGGGCCACGCTGAACGAGCTGCGGGTCAGTTCCAACCTTCCGGCTTCGACCTTGGAGAGGTCGAGGATGTCGTTGATCAATTGCAGGAGGTGCCTGCCGCTGCTAAGGATGTTGTTGGCGTACTTGTACTGCCGATCGTTCAAGTCTCCAAAGGTCTTGTCGCTGAGAATCTCGGAGAAGCCGATGATGGCGTTGAGCGGGGTGCGTAACTCGTGGCTCATGCTGGCAAGGAACTGGCTCTTGGCGCGATTGGCGGCCTCCGCGGCCTCCTTGGTCTGCTGCAGCGCCTCTTCCACCCGCTTGCGCTGGGTGATGTCTGACAGAAGGCCGTCGGCGCCAAACGTGCCGTCCCGAACATAGGTCGAGGGAGCGCGGCTCTGCAACCAAATCCACTGGCCGTCCTTGCGACGAATCCGATATTCCACGTCGAACGCCTTCTCCTTCGCGAACAGCATTTGGTAGGCGAGCTGGACGTTGGGGAAGTCGTTGGGATGGATGCG
>OBLU010002336.1_pt1 | contig 17565 bp, 16 predicted proteins | sample 1518681 | NCBI WGS metagenome assembly OBLU01 (sample SAMEA3539304, study PRJEB22396) | soil metagenome | biome: tundra; feature: field; material: soil | place: USA | collected 2010-05 | depth 0.15 m | reverse complement strand
CTGGAAATGCGGTATACCGGGAAACTGGTATCGAGGGTTCGAATCCCTCTCGCTCCGGATTTCCTTTATAGAATAAGGGATATCGGCGCTGAGTGCAAGCTGCCATGGAGCAGGGCAAACGCAGCGTTCGCGCCACAGACCCAACGCAGACCCAACGATGTCTGGATGCGCTGCGATCTACACCGGTGTGTGGGCTCGCATCCCGGGAGGCTGCATAACTGCAACGCTCTCGGGGCGCTGTCGGAACGCCGCCCCGCTATAGACGGTGTCCAGGTCGCTGTTGTGGAGCCGCGTGACGTAGCGGAGGGTGGCGCGCCCTGAGTTGTCGATGCGGTCGTAGCCGACTCCAAGAGGAGCCTCTCGCCGCGGCCGGCCCGTCGACCTGTGACAACCTCGAGTTGGTGACGGAGAGGTCGGATCCGAAAACCTTGTCAAGGTACTGATGGGGTCCCTTACGGTCTCGAGATCATCGTGGCCTCCGTTCCGTTTGGCCATGGGATCGCGCGTCCGAATTGAATCCAAAGTGACCGTTTACCCGCCGTCGCGATCTCCTTGCACATGGTCTTGAAGATATGTATAGTCCGCGCCAAACAGGGGTTTGTCGAGGAGTGCAGGGATGATCTCGGATCCAGACGAAGTTCGTCCGCTGACCGTCGGAAATGAGGGCGAGTCCGACTTTGCGCTTGAGTTAGAAACGCTCCACGAATCCGTCGCGCACGACTTCACTACGACCGAAGCGGGCATTGTCCCTCTCGACCGCCGCCGGTCGGCGGTGACCCTCGGCGCGGTCTGGCTGGTGCTGGAGGCCGGCTGGGTATACATCTTCACCGGCTTCGCGCTCTACCAGGCAGGACTCAATTTGTGGGAAACGACAATCGATCTCTTGATTGGGGTGGTGTTCTACTTTGCCTACTCCATGGTTGCGGCCTTCATCGGTTCTCGCTCAGGGCAGACGCACTCGCTTCTCTCTCGATCCATCTTCGGGATTGCGGGATCAGGCTTGATCTCGTTAGTGGTCTTTGGGGTGCAGATGGGGTGGGCCGGCTACCAAGCGAATCTCACAGCCGCGCTCTTTGGCGGCCTCTACGGGTGGACCGCGATCCTCGCCATCGGGGTCGTGCTCGGAGTCGTCATGGTGTTCAATAACCTCTTCGGTTTCACCGGTCTCGCGACCTACGCCCGGTACATCGTGTCGCCGCTCCTCATCCTTTGGGTTATATATCTCGTCATACGTGGACTCCTTGAGGGCCACGTTACGAGCGCGAACCCGCAGGCCACGGTTCCTCTAACCCAATTCGCAGCGATTGGGACGGTTATTGGTGCCGCGGTCTGGGGTGCTGAGCCAGATTATTGGCGATACGGCAAGCCGAAGTTCTGGTTCCCATCGCTTCCTCTGGCGTTTGCTCTGATCGTGGGTCTGTTCTTGAGCGGCCTTGCAGGCTGGACGATCGCCAATTTGTCGCCCAGTCTCGATTTTGGACCCGCGGTGGGTACAGCTACGCACTTGTCGCTGTTTGGGTTGACGTGGCTTGCCTTCATCGTGATCCTGATCACACAGGTGGGGATCAACGACGGCAACTACTATGAGTCGATCAACGCGATCCAGAACCTGCTCGGCGGGATCAAGCGCTGGAAGCGGCTGTACAGCGCGTTGATCTGCACAGCGGGCGCGGCCCTCGCTGCGTGGATCATTCCATATGTGATCTCGAACGGATTCTACAAGCTAGCCGCGTTTACGGCAATTGGTGTCCCATCGGCGACCGTCATCATGGCCGTCGACCACTTCGTGTTGCCCCGCCTCTACCGTATATCGCGACCGCTAGATCGCGTACCGACCTGGAGTGAGGCTGGGAAGATCAACTGGGCAGCTGTTTTCGCCTTGGTGGTTAGCGTCACGTTTGGCTCGTTCGCTACTGGGCTCCTAGGAAACAACGTCAACTACTGGGGCTTGGCGCCAGTAGAGACCTGGATCGCTGCCGGCGCCATTTACGTGCTGGCGGTTTGGGTTTCTCGAGCGCTGCGACCTGATTTCCGCTCGATCCTGGGATTCAATAGCACCATCTCGCGGGCGGAAGCCGATAACGGATCGGCGGTCGACATCGGTGCGCCTCGGATGGTGTAAAGCGCAACCGAGAAAGAGGCGGTTTCTGGCGCACGCACTCGGCATGTGCACACCGCTCTCGGTCCATCTGGTTCGCCATCGAGGCTTCGCTCGGACCTTCTCACCGAGCGAAGCCTCGCGACGGAGCTGGTTGGCTAGTCATGCTGTTGGCGCGCCAGAATTCGCCGGCTCGCCTAGGGCGATAAGAAAAGGAGTCCCCTCTTGAACGAGCAGTTTTTTGCGAAGTCAGACCGATTTGTAGCTGGCGGACCGCGAGAGATCGTTGGATATGGCGAGCACCCCCCTCACATCGAATGGCCAAACGGAGCCAGGGTGGCGGTGCAGATCGTCATCAACTACGAGGAAGGGTCCGAAAAGACATACCCGATGGGGGACAACATCAACGACATCATGGGTGAGTTGCCCTGGGTCGTTGAGGGTCAGCGGGACCTGGCGGTCGAATCGATCTATGAGTACGGATCCCGTGCCGGGATATGGCGGCTACTCCGCGTCTTTGACGAGGCGGCGGTTCCTGTGACCTTCTTCGCAACAGCAGTGGCTTTCCAGCGGAATCCTGATGTGGCGCGCAAGGCGGTGACCCGAGGTGATGAAGTCGCCGCCCACGGCTACCGATGGTCGAACCAATTTGAGATGACGCGCGACGAGGAACGTGAGGCGATCCGGCTCGCCGTGGAGTCGCTGACCTCAACGCTCGGACATCGCCCGGTCGGCTGGTACTCGCGTGAGATGAGCGTCAACACCCGCGAGCTTGTAGTCGAAGAAGGGGGATTCGAGTACGACTCCGAATGTTACAACGACGATCTGCCGTACTGGACTCTCGTACACAGCAGGCCTCATCTCGTCGTGCCCTATACACTCACGGTGAACGATGTCCGGTATGTGCTCGGCACGGGATACGGCAGTCCTGAGCACTTCTTTGAATCCGCGCGATCCGAACTCGACAGGCTGCGTCATGATGGCGACGACGTCAACCGAATGATGTCAATCGGACTGCACCCCCGCATCAGTGGCAGGCCGTCTCGGTCGGACGGCATTGCGCGATTTATCGACTATGCGCAATCGGTCGGGGACGTCTGGATCGCAAGGCGCGTGGACATCGCTACGACCTTTCGGGACCAATATCCCGCAGCACGGGCATTCCCAGACGCTCAGAGCTAGCCGGCTCGACTTGGCTCTCCGCCGCTCATCGACTACGGCCCAATCTACGGAGCAGCGTTTGTACCACTTGGACGAACGGCGACTAAACCGCGTCTCCTATGGCCTGAGCGAGACGGCGTACACCTTCAGATAGCTCCTCCGGACTGTAACGGCTGAACGCAAGCCTCAGTGCATTGTGTCCTCGGGCTTGGTCCAGGTAGCAGATGCTGCCCGGGAGGTACGAGGTGCCATGAGCGTGCACGTGTGAAAGGATGGCGGTCGCGTCGATGGGGAGCGTGAGCTCCAACCAGACGAAGTAACCACCGGACGGGTGGGTCCACCGCGCCTTTCCTTCCAGATGGCGGGACAGGGCCGCGAGCAGCGCGTCGCGACGCTCCGCATACGCTTTCCGGAGCCGTTCAACATGGCGATTGTAGTCACCACAGTCAGCAAACTCTGCGACGACAAGGGAACTGAAATGACTGATTCCACCACCTGAATCGAGCATGCCGGATTGGCGGATGCGGTCGGTTAGTGTTGGATCTGAGGTGATGAAACCTGAGCGTAGCCCAGGGGCAAGCGACTTCGAGAACGATCCGAGCCGGGCCACCGTCCCCGGCAGAGCAAGACTCCACAGAGAGGGCGGAGCCGGTCCGTCATATGCGAGCTCGCGATACACATCGTCCTCGACGATGAGAAGGCCGTCATCCGCTGCGAGATCGACGAGCTGTTGTCTTCGGTCGTTCGCGAGGCATCGGCCGGTGGGGTTGTGAAACGTCGGGATCGTGTAGAGGAGCCGCACGTTGCGGCCTTGCCTGCGCAGGAGGCTGAGCGTGGCCTTCAAATCGCGTAGCACGAGACCAGAAGCGTCAGTTGCTATCGCGACCGTCTCCACCGCATGGTCTTTGAGGATGCGGAGGGCTAGGTGGTATGTAGGTGCCTCCACAAGCACGACATCGCCGGGAGCGGTAAGCAACGTCGCAATGTGATCGAGGCCTTGCGAACTCCCAGCTGATAGAACGATCGAATCGAGCCTGGGTGCACCGAGGTCGATCGCTTGAAGCCTTTCCTGGATCCACCCGATAACGGGCCCCGGCCCCGCCGAGGCTCCATAGGCGAGCGCATCGGATCCATAGGTGTCCATAACGCGCGCCGCTGCCCGCTTGAGCCCTTCCACCGGGAGCAGACTTGGGTCGGGGTGACCTACCGCTAAGTCGATGACCCCAGGGAGGGCGTCGAATTGAACGATTGCGAGCGGCGCCTCGCGTGGTTCGCGCCCGCGTTCTTGCGAATCCGGGGGCTCGCGCATGCAGACATAGTATCGGTGGCGCGAGGGCTACCCTCTGCCACGCCTGGGTTTGCGGTTCACAACTCGACCCGACTTCCGCATTGGCACATGGTGGGTTGAATCTAATCGCGGGATTGAGACTTCCACCGATGCGCAGTCTGAATCACCGCTCGGGCGACCACGGTGGAGGGATCCACCCCGACCCCTCCCCAGATGGAGTCGTCCTCGTGTGCGACGAGCGGAAGTTCAGTACACGCTAAGAGCAGGGATTGAGCGCCCCGGCCCACCAGATTCGCGGCGACGAGCCCCAGGTCGTCGCGAGCGCTACCGGTGCGGTTGCCGGCCTTCACCCCATCAGGCCCATAGATCGCGTTCATGATGACGGCTTGCTCACCGGGGTTGGGAGGAATCGCCGTCGCGCCTGCATCTTCGAGTGCCCTTTGATACACGCCTGACGACAACGTTCCACTGGTGGCCAGGATGCCGACGCGTGCGTTGCCACCATCAGTTGCAGCAGCGGTGGCAAGCCCGATCCAATCAACCACTTCGATCCCGGCCCCCTCCGACAGCTCAACGCGAAACACGTTAGCGGTGTTGCACGGAATCACCGCGAAGGCACAGCCGGCCGCGCGCAACCGCTCGAGGCCCAGAATCATTGCCGGGCGCGGATCCTCGCCCGTACCCAGCAAGAAATCCGTGCGGTCGGGTATCTGTGGAAACGAGTCGATGACCACGTGAAGATGCTCTTGATCGTTTCGGGCGTCGGTCATCATGATGAGGTGCTCGTAGAAGGCGGCAGTCGCACTTGGTCCCATTCCACCCAAAATGCCTACTATGGGCTCCCCGATGGAGCCCGATTTGGCCTTCGCTACCATTGTGCTAGTCACGAGGGGTTGGAACGCTCGGTAGCTGTAGCGCCGGGTGGTACAATTGCGTCGCCTGAGCCCACCAAATCCGTTTGGTCGCCGACGGTCGTGGGGACAATCCTCCGACTTGGGAAACGCATGAACAATCCAATTGACGGAAGTCGAACATTGCTGTATTTATCCAATGCGGATGTTGTGTCCGTTGGGCCGACCATGGCCGAGACCATACCGTTGGTAGAGTCAATTCTAAAGGCGCGAGGCCGCGGCGAGTTGATCATGCCGCCGAAGGTCGCGCTCTTTGGTTCAGCGTCCAATTGGTATCATGCGCAGCTCTCGTACTCCCCCTCGATGAGTCGCGGTGCCATCAAGTGGCAATCAGGTTATCCGAGTAACCTGGGGATTGGTCTTCCGTCGATCATGGGTCTACTCATACTCAATGATGGGGCAACGGGAGCGCCATTGGTGGTAATGGAGAGTGGCTGGCTCACCGCTCAACGAACCGGGGCGGTCAGCGCAGTTACGGCAAGGGCGCTGGGTAAAGCCGAGGCACGCAGCGTCGCTCTGCTCGGCTGCGGCAAGCAGGCGATGACGCAGCTGGAGGCGTTGAGCGAGGCGCTGCCATTGATTGAGGCGATATATCTTTACGACGTCGATCCTCAGGCGGCTCAGCGCTTCGAGGAGTGGGCAGCCGGCAAATTCGCGCAGTTGCACTTTCATGTGCTCGACGGCGCGAGAGCTGCGGTAGAGGCAGCCGACATCGTCGTCACGATGGGCCCGATCGTCAAGGACGCAGTTCGGCCTATCCAAGCCGACTGGCTTCAAGCCGGCGCTCTCGGGCTCCCCTTGGACTACGACTGTTATTGGAGCGCTGCGGCGCTCCGGGCAGTCGATCGCTATTTCGTCGATGACCTTGAGCAATTCAACGGTTATCGGACCCATGGGGAGTTCTTTCAGGACGAGGTCACTATTGCCGGTGACCTGCCCAACGTTCTGGTCGGCCAAGTAGCCGGACGGGAAACAGATCAGCAGCGAATCATTTCGATGAACCTGGGGCTCGCAGTGGAGGATCTCGCTGTGGCGGTTGAAATCGCGCGGCGAGCTGAGGCGGCTTCGGTTGGACAACGACTACCGCTTTAGCCAGTGCTTGTGCACCTTCTTTCTCTTCATGGATACTGGGCCGCTCGGAGGGATGTCATGTCGAGGGACGACCATGTGCTGTGACCAGCGCCACGGGTGGGATGACTCACGTGGGATCTGACCGAGTCGCCAGCGGTGCACGTACAGGGACCGTGCTGCAGCCAATCGACGGCTTTGGCAACGCCTTCTCGCCAGGGTTGCCGTATGCGAGGGGAGCCATCCTGAACAGCGGCGAAGCCGAGTTCCTCAAACTCGCCGAAGCGCGACGTCACATCCGGCAGAGGGTTCTCAACGGTGGTCGGGAGCGCATTTTCGACATCTCGGGCCTGGAGCGGGGGATGCCACCAGGCGATCAGGACCTCTACAGCGACGAACTCAGTTCCGCCGTGCACTGGCAGCGCGTGCATGAGCTAGGGCTGGCGCACCTTGGAGGGAACGCAACCGCCCACGATATCCTCATTTGCAATCGGCAGTCAGCGGCGCTGTTTGCCGCCCTGATGGTCATGGTCACCCCAAGCTCCACCGTCGTTGGTTTCTCCCCGAGCTATTCGCATCCAGCTGTGACGCGCCCCGTTCGGTTCCTGGGGGCGCGATTCGTGGATACGAATACAATCGGCGACTTTGAGGTGGCTGTCGGTGAGGTGGGTGGTCCTGTAGTCGCTGTACTGACACGCCTTCCGGTTTCCTACGCCGGAGTCATGTCCTTCGACGATCTCCAGACGGCAATCGCGTTGTGTCAGCGTCGAGGGATCCCGATCTTGGTCGATGACGCGGGAGGCGCTCGCGTGGCGCCAGCCGTGTTCGGACAACCGCGTTCTCTCCAGTTGGGGGTCGATGTCGCGACAACTGGCCTCGACAAATACGGCACGATAGGCCCTCGACTCGGACTCATGGGTGGGCGAAGGGACTTGGTGGCAGCCATCACGACCACTGCGTTTCAGTACGGGCTCGAGGCACGTCCGATGCTCTACGCAGCAGTTATCCGATCGTTGGACCAATACGATGAAGCGCGCGTCCGCGACTTGACCACCTCGACGCAGCTGTTCGGCGAAGCGCTGCACGCGAGACTGGGATCGTCCGTTACTCAGACCCCCATCGCCGTCAAGATCGAGGCGGACAACCTCCTCGCACTGGTTCTCGCGCGTTCTGGGGAGGCGGTGCCACCGATTGTTCCCTACGAGGCCACTGCTGCAGTGGCGATGCTGCTGCTGCGCGACTACGGCATGCTCACCGTGCACTTCGCTGGGGTTCCCCCTGGAACCGCCGCGCTCTTGTTCAAGTTCACGCCACCCGAGGTGCTCGACCGCTTGGGAGGCGTCACGAAGATTGCCGGCTTCGTCGACGCTGCCATCGATCAGGTTGCTGAGATGCTGGGCGATCCAGACGCCATTCGTGAACTCCTTGTCGGTGGGGGCACCTCGGATTGACGCCCTAAGAAGTGTCGAAAGGCTCCAAACGTCAACCGCCTACGGCCCCCGGGTCCATCGTTGTAGCTGAAGGCTAGGTATCGAGGAGTGGTGTCATGCTCGACCTACTAATCGCCGGTGGCGAGGTCGCATCGCCCGCATCAGTCGCGCGCCTCGACGTGGGTGTCAAGGACGGCAAGATTGCATTCCTGGCGACGCCAGGGGCTTTCGACGGTACTGCCGCTCGCACTATCGACGCCACCGGCAAGATTGTTGTGCCGGGAGGTGTGGATGCGCATGTGCATTTCAGCATGCCCTGGAGTCCAACCCTGGTTGCCCAATCTGCGACGGCCGGCGGGAGAGCAGCGGCCTTTGGCGGTACCACCACCTTCATCGACTTTGCCGTGCAACACGACGCGGGAAGTCTTCTTGATGCTATTTCGGTCAAGCGTGATGAGCTGAAGGGAGACAAGCCTAGCGTCGATTACGCCCTCCACGCCATGATCACCGGTCAGAGCACCCTTGACGTGCTGGATGAAATGCCAGATGCCATCAAAGAGGGCATCACGTCGTTCAAGATGTACACGACGTTCTCTCCCACGCCAGACGGAACCACGGCCGGCATGTATTCAGATGATGGACGGATCTGGGGTGTGATGTCACAGGCAGCCCACCTGGGCGGCATTGTGATGGTCCACTGCGAAGACGACTCCATCATTGCTCACAACATCCATTGCCTCTACCGCGATGGTCAGCAGCAGGCAGGGAACATGCCCAAGGCGAGGACCGGCTTGGCTGAGGAAGCGGCAGTCCGGCGGATGCTGCTGTTGTCTCGGCGGTCCAATTCTCCGCTGTATGTGTGCCATATTTCGTCGCGGTTCGGAATGGAGGCGCTCGCTGAGGCACGCGACGCACACATCCCCGCCTTCGGCGAGGTCTTGCACAACAATCTGAGCTACACATCAGCAGAGTACGAGCGACCCGACGGCATGCTCTACCACTGCTTCCCGGGTTTGAAGGCGGAGGACGACCAGAAGGCGCTCTGGGAAGGGATAACCGACGGCGTCGTCGACACGGTCTCCTCTGACGAATTCACAGTCCCGAGGGCTGACAAACTCGCCGGACAGACCGTCGACGCGGCATCCGGAGGTCACAACGGAATTGAAACCCGTATCGGCGTCTTCTATTCGGGCGCGGTCACTCAGCGATCGCTCTCGCTGAGGCGGTTCGTTGAGCTCACCTCAGAAGGGCCCGCGAGGTTGTTCGGGCTGTATCCACGGAAAGGAGCCATTGCGCCGGGAAGCGATGCAGACATCGTGCTGCTTGACCCTAAGGCAGCCATGACGATTCGTCAAACCGACCTGCACTCGGCGTGCGACTACAGCATCTGGGACGGCTGGGAGTGCGCCGGATATCCCTCGACGACGATCCTTCGCGGCAACGTTCTGGTGGAGGATGGGCAGTGGGTCGGATCGGAGGGGCTGGGGGATTTCCTGCGCTGCACTTCACCGAATGAGCCATGACGTCGGTGGCACTCGGCAACACGACGACCGCTGAGGATGTCGGGAACCAGCGAGCTGAGGGCGAGGTGCCCCGTGTCGGTGTGATCTTCACCGGCGGATCAATTGATTGCGTCGGCACCGACCGTCTTGACCTCGCCTGGTACGTCGAGACGGGGCAACGGCTGGAGAACCACCAACTGCTCGAGCGCATACCCGAGGTCGTTCAGATCGCCGAGGTGGACGAGGTTCCATTCAGAAAGCTGCCAAGCCATGCCCTGTCAAGTACCGATTGGCTCCAACTGGCTGACGTCGTCTCCGCATCTCTGGAGAACGAGAACATGGCCGGCGCGGTGATCACGCATGGCACAAACAACCTCGAGGAGACAGCGTACTTCCTCCATCTTGTCCTCAATTCAGACAAGCCAGTGGTCCTCACCGGATCAATGCGGCCGCCGTCGGGGCTGAGCCCTGATGGGGATCTGAATCTGCTGAATGCGATCCGCGTGGCGGCGAGCCCATCCGCCCGACATCGCGGTGTGCTCGTCGTCCTCAACGACACGATCCACTCCGCACGGGACGTGACCAAGAGCTCGACCATGAGGGTCGACACTTTTCAAGACCGCGAACTCGGCCCCTTGGGCTTCGCCGATCCAGACGGAAACGTCATCTTCTACCACGATATTCTGAGACGACACACGGCGACTAGTGACTTCGCCATCGGCGATGTCGACGCTCTCCCGAGAGTCGACATCGTCCTGTCATACGTTGGGGCGGATCAAGTCATGATCGACGCAGCTGTGTCGCATGGTGCCCGAGGCATCGTCTGCGCCGCCTATGGAGCTGGGTACCTCAGCCCGGCCCAGGAGACGGCCCTCGAGGCTGCGCGTCGGTCGGGGGTGGCTGTTTGCATAGCAAGTCGCGTTGGATCCGGTCGCGTTGTCCGAAGCCCAAGTATCGCCAAACGAGGATTCATCGCAGCGGGTAACCTCCTGCCGTGGAAGGCTCGATTGCTGCTGAGCTTGGCGCTGACTCGGACCAAGGATACGGACGCCATTCAAGCAATGTTCGACACCTACTGAAGTCGAGGAGATTCCGCTGTGTATGAGATCGATGGGAAACGCGTCTATACCGAGCTGGCCGAGTTGGTCGAACCTTCCCACACGGCCCTGGCCGTGATCGATATGCAGAAGGATTTCTGCTCGCCTGAGGGAAGCTTCGCGAAGCAGGGTCTGGACCTCTCGCCGTACGAATCGATGGTGCCCCGCTTGGCGAGATTGCTTAAGGCCGCAAGATCTTCTGACGTCACCGTCATCCACTTGCAGATGACGTCGCTCCCCGGTCATCGAATCGAGTCGCCGGCGCAGATCCGCTTCAACATGCTTCAGCGCCCGGTCGGTGGGGGCACACCTGTGTCCCTCACATACACCGTGGAGGGCACTGAAGGACATCAGATCATCCCGGAGTTGAGCCCGATGGCCTCGGAATTCATTGTCCCCAAGTACCGGTCGAGCGGCTTCTGGGGGACAAATCTGGACATGATCCTAGGCAGCAACGGGCTGGAGACGGTGATTGTCACCGGCTGCACCACAGAGGGTTGTGTCGAGTCGACCGCGCGGGACGCCCTGTTCAACGACTACTACGTCGTCGTGGCGGAGGACTGTGTCGCCAGTGACCTTGCGGAACAACACGAGGCGTCGCTGGTGCTCATGCGAAAGCGGTTCGACGTGGTGACCTCGGATGCCATTCGCGCCGTCTGGCTTGGGCGCTAGCTCGGGATCCGGTAAGGCCTAGAGATCGTGACTGTGTTCGGATCGGACTTCGCCGTGCTGGGTGCAGATGAACTGCGGCAGAGCCTGCCGATGGTCGAGTTGATCGCGGCGATCTCGACTGAGTTCGCTCGGAGTCCCACGACACCGAAGCGAACGGTCATCGAACTGCCAGGTGAGCGGTGGCAAATCATGTCGAGCTACTCGCCCGAGGCGGGATTGGTGTGTAAGGTCGTGAACGTAGCGCTACAACGCCGGTCGAATGGCTATCCGCTCATCTCGGGGGCTTTGATGTTGTTGAGCCCACAAGGAGATATCAGAGCCATAATCGACGCAGGCACGTCGAACGCCCGACGAAGTGGTGCGGTGGCCGCGTGGGCAACGTCGATGCTGGCCAGGCGAGACGCAGGAGTTCTGGCGCTGTTCGGTGTCGGTAGCCTGGCTGAGCCTCAGATCGAAGCAATCAATTGTGTTCGGCCCCTGCGCGAGATCCGGGTAGTGGCGGGAAGCGAAGAGCATGCTCGGAGTTTCGCCGCTCGCATGCGCGAACACGGATGGAACATCCGAGCCGAATCAGTCGCTGGAGCGTTGGATGGGGCGGACATCGTTTCCACATGCACGACATCGCCAACGCCGGTGTTTCCCGACGACCTCATTGAGGTGGGCGCACATATCAACGCCATTGGACAGTACCGCCCCGACCGTCGAGAAATCCCCGCTGCAACCGTGGCGCGTGCGAAGGTGGTGGTTGAGAGCTTGGCGACGGCGTGGGACGAAGCGGGGGAGCTCATCCTCACGCGAGACGAGGGACTCATCAGTGACAGCCACGTGGTAGGGGAGCTCATCCATGCCGAGTCGTTGGCGAGCGTCCGGGAGTCTGAGCGAGATATCACCCTCTTCAAGTCCGTCGGCAGCGCGGTGGCTGATCTGGCGGCTGCGCGCGTCGTCCTTGAGCACTTGGACGGACGCCAAATCACCTCGTGATTGGCACTATCGAGAGGCGTCTTATGGAGGCGAGCATGAGCCCCGAACAATACCCGTTGGAGGGATGAGCATGTCAGCAAGCAGTGAGCGGGTTGCGATAGTGACTGGTGGTGGCACCGGCCTCGGGAGAGCGATGGCCATCGCCTTGGCATCTGACGGTACCGACGTCGTTGTCAACTTTTCGCGTTCGGAGCGCGAGGCGGCGGAGACCGCAGGTGTTATCCAGGATATGGGTAGGCGAGCGAAGGTTGTTCGTGCAGACGTCGCGGTCGAAGCCCAAGTCGCCGCGATGGTCCGTGAGGCAATGAATGAGTTTGGGCGGATCGACTATCTCATCATCAACGCAGGTACGACGGTGTTCTGCGACCTCAGCGATCTGGACGGAGTTACGGAGCCCGACTGGGACCGGATTCTCGGCGTGAACGTCAAGGGCGCGTGGTTCTGCGCGAAACATGCTGCGCCTCATATGAAAGAACGTGGCGGGCACATTGTCACCATATCGTCCACGGCGGGACTGATGACGATGGGGTCGAGCATTCCGTATTGCGTCTCCAAGGCCGGCCTACTGCACCTGACACGGTTGCTCGCCAGAGCCCTGGCCCCGAGTATCCAGGTGAACTCAATCGCGCCCGGACTTCTGGATACTCGGTGGGGCCGCCTTCATGGGGAGGCTGGCATGGCAGCATATGTGGAGAGTTCTCTCCTCCACCGTGTTCCCTCGCTGGACGACGTCTGCGCTCAGCTGTTGGTGCTGTTGAGGAGTCGGTCGACAACCGGCCAGACATTTGTGATGGACGGAGGTTTGACGGTGTGACTTCTGCCGATCGCACAGTGCGTCGGTGAGAGGCTCTCTCGCATGGTAAAGCGCCCGGACACGATCGTCGACACTGACGTGCTCATCGTCGGTGGGGGTGCAATCGGCATCGCCACCGCCTACTATCTCGCGAGCCATGGTCTCGGCGTCACGGTGGTCGAGCAGGGTACCGTCGGGGCGGCTTGCTCATGGGGCAATGCAGGGTTGATTGCTGCAAGTCAAATTACGCCTCTCGCATCGCCCCGAGCGTTACTTCAAGCAATGGAGGGCGTGTTTGATCGTAGCGGGCCCGTCGTGATACGGCCGCGGCTTGATCCCGGTTTCCTACGATGGTCGACACGATTCCTGTCCCAGTGCTTTCAGAAGTCATCCCGGTCGAGGCGCGCCCTTAACGCTCTCGCAGTGCTGAGCAGCGACCTGCACAAGCAGCTAGCGGCTGAGATACCTGTTGACTACGGTTACAGTCAATTAGGGTGGCTCCATGTGTTCAGGACCGAGAGTGGTCTCAAGCACGAGATGCGAAGTGCAGCGGCCCTGTCCGACTTCGGGATTCGATCGGTGGTTCTGGATCGGACGCAGGTCCAAAGCGTGGAGCCTATAGTGAGTGATGGAGTGGTTGGCGGTATTCATTTCACTGACGATGCGCACTTGCAGCCGGGGCCATTTGTTGAAACGTTGGCTGAGCGGGCACGGCTGAAGGGTGCGGCGATTGTCACGGGAACGACCGTCCGGGGGTTCAGGTCAGAGGGGAGCCGCGTATCCGCGGTGCTGACTTCCCAGGGTCCAATCTCGTGCAAGTGGCTTGTTCTTGCGGCCGGCGCCTGGACAAGGCCTCTCGGCCGCCGCTTGGGCATGAACATCCCTATCGAACCCGCCAAAGGGCATTCGATCACGTTCACGCCAGATCGACAACTCACAGTTCCCGTCATGCTGTCGGAACTGCACATCTCGATTTCACCGCAGGGCGCCGATGCGAGGGTAACCAGTGGTCTTGAATTCGCAGGCTTTAGCACCGCTCTGAGCGAGAGACGGCTGGCGCGTATGCTGAAGGAGCCCGCGCGTTACATCGACGGGTTGGGTGCCAAACCGGGCACCCGGTGGGTGGGCTTCCGTCCGTTGACCCCTGACGATCTGCCAATCATTGGACCTGTACGTCGTTTTGCGAATGTCCTCATCGGCTCTGGCCATGGGACGCTCGGAATCACCTTGGCACCCGGTACGGCTCGCATCATCTGCGATCAAATCCTCGGGTCAGCGAGTCCGATAGACTCGAGGCCCTTCATGCCGAGCCGGTTCCGAGTTTAAGCGTCAGGAGATCTCTGTTTGCCAGGACTCAGGCTGAGCGACTACGAGAGCGGCCTATTGACCGGCAGCCACGGGGAGGGAGCGCGTCTCGCGATCCAAATCATCGTTGAGTATGCTCAGGCGCTGGGTGCAGTTGAGCTACTCCCAATCACGCGCGCTCACATTGACGGGTGCCTCTACCATGGTGAATCGGGGCTGGACTTCGCCCAGAAGCTCACGGACGGCGGCGCCGCGGTAGTGGTTGACACCACGCTCAACGTAGGTGGCGTCGACCTCATACACCCGCATCTCAATCTGGGAGATCCGAAGCGTGCGGAGCAGGCAAGCAAGCTGATGAGACTCTACGAGAACATGGGTTGCAGACCTACCTGGACGTGCGCCCCGTATCAACTGGTCAGTCGCCCCACGTTTGGCGAGCACGTTGCATGGGCGGAGTCGAATGCAGTTGTCTTCATCAATTCGGTTGTGGGCGCACGGAGTGAGCGATACGGGGACTTCATCGACATCTGCGCTGCGCTGACGGCAAGAGTGCCGAAACATGGCCTGCACATCACTGAGAACCGGCGCGGCGAGGAGATCTTTGACGTGTCGGACCTTCCGCCTGAGTGGGAAGAGACGGCGCTCTTTTGGCCACTGCTGGGCCTGATTGTGGGCCGCGCCGTGGGCAAGCGTGTTCCAGTCGTGACTGGAGTTCGGCGCCGGCCAACTGAGGATGACCTCAAGGCATTCGGAGCTGCCGCCGCGGCAGCAGGATCAGTAGCGCTGTACCACGTCGTCGGGTTCACAGCCGAGGCGCCCAACCTGGATGCTGCTCTGCAAGGTGAATCGCCGTCACGCGTTGTGCCAGTCACCGGCGCAATGCTGCGGGAGGGTGCGGCGACGATCGACTCGCGCGGCGGGGGCATACTGGCGGCGGTGAGTGTCGGAACGCCGCACTTTTCTCTGTCGGAATTCGGACAATTGGTCACCTGTATCGATGGACGGCGACGAAACTCTCAGGTTGAATTCTATGTGTCCACCAGTAGGGTCACCCTTGAGGAAGTCGCGCGACGCGGTTGGCTCGATCTCCTCACCGCATTTGGTGCTGAGGTCGTGGTAGACACGTGCACCTATTTCGCTCCCATTATCAGAAACCCAAGCGGTCTCGTCATGACCAACTCCGCGAAGTGGGCGTACTACGCGCCAGGTAACATAGGAGCGAAGGTCGTGCTCGGTACGCTCTCAGACTGCGTCTCGTCTGCGGTATTGGGGAAGGTTGTGAGAGGGAGTCTTCCCCCTGGTTGAGCACGATCGGACCGTCCGTATTGAGTCGCTGGTCGCTGGAGAAGCCGTGGGCCGGGCGGTTGTCTTGGAGGAACCCCTGAGCCTTTGGGGAGGACTTGACCCGGCGACAGGACTAATAATCGACGCCCACCATCCCCAGCACGGTGTGCAAGTTGGCGGAACGATTCTCGTAATGCCGAGCGGGCGCGGTTCTAGCTCAAGTAGCAGTGTCCTTGTGGAGGCAGTCCGACGGCAGACTAATCCGGTGGCGCTCTTGCTATTCGAGATTGACGAGATTCTGATCCTGGCGGCAATCGTTGCCAGGGCTCTCTACGGTGTGTTGGTCCCAGTGGCCCTGCTGGACAGCACGGGACACACCTCTGTCCGCACCGGCGACTTTGTCGAAATCGATGATTCGCACATCAAGGTTACGCGCGGATAACCAGGGAGCAGGCTCTACCCTTCGAGAGGTGAGTCTGCGGCGCGACGCCACTGTGCCAGAACCTGTTGGATATGCTCGGCTGTGATATCTCGATGCGTGACAAGTCGCAAGCGTTTGCCAACGACTTTGCACAGCACTCCGTAGCTCGAGAGTCGCTGGCACATTGCGGCCACTCCAACGCCCGACGGTTCCGGATCCGCGAAAACGATGTTTGTGCGAACCGTCTCGGGGTCTACCACTCCGGGCGAGGCAGCCGCAATACCCTCCGCAAGTTGTCTCGCGGTAGCGTGATCCTCCGCAAGCCGAGCTCGTCCCTCCTCCAGGGCAATGAGCCCTGCTGCGGCCAGGATGCCGGCTTGACGCCATCCCCCGCCCAACTGAAGCTTGCGCTCGCGAACCTCCTCGACGAACGGCTCGGAGCCGCAGACCACAGAGCCCACTGGCGCTCCCAAGCCCTTTGAGAGACAGAACATAAGGCCGTCGACCAGATCGCAATATGCCAGTGGCGACACGCCGCGCGCCACGGCGGCATTGAAAAGGCGGGCGCCGTCCATATACACCGCCACGCCCGCCGCATGCGCGGCCGCGGCGGCCTCGCCCATGGCTTCGGAGGACCAAGGGAATCCGGAAGCAGACTGATGCGTATTCTCAACGACAACCAAGTCGACGCTTCTCGGGTACCGGTCGAGCACAGCTCCAACCTGATCGCCGGAGAGTTCCCCGTGGGGTGAGGGAACCTCGGCGAACGATAGCCCCGCCATGAGTGCACTGGCGCCTCTCTCCTTGTTGGCAACGTGCGCGCCCTCTGCACATACGACAATGTGCCCGGCGCGCGCGAGTGCCAGCATTGCCAGCTGATTTGCCATCGTTCCGCTGGCAACAAAGACGGCAGCATCCTTTCCGACAACCTCGGCACAACGCTCCTCGAGTCTGTTGACCGTGGGATCTTCACGAGCACCGTCGTCGCCCACGACCGCGCACGCCATGGCGCGGCGCATGGCGTCGGTCGGCTGGGTCGCAGTGTCGGAGCGTAGGTCGATGGTCATTCGTTTGCAACAGCCGAGAGGGGTATCGCCATATAGAGCGGGTCCGCGACACTATATCGGGTCCGAAACTTGACGTCAAGGACGCCAATATCCAGAATGTGCGAGCACCTTGGATCCGAAATCTTCGCTCCGAGTCGAGGTGGACATAGACGGCACAGAAGGGGATGAGCAATGAGTGAGCGCGGATGGGGGAGGCTAGTGGGGAAGGTGGCGATCGTCACAGGAGGGGGCCGGGGCATCGGCGCGGCAATCTGTCGGCGTTATGCGATCGAGGGTGCCAAGGTGGTGGTCGCCGACATCGAAGCTAACACGGCTCGTGAAACCGTGCGGCAGATCGTCGATGGTGGCGACGAAGCCATCGCCGTTACTGCGGATGTCAGCGACGGTGCCCAGGTTGCGCACCTTGTGGCCGAGACGCTGCGCGCGTACGGGTCCGTCGACATCCTCGTCAATAACGCCGCCATCGTCCGAGCGGCCGCCCGCCATT
>OBLU010002335.1_pt1 | contig 17569 bp, 16 predicted proteins | sample 1518681 | NCBI WGS metagenome assembly OBLU01 (sample SAMEA3539304, study PRJEB22396) | soil metagenome | biome: tundra; feature: field; material: soil | place: USA | collected 2010-05 | depth 0.15 m | reverse complement strand
CGCCCGGGGCGAGCGCAGCGAGAGGCCGGTTGCGCTCCCGACCGCGCCTGCGAGACTGAAGGAGTCGGGATGCGCCGTGGACCCCGCTGCCGGGGACCTAGAGCCGGAGCGCACGACGTGACCAGCGGAAGGGACCCGCGTGGGCTGGTGCTGTCAGAGATGGGCGGCTGTGTGAATGCCCCTCGACGGCCTGCCGCGCCCGGCACCCCTTGACTGAACGGATCGACTACGGGGATCCGGCACGCTCCTGGCGTTCGCAACAGAACCCGGTAGGCGGGTCGTTCCCGCCTACCGGGGGTAACAGCCGCTGCGCGCCGACGGGGGTTTCATCAGCCGCCGCTGCCGAGGGCCCGGGGACCTGGGCCCGTGAGGCGGGCGCCGCCGAGGTCAGCCTGCTGGCCTTTCGCGTGCCCAGCCCCATAGCCGTTGCCGCTGTAGGTCAGCCGGGTCTTGCGGGTGAGCGGGTATGCCTGGTCGATGGCGCGCTTGATGACCTGCCTACGGTCAGCAAGCACCAGCGCCGTCCGGGACCCGGACTCGGCCGCCGGGACGCTCGCCTGGGCAGCGGCCTGCTGCTCGGCGGCCCGGACACGGGAGACCACCGCGGTGGCGAACCCGAGCAGCCAGCTGCGCCGCCACGCCCGCGGGCTCCTGGTCCAAGCAGGCACGTCCGCTGCGGCCAGGCCCTGCCACATCTGCACCAGCGACGACGTATACAACACGTCAGCCCGTTCGATGTCGGAGACAAACCCGAATACGTGGATCCGGCTGCCCGACCCGCTCACCGGGAGAACGACGCACTGGCAGCGCATGGCCGACGCCAGGCCACACAAAAGGTGCGCCTGGACCCGCGCCCACGGGTTGGGAATGTCGATGACCCGGTCGCCGGGCCGATCGGTCTCCGGCTTCGCGTCGGCCAGCAGCGCCCGGTCGATGCCGTACCGAGCCATGAGCTCAGCGGCTTTGGCTGTTAGCGCCTCTGCCTCGGCGGGTGTCACACCGACCGCTTCGGCCTTGGCTAGCAATTTGCGGACACGCTGAAGGAGCGTGGTGTCACTAGGCATAACGATTTCCTTTCCTCAACGGAAGCCCGATGCGGATGTGGTCGTCCTCAGGCCGGGGCGCCGAGCTGTGGACGCGATGGGGTGTCAACTGCATGGGAGGTGGGGGCGGGCAGGCTGCCCGCCCCCACCCGGGATGGGTCAGGAGGTGGTGACGCCGGACAGGACGCGCGCCTCGGCCTGCTCACCGGCGGGGAGGTCGTTCGGCTCCCCGTTCGCGGCGGCCAGGCGCGCGGCCTTACGGGCCGCGTAGCCAGTGCGGACGGTGTCGAACGCCATCGACGCGGCGATCTCCCGGGCCCGCAGCGCCACGCGGCCACGGGGCTCACCGTTAGCGGTCGCGGCCCAGGCCTCAGCGATGAAGTCGTCGGCCAGGACGGTCACCCGGTCGCCCTTTCGCACCGATTGTGCCGTGCGGGTGGCCAGCAGCCCGAACGCGGTGACCTTCACCCAGCGGGTGATGCCGTCGCCGGAACCGCGGGCGGGCAGGTCCACGGCCAGCCGCAACTCGACGCCATCGGTGCCGTCGCGGGTAGTGAACGTGCGGGGATCATCGCCGAGGCAGCCGGTGACGGTGACGCTGATCGCGTTCATGGGATTCCTCCTGGTGCGTGACCGGGAGGGTTGGCCGCCCTGGTGGCGGCCTGGGGACTGCGCGGCCCTTCCCGGCGGTCAGGTGTCCGCGCCGGGCAAGGAAGGGCCCGCCACCGGGCAGCCCGGGCGGGCAAGATGTTTTGCCCGCGGCAAAAGGAAGCAGCGCCGGCGCAGCCGGCACCAAGAAAGCCGCGGAACTGCAAAAGATCTCTGCCCGCCCGGATCAGCGGCCCGGTTGCGGGAACGCCCGCGCGGCGCAGACTGACCAAGCCGGGGAAGGAACGAACCGCAGTCCGCCCGCCACCGCCAGCCAACCCAAAGGACTCCGTTACGCACACAGGAGAATTGCGAAGCCGATCGCAGTCCCCAACTGCTAGGCGTTGACGGCGCTCCCCCGCTCACCTTTCCATGCCCGGCCACTGCCCGCCAGAACACCTGGCCCTAGCCAGCCTGGGCCCAGGCGGCAGGAAGAGACGCTCACTGGTACGAGCAGCAGTCCGGGCGTTGACGCCCTGCCAGTCTCCGGACCAATGTCGTCAGCTGCCGCAGGTAACTGCTCTCACATCGCCCGAGACCGGTCGGCTCTAGCAACTGTGGCGTTGGGCGTCCGGATCTGCTTGATATGGAGGTGATCGCGAGGCCCAATGATCAAGGTACTGTGCCTCGACCACTCTGATATCAGGCGTCATGTGGGCCGAAGGCACAGGTGATAAAAGATCACCCACTAATGCCGCTGATAGTATGAATGCCCAACTTCAACTAGCCTTTGATGTTGAAACTAGGCTCAGGACCACGGGCCTTTGTTTCTTAAGAAGTTAGGCTTGTGGTTCGTCTTCCGAGGCGAACTCATCGTACGGCCGTAGCGACTCTGTAAGCGCGTTAATGAGTGCGTGCAGCTCCACTTCGTCCAGCGAGCGCATCTTTTCCGCCGACAGCTGCACACGGTCTCCGTGAGCGTTGGTGATGACAATACGTACATCAGTCCTTCGGCTTCGAAGCCACTGCAGCAATAGCTGAACGAAGCTATTGAGGACTCCAGCCCTCAGGGTGACCGCTAGGGCATTCGCCATCGCACCCATCGAACCCGGCTGAGGTTGCGGTTGAGCAAGGCGAAGTCGGTCGCCTATCTTAGCGTCGTCACTTAGCCATGCCTTTAGCAACGGCAATTGTGACTCGGATTGCTCACCCACAACCGTCACCGTTGCGTCCTGCGATACGCCAAGACTTCGCTTTGCCCTGATACGTCTGCGAAGTTGCAGTGCGTCGTCGTGGCGGCCGAGGTCTTGCAGGACTGCCGCGAGGTTGTTCATGGTTGCCAGCGTGCTGGGATGATCGGAGCCCAGGACTCGCTCGCGTGCCCGTAGGACGTTCACATACATTTCCCGCGCCTCGTCGTGGCGGCCGAGGTCTTGCAGGACTGCCGCGAAGTTGTTCATGGTTGCCAGCGTGCTGGGATGATCGGAGCCCAGGACTCGCTCGCGTGCCCGTAGGACGTTCACATACATTTCCCGCGCCTCGTCGTGGCGGCCGAGGTCTTGCAGGACTGCCGCGAAGTTGTTCATGGTTGCCAGCGTGCTGGGATGATCGGAGCCCAGGACTCGCTCGCGTGCCCGTAGGACGTTCACATACATTTCCCGCGCCTCGTCGTGGCGGCCGAGGTCTTGCAGGACTGCCGCGGAGTTGTTCATGGTTGCCAGCGTGCTGGGATGATCGGAGCCCAGGACTCGCTGACAGGTTAGGTAAGTGCGCTCATGAAAAGATTGCGCAGCGCTTAGGTCACCTTGATCCTGCAAAACAGCAGCGAGGTTGTTCATTGCTGCCAGCGTGTCCGGGTGATCCCTGCCCAGTATGCGCTCGCGCAGTTCCAGAACCTCTCGGTAGACCGTTGTGGCCTCGGCGCCGAACTGGCGGAACTCTCTCACGGCGTCGTCATCAGCTGGCTCGCTGGCCTCTTCAAAGCGCAACCGCAATGCATCGCCGAGGTTGGACAGGGCGGCCAGACGATCGGGCTCGCCTGGTGGCGTGAGTTCCACCGCCCGGCGAATGGCAGCTATCGCCTCGTCGAGGTCAGCCGCGTTCCCGGTGCGGTCACCTCGGCGCAAGAGTGCCGCACCGAGGTTGGACAGGGCAGCCTGATGATCGGGCTCGCCTGGTGGCGTGAGTTCCACCGCCCGGCGAATGGCAGCTATCGCCTCGTCGAGGTCAGCCGCGTTCCCGGTGCGGTCACCTCGGCGCAAGAGTGCCGCACCGAGGTTGGACAGGGCAGCCTGATGATCGGGCTCGCCTGGTGGCGTGAGTTCCACCGCCCGGCGAATGGCAGCTATCGCCTCGTCGAGGTCAGCCGCGTTCCCGGTGCGGTCACCTCGGCGCAAGAGTGCCGCACCGAGGTTGGACAGGGCAGCCTGATGATCGGGCTCGCCTGGTGGCGTGAGTTCCACCGCCCGGCGAATGGCAGCTATCGCCTCGTCGAGGTCAGCCGCGTTCCCGGTGCGGTCACCTCGGCGCAAGAGTGCCGCACCGAGGTTGGACAGGGCAGCCTGATGATCGGGCTCGCCTGGTGGCGTGAGTTCCACCGCCCGGCGAATGGCAGCTATCGCCTCGTCGAGGTCAGCCACGTTCCCAGTGCGGTCAAAGCGGTCCCAGAGTGCCTCACTCAGCTCGAAGGAGGCACGGGTGCTACCGGAGTCAGTCATCAGACGATTTCTCCTCGCCCAGCTGTCTAATCCAGGCCAAAGCCGTCTCCGGCGTAAGGATGAAGTCAAGAGTGCGAGAGGTCGGATTCCACTTTGCGATCACAGTTGATTCGTCGACTCCCGGTGACAAATCAGAAGAGTAGATTTTGGTCGACTCTGCTGAGCCATCGCTGGGGCCGGGATTCGGAATCTTATCCCGTTCGGCGAATGATAGCCCAGCCGGGCCCCGTTGAGGTATTGGTGCACTCACTGCCCCGAGCAGTATGCCCTTCAGGGCCAGGTAAGACCGATGTCGAGTCGAGTCTGGCTGGATAATGGTAGAATGGTCACCAGGTAGGACGCCAGTGTCGGGGAAAACGCCTTTAGCGGAGGTTGGGGTAACAACATTGTCTTGTTCGCCTGCGTAGACATGTACGGGCACACCGCATTGATCCGAGCTAGTCCGCTGCGCATGAACAATCCTATTGATCACAACCTGTTGGGTGGCACTTACCGACTCATGGATAGGGCGCAACTCGCGTTCTTGCGGATGCGACCAGAACGGGATCCGCCGTCTCGCTGCGAGAAACAATTCGGAGCCTGAGTTAGGACAGGCAAACATGACAACTCGCCGAATCCGCCTTAGGTCATTCCCGCGTCCTCCCATAACTGTACGGGCCAAATAACGTTGTACAATTAGCCCACCTTGGCTATGGGATACTAGAATCACATCGGAGTAGTCGGCTGCCTCGGTCTCAAGATAGGTTCGCAGGCTGTCCGCGAGTACATCGAAGTCAGGGATTCTCCTCAGAGGATTGAGGCTGAATTTGGGTGAGGGATATTCGAAATCAAGCAGCTCCAAGTCGGCCAAATCTGAATCAGAGACCATAAGACCACGGAATGTCGACCATATTTGACCTGACGAGAATAGCCCGTGCACGAAGACGACCACAGCCTGCTTCATGGTCAATCTAGCTCCGTTTAGGGTCGTGAGAGTTCGTGGACGAAGACTACCGGGTCGCAGATCATTGGTGGCGTGTACCGCCTCCGACAGCAGCATCCGCTTCTGCCGCCGCTGATGCGCGGATGCCGTGGCCAGCACGATAGCCAGGGACACCAGACCGCCCGGCACCACAGGAGTTGCCGCGCGTGTGGCCGTTGGGACTGTATCCTCACTGCACCCGCGGCCCAAGCTGCTTGCGGCCGGCGCGCCGCGAGCAGTCCGGACAAGATCAGCCCACCGCCGCCTCGGGTCGGGGTTTCCCGGCAAGGCTCCGGCTTGGGCGCCGACATCGCGGGGGTCGCGATCACCGGCCTGGCCGGGCGCATCGGCAAGAGCAACGGCCGCACGAGGGGCTCCTCGACGGCTTCTTCAGACTGCTGGGGCTGCTGATCCTGGCCGTCATCATCTGGCGCGAACGGGCAGGATCGCTCTCCGGGTGCCCCTTATAGCTGGTTCACTGCCCCGCTGTTGCCACCTGCGCCGCGCGCCGCGCCGCCGCCTGAGCTCCCTCGTGCGCGGGCTCATGGTGCTGGCCGGCGGGGCCTGCTCATGGCCGCCTGGAATCGAAGTACATCTGGATCGCGGTCGCCGGTTTCGTGATGATGCTCGCGGCTGGGACATTGTTGTTCCGGCGCAAGCACAGGGCGACGCCATGAAGGCATGAACGCCGCCAAGCGGTGTGGTCACTGCGGCTGCCGGGCCTGCGCTGGCGTCCCGCCAACCTACTGTGCTCTCCGGCGACAGCAGGTCGTGGCTCTCCGGCGACAGCAGGTCGTCCGTGACCGCCGCCGGTGGCTATGCCGGGGTACGGGAAACCTGAGTAAGGATGTCGGCGGCGCTGGTGACGCATGCGGCGCCGTGTCGGCTTATGAGCTCGTGGCAACCGGCCGACACGGCGGAGGTAACCGGGCCAGGGACAACCATCAGGGGACGGGCCAGCTGCGTGGCGTGCAGGGCGGTGTTCATCGAACCGCTGCGCGATGCCGCCTCTACGACGACGGTCGCGCAGCCCAGAGCGGTGATGATGCGGTTCCGCGCTAGGAAGCGCAGCCGGGTAGGGCGAAGGCCGGGAGGGTATTCGCTGATAACGGCCCCGTGGGCGGTGATGTCGGCGAGCAGGCTGCGGTGCTCCCGGGGGTAAGGGATGTCGGGGCCGCTGGCCAGCACAGCGATGGTGATTCCGCCGACGGCCAGCGCGCCTGTGTGCCCGGCGGCGTCGATGCCGTAGGCGGCACCAGACACGATGGCCCACCCTCGGCTGGCCAGGTCCGCTGCGATCTCGGTGGCCATGTGGGTCCCGTAGGCCGTCGCGGCGCGGGCGCCGACGATGGCTAGGGACTTCGCGCAGCGGGCCCGGAGGTCAGCGCGGCCGCGGACCCACAGCGCTAAGGGCCGTGCGGTGCCCAGATCGTCGAGTCCGGATGGCCACTCGGGGTCACCAGGGCAGACGAGGCGGATACCGTCCCGCGCGGCGGCGATCAGCCCGCCATCAGAAGGGATGCTGGGGAGCTGGGCGCGCCAGTGGGAGACGATGGGCCGGAATCGAGCCGCCTGGGCGGGATCTAGAGCACCGGCGGCTGCGGCGGGGATGGCGCCTGACCTGATCGAGGCGAGCACCTCGCCTGGGCTGAGAACCGACAGCAGGCCGGTCAGTACTGGGTCAGGCGACTCGGCCAGGTGGGTGAGGATGGCGCTGGCGACGCGGTCCTCGCCGGACCGGGCGCTCACTTGGCCGCTCCATTCTGGGCGGCGAGCGACTGCCTGCGCGCTGCGATCTCGAGCCGGGGCAGGCTAGCCAGGTCAGTCAGCGTACAGGCGGCTCGGATGGTGATCGGGCTCATGAGCATCCTCCTGGTGCGGTGACCGGGAGGTCGGCCGCCCTGGTGGTGGCCTCGGGACTGCGGGGCCCTTCCCGGCGGTCAGGGTCCAGCGCCGGTTCGCTGGGGACCGTCATACCGGCCGGCCGGGAGGCCAAGATGTTTCCAAGCGGGCAAAGAAAAGCAGCGCTGGCGCAGCCGGCACCCCGATGCCGCGCATGGGAAAGATCTCTGGCCGCCCGTGGCGAGCGCAGCGAGAGGCCGGTTGCGGGAACCGGCGTAGTGGCGCACGCTGACCGAGCCGGGAAGGACTAGCCGCAGCTCGGGGTGCCACCAGCTATGCAGCCGCATCAGTCAGCGGGCTTCGGGCATCGTCCCGCCGGTCAGCCATTGTGAATGCTCGCTCGTGGTCAGAGCGCTGCTGCCCTGAGTGCGCTGGCGATGGTGGCCTGCACCTCGCCGGGGCCCAGGCCGACCGCTTTCCCGGCCTCGGTGAGGACACCAACGGCGGTGGCTCGGTCGAGCTCTCTGGCGGCAATCATCTCGGCCGCCCGGCAGGATGCCCAGTGCAGCAGGTTGTTGCGTTCGCCGGGCTGCGCGTCAAGCACCGCGGCGACCGCACCGCGCAGACGCCCCTGGGCAGAACCATGGCGTGTCCCCGAACCTGGGCGGCTGCGACCAGCCGGTGCTGCGCCCAGCGCGTGGACCAGCCAGCCGGGAGCGGGCGCTATGGCGGTGGTGACATCTACTGGGGTGTAGATGACCCCGGTCTGATGAATGGAGCCGGGGCCGACGACGTATCCGCCCCGGCCGCGGACGTCGATGCCACGACCCGACAGTGCCCCGGTGCTGTTGCCGAGCGGCGTGCCCGGCGGCTGCCGGAAATAGACGTGCCTGCCTTTGGCTGTGGTGACCGTGAACGTCACCGGCACGACCCGGCCGATGCTCTCGGCGTAGTGGTCGAAGGCACCGGATGCGTCTTCGTCGATGACCAACAGGCCGGACTTGCCGCAGTCGATACCGAGGTTTCGCGGGCCACGGGTCAGGGCGGCGCGAATCGCGTCCGGGTCGTTGGTCGAGTCGCGGGTCCAGCGGCCATATGGGTGCTTGCCGCGGGTTCCGTCGCACGGCTGGCCTGGCCGGTGCGCGCCCGCGCATCGGGGCAGGCCGGGGTGGTCCACGGTGAACACGAACGCGCCCTGGAGCTGCTGGAGCCGGGTCGCGCACATGACGGTATCAGCCCATCTCACGGTGCCACCCTCCGGGCTGCGGCGCGGATCGTGCATCGTCCGCCAGGTGCCGGGCTTGTTGCAGGCGGGGAGCGCGGAAGAACGCGATGCCGTCGCCTGTGCCGGCGCGGACGTCGGGTGGGAGGCTGTCGCCGCTGATGACGGCTCCGGATGGGTGCGCCCTGGTGCCAGAGCTGGACCAGGGCCGGGGGTAATCATCGTTGAGGGTTCCTCTCTCGGCAAGCCGGGGAAGAGACCGCTGTATGTGGTCTGCCCCGGTTCGGGCGGGAGAAGGTTGGGCCGCCAGCACCAGTGCTGGCGGCCCAACCGACAGCGGGATCAGACCGCGGCCTGTCCAACGGTGCCACCAACGTCCTCCGGCGGGCAGTCCGACGTGTCGGCCTCTACCTCACTTGTGACGTGATCGCCATCCCGGGCGGCCCGTTCGGTGGAGGCCGGATCGGAGCCCGGGTCGTCGTCGGCGGTCAGGGGATCACCGGGCTCGGTGTCGCCGGTGTAATGAGTGCCGCTGGCCACGGACTGCTCAATGGCGGACAGCTCGTAGCCGACGCTGGCCAGGAAGGCCAGGTAACGACCAGCTTCGGGGCGAGGACACGGGCTGTACCGGTCGGTACGCCAGGTGTTCTTTCCTTCCCCTTCGATCATCGCCTGCTCGTAGGCGACGGCGATGGGGCTGAGTATCAGCAGCGGCAACCGGGCAGCCGGCGTGGTGTCGCAGGCCTCCGCCCACCGGTCGGCGTGGTGGCCGGTGATCTCGCTGAACAGGAGCCGGCTGTGCGCGGGGGCCAGGCCCTGGCGGAGCGGGTCGGGCATGGCCAGCAGTTGCCGGGCGATGAATGAGGCCGCTTCGCGAGGCGCGGTGCGGCGCGCGAACAAATGCGCGGTCAACCACCGCTTGCGCACCTCGGCTGCTGCTTTCCATGCCTTATTGCCCTCGATCACGAGCCGTCGCGCTGGGTCCGGCCGCTCGGGGTCAGGATCGGCCGGGCCGTGAGTGCCGTCCGAGCTGTGCGCGCCAACCGCGTTCGTGGTGGCGGCGGACCCAGCGGCACCGCCACCGCGGACGGTATGGCCGTGCGCGGCGGGTTCGGCGCAATAGTGGACCGGCGTCGTGGGGTCGTAGGAGCGGAAGAACGCGCCCCGGCCGGGGCAGCCCGCGTGCGTCTCGGGGGTGAGGTCGGCGCCGTCGTGCCGCAAGGCGGCCAGGAGCTGCGCCCCCAGCGGGAGCGCATCAGTGACGGTGACCCCCGCGTTCGTCAGTTCCTCGCAGAGACCTTCGTGCTCGGCGCGTTCGTCGCGTTCCTGGCGCAGCAACTCAGCCTGATGCTCCAGGCTGCCACCCCACCGGCAGACGTCGCTGAGCCGCGCGATAGCCTGCGCATCACCGTCGAACTCGGCGAAGATCGCGAGGCCTTCGAGGGTCATCTCCTGCGGCAGAGCCTCAACGGTTTCGCGGGTCTCACCAGACAGCCGCGCCGCGGCCAAGGCGGCGCCGACCTGCGGCGGCTTGAGCCCGGTGGATTTGCGGATCCTGGTCTTGCTGGCGCCTGCTTCATGCGCGGCGAACAGCGCGTCGGCTTCCTCGATCAGGGTGAGCGGGGCCCGGTGCCGGTGGGAGGTCCACATGTCCAGGTACTGGCCCGGCTCGTCAGCAGCCCGGTCCTCGGCCAGATCGGCGGGCACCTCGGCGAGGCCGACTTTGATCGCAGCAGCGAGGCGGCGGTGACCATCGATCACGCGGTAGCCGGAACCGCAGTCGCGGGTGATACGCAACGGCACCAGGATGCCGTTCGCCTCGACGGACGCCACGAACTCGGGAGTGAGCGCTAGTTCGCGACGGACGTTACTGGGGTGAGCGGCCAGAAGCGCGACCGCGATCATCGGCCGTGCGGCCACATCGCCGTGGTCGGGCCGGTTGCCGTCGGCTGGCTGACCGGCGGCCTGGTCAGTGCCAGGATCGGTGGCCGCAGACGGCTGGCTGGGTGAGGGACTGCGGGGGGTGATGCTGGTGGACGATGACATGGCGTGAGTCCTTTCGTTGGGGAGGAAATGGGTTTTGGCGGGTGGCAGGGACGTCAAGCGACATCGCTGCCGTCTGGGCGGCCGGGGTGGAGAATGCGGCTGTCGAGCACGATGATCAGGCCGTTGTGCTCGGCGGCTTTCGTGGTGGTGATTTCGATCAGCAGGCCGGTGCTGGCGGGGACCTGGCGGATGAGCACCGATGTGTCACCAGCGCGGGCGCACGCGGCCGGCCAGCCGAGCGCGGTCTCGGTGGCGGTGATCTCGATGTCGCGCACCACCACCATCGGCCGGCCGGCACGGGTCAGGACCTGGGCGATATCAGCGAGCGTGTCCTCGCCGTGGTCGTCGCTGGTCACGATGGCGTGGATGTCATTCAGAGCAGCGCCGTCGATGTAGCCAGCCGCACGGGGACGCAGCGGCGTGACGATCCGATCAGGCATGACAGCCTCCAATACGCGGGTAAAAGGCTGCTGGCCCCCGCCGCCGGGAACGGGGCGAGGGCCAGCACGGGTTGGGTGGGGTCAGAGGGCGGCGGCGATGTCGAGAGCCCGCAGTGCCGCGGACTCCATCTCATGCGCGGCGTCGGCGTCCGGAAGGGTCTGCGCGACGCTGGTGACCGCGTGCATCACCCCACCGGCGGTGACATCCCCGCCGCGGATGAAGTGGGTCAGGATCTCGGCCTGCTGGGCGTCGGTGAATCGCAGTCTCTGCGACACGGTCTGGACTGCTTCCTGCGGGTCGGCGACTGGCCGCCCGGCGTCCTTCTCGATCGCGCGCAGCGCCCCTTCCACATAGGAGGGGGCCAGGAACGCGGCGACGGCGTCGGTGGTTTTCGCGGTGATCAGGGCGAGGGTCTTGTCCCGGGTGTTGCCCGACCAGGTGACCACTCCCTCGTCGAGGCGCTCGCCGAGGTGGACGGCGCGCATGGCGTCCCGGGTGATGGTCAGCCCGTTCCGGCAGACCTGCACCACCAGCCTCGGCACCAGCGTGAACGCCCCGCACCCCGTCTCGCTGTTAGTGATCATGAATCCGGAGAACACCGCCGGGTTGTCCGCGCCCGAGGCACCAGTGAAGGGGCTGCGGTACCCGGCCAGCAGCGCCGGAGCCAGGGCCTGGACCTGCTCGCAGACCACCCGGATGTACATCCGCCGGTCGGTCAGGTCACACCCATCCACGTGCACTGGGGTCCCGGCCTGGCGGACGCCGTCGAGGACGGCGAGGAGCACGTCCAGGTTGTCGATGATCTTGTACCCGTCGGACAGGAACGCCCGCACCACCCCGCCGCCACCGGGGCCGCTTGAGCGCAGGCAGCGGAGCAGGAACTTGCGGTCATCGCCGGCCAGCCAGCCGTTGACGTTCGCGTCGTAGAGGCCAGGCTTCTGCTCACGCAGGCGGCGCAGGTAGGCCGCGGGGATGGCGAGCTTGTCCGCGATCCCCTGATCGCAGACATCGGTCGGGGTGTAGACGCCGCTGGTCATGGTCACACCGTCCGGGCCGATCATCGGCGCGCTGTCATCGATCACGAGCTGCCCGCTGTGGGCACGGATTGCTGCCGCCGGGGCAACGAAGTCGGCTTTGCGGGCCTGCTGGTCACGCAGCAGCGCCGCGAGATCAGCCAGGTCGGCGTTCCGGGCACCAGACGGTGGTGCCGCAGGGGTCTGCAAGGTCATGGGGTGGGCCGTCCTTTCCGCAAACGGGCCTATGCAAGGCCGTCCGGGGGGCGGGGTGCCTCCCGGCTGTCAGGCCAAGGCGCCGCTAAGCAGGGGCCCGCACACAGGCCGTCCCCGGGCGGGCAAGATGTTTTCGCGGCGGGCACAAAGGCAGCGCCGGCGCAGCCGGCACCACGCAAAGCCGCCCGCCGCGGGTGAAAAGATCTCTGCCCGGCCGGGGCGAGCGCAGCAAGAGGCCGGTTGCGGGAATCAGCGCAGCGGCGCACCCTGACAAAGCCGGGAGGCACCCCGCCCGGACGGCCCATGTCACACGCAAGATGCAGAACGGCCACCAGCCCAGTAACACGCTGGCGGCCCCGCTGCTCGGCACCGTCCGATACAAATCGTTCGTCGAACGCCGTGATCGCACAGGGCTGCATGATCGGCCTGATGCCTGGTCGCCGCGCTGAGCGGAATCCCGACGGGTTGGCACTGACCGGTCAACCCTTGTGCCTCACATTGATAAAGCCACGCGCCGTGATCGTCCGCCAGCATAGGAAGGCGCATCGCCGATTCCCGTGGTAGTTCCGATCAGCGACCTTTGGCCGTCGGCATGCTCCGCCAGTTCTGGTATATACTTGACGGGCGCGCGGTCGGGTTGAGCCGCAAACTAGATGATGTGCGTACAGCAACCACGCGTCGCGATTCCACTTTCTGGGCCGTCTTAGTCACCCCAGGCGGTGAACGCAGCCCAATATTGCGGCGCGGCATAGGGGAGGATCTCTTGCCCACAGGAGGAGCGGTTAACAGGTGCCTTCCCATCTTGGTTGAACAGATTGTCGAGCGGTTGGTGGGCCCGGATAAAATGCTCCTCCTGATCCGCAGTGAGCTCGCGAAGCCAGGTTCTAGCACGCCTTAGGGCTGCGGGCGGGCTGGGCGGAGGACCGTTAGCCTTGTCGGGATCGAGCAGTTCGTAGAGTCGGACCATCAACATGGCCGTCGCACGGTCGTCGACTTGCCACAGACTGACAATCGCGCAAGCCGCACCGGCTTGGAGGAATCCTGCGGGGAGCCCGGTGAACTCGTCGGGAACATCAGCCATCGAATAGTGTCCTGATTGACAAGCGCTGGCGACAGCGAGGCGGCATCCTTCCAGCCGACCGTCAATAAGGTCGTCCATGGTCAGTTCGGTGTCGTCAGCGAGGTAGAGCCTGCCGCCGGACGCGTCGTCGAGTGTGCTGCTGCCGTGGCAACCGAAGTGAAGATGCGATGCCTGTTCAACGTGTTCTAGAAGCCAGCGGCGGGTTGCCTCCGATCCGGCCGCGCATGTAGCTCGATAGGGTGGCTCGAACAGGTGGGCTATGGCGGCGAGTTCCGCCCAGGTGCCGGGCAGGGACGGTAGCGCGTTCTCTGGATCGGCCACGCCGATCAGATGCCTGTAGCGCGACGTAGATGTTCGTGTATGGCAAGCTGCGAAGACGGCGACCGAGGGGGCAAGTTGTATTTCGCCAGCGTCATCCAGGACCTGCGCTTCGTCCATCCGTATGGGTATCGCGTGCAGTGGCACAATACCGAGAAGCCCGGTAGGTATGACGATCGCAGAGTTTCCAGGGTTGCCTATGAGGACTTCGGCGACAGGTCTAGCGAGCGGTTGCATTTCGACGAGCCGCTCCAGCGCGCTGGGTAGCATGCTGATCCGGCGAAGCAGGCTGACGGATTGCGCGAGGAGAAGGCCCGGGGCTTTGCTGACGTCGTCGAGCAGAACTAGACGCATCACGTCGGTGCTGGTGATCTCCGGCACGGCAACTGCATCGATGGTTGGAGCGTCAGACTCGCCGGGTGACACCGTCAGCACGTAGCTCCCAGCTGGAGCGCTGACGAGATAAACCACCGGATGGCCGTCCGCCGCTTGGCGAATATCAGCCACGGTCATCGGCTGCAGGAATCGTTCAAATCCTGGTATTGCCCGGATGTTCTGTAGTACCAGCCGGATGCCCTGCTCGGCAGAGGTGACCCCACGGCGGGCATCAGTCTGCACTGCCGCCTGGGCAATGTTGGCTTGCGCAGCCCGGTATTGGACAAGTGCTGCCCGGTAGTGGCGTGCAATTTCGGGATCTGCGGCGTCGAGACGAGCTAGGTCAGCGGCATTTCTGGCGACGGTGATTGAGAGTTCACGTGCGCGGCCATTCTCGATTGCCTCAACAGCATGCTCAGGCCGCCCCGCCCTGGCCAGGGCGTATGCAGCCCATCGGGCCAAGTTGCGGTGGCGTTGCAGGATGTTCCGGCGTCCTTGAGCGGAGGCCTGCGTGTCATAGAGAGCGCTGAACGCGGTCAGCATGCCGGTGTAGATATCGGCTGCAGCCTGCCAGTCACCGAGTTCGCTGTAGGCGTCGACGAGTTCGCCTCCGATGCTCAGGTACAAGCCGGGCGCCATGGCGGGCGTTAGCAGCTGAAGCGCTCGGCGCCTTGGCGTTACCGCTGTCGTAGAGAGCTTTCCGTGACGGATTGCTTCGATCCGGCCGAGAGCCCGCAGCGCACGCGCGTATGTGAGGGGATCGGCGGAAGGGTTGATTACCTCTAGAACGGATTGCAGAGCTGTCTCTGCCCCGTCTAGGTCGGCAGGATCGGAGTCCAGCAGGACGTTGGCAGCGTTGTGCTGAAGTGCCGCCCATAGCTGCGGTCGATCTTCCGGACGCAGATGAGCTAGACCCTCTCTGTAGCATTCGGCGGCTTCGCGCAGGTAGTTACCCGTGCCCATGCGGCGGTACAGCAACCCAAGGTTAAGCTGGGAGAAGGCCCAGTCGACTGGATCGGCGACGGCGGATCGCACTTCCAGCCCGGCACGCAGGTGTTCGATGGCGTGGCCGAGTTCCTCGGGAGTGGGACCACCGGGACGTTCAGACAGCAAATAACCATAATTTGTCTGGCTTGTCGCCCACACCCTCGGGGCCACCGACCGGTCTGCTGCGGCGCAGGCACGTTCCATGAGATCCCGAGCAGTTTCCCAGTTCTCGGTTGGGTCGCCAGTTAGCCTTCGGTGGTATGCGGCGGCAAGGTTGCCGGCCCATTCCGGCCATCGCCGATCGTTACTTGGGACGAGGCTCAACGCGCGCGTCAACAGTCCAATGATCTCCTCAATGACCTGGTCATCCGGAACGACGTCAGCGAGAAGCCTGCGTGCAAGATCAGCGCTCAGTCCCGCCTGCAGGTCGTTCTGGCTCACCATGGTCGCCAGCCTCAAGGCCTCGCGAGTCTGCGGGATGCCGGCAGGCCCGGGGAATGCCTCGACGGATGGGAGCAGTTGCTCCAGCTGCAGGACGATCTTCTGCACGTATCGCTTGAGGGCTCTGAGATACTCAGCAGCGACCTCCCTAGCTGGCCTCCCGTCGGTCAAGCTCTCGACGAGTCGAAGCCGAGCCTGGAGAATCTCGCCATTCTCTTCCGCGCGCCCCGCCGCATATTCACGCGTAACGATCCCGCGTGCCGCTGCACTGCTGAGCTCTGGATGATCCTCAAGAAAACCTGGGAGGGCTTCCGACGAGATTTGCCAAAGTTGATGCAGCGCCATCGCGGCGCGTCGTTCCGACTCGCTATCACGGACTACCTGCAGAAAGGCACTATACAAGCCTGCCAGGGTTGCGTCGAAGTCGCTGACCTCCCGGTGAGCACTGTCGGGATCGGCCGCATCCACAGTCACGTCACGCGTGAGCACCAACGGCAGCAGCTGCCTGGCCAATGGGAGCATTGGGCCGACAATGTCCTCAGCGACCCCGCCCAGAGCCGCCAGTGCCTCCCGGGCCAGCTCTTGACTAGACGGCGGTGACGGTTCCGCCAGTTCGCTAGATGCGATTGCCAGAAGCAACGGAAGCTCGTTACCGGGACGGATAAGCAACATTGGGTCTTCGACCGGCGCCTTGCTACCGCACGCCGGGCAAACGACGAACGCTAGCCCGGAACCAAGCTGCGCGCTCACATCGGGGCGCTCCCGAACATCGAGAATCCGCCAGGCCGGTGCTTCCTGACTGCCGCCACAGCACCGGCATTGCCATCCGTAGGCCCTCATGCATGACACCATCACAAGGCCAGTCTGCACCTGAGCCCGTCATCCCGGCCTGCAAGACGACGACACCCATCGGCCGACAGCAGATGCTCCTGGTGTGGCAGCTATTTGTCGAACACGACCACCATCCATACCAACGACGATTGGGAAGGCGTCAAGAACGATCTCCACGACGCTATTGGCCGCCAGTCTCGACGTCTACATTCCGCCAGCGGACACCTATCTACTCAACTGGAGATCTTGCTCGCGCCACACGCTGTTACTACGTCAACTCCAAGCCTAGTTCCGATAGCATCCATGACTACCGCGCAGATGACATCGGCGATCTTGATCCCGGTACTGAGGTCATGTCAGCAGGGCTGTCCGGTCTTGCCGACGGCTACGCTCCACACCAGTGGGTCAATCGCCACGCTCTCGCTTCTCAAGATCAGGTTTAGCGCCACGCTCGATCCACATGATTACTGACTCGTCAACTTCGGGAGGGGGTGGCGGAGGCGGAGGGAGAGGGGGAGGGGGAGGTTCCGCTTCGGGCTGGTTCTTGTCTGCCATGGTGAGTCCTCCCGGCATGCGGCGTAACGTCCGCAGTGGAAATGATCCCAGCACCGAATGTGACTGCGGCAAGCAGCAACAGTATCAGCGCTAGCTTCAGGTTTCGCGCCTTGGCCTGCAGCACCCGGACACCGCGGATGACCATTTCCCCGGTGGTGTCATGCAGCATGAGCCGGGTCTCGTCTGTCGCATATGTCAGGTATTTGCGCATGGTAGCCGGGTTTAGAGCGGGAAGATCGCGTGGCCAGAACGCGGCTAGCGCAAGCAAGCCGCTTGCCGAAGCTGCGGCGATCCCCGGCAGCAGGAACGCAAGCCGGATGCCGCGAGACACCACGATCAGTACACCGTCGAAAGCCAGCAACACCCCGGCCTTGGCGTCGAGTGCATCGAAATGGGCGAGCTGTTTCTCCCGCTCCTGCATGACTACATGCAGTAACAGATCCAGGGACGGCAGGTGCGGCTGAGGCGTAGGGGACGGTGATGGCAGGCGCCGCTTCCACGGAGGTCGGCGTGCCATGCCTTTTGTCTCCATCGCATTTGTGATCAGCTGGTCCGGCCCGGCTAGTGCAGCCTGCTCAAGCGTCGCAGACGTGGGGATATCAGAGCACGGTCGATGCGCCACCGCCAGCACTAGTGATGCGGCGCGCCGTGTCAACTGGCCCAGATCACCCATCCCATGATCACGTTGGCTAGAGACGAGCGGCTGACGCGAAGTTCTCGATGCGGCGGTAAGGACGTTGCGCTGGGCGCCTGACGCAACATCATCAGATCGGCTGCACAGCGCCATCCGGCCGATGCGTCTTAGCTTGTCGTTTAACCTGCGCGTTCGCGTCTTGCCTTCAGCGTGCGTTCCCGTTTGGTGGTTTTCCCCACGTCACAGTGGGGTGCTGGA
>OBLU010002334.1_pt1 | contig 17574 bp, 18 predicted proteins | sample 1518681 | NCBI WGS metagenome assembly OBLU01 (sample SAMEA3539304, study PRJEB22396) | soil metagenome | biome: tundra; feature: field; material: soil | place: USA | collected 2010-05 | depth 0.15 m | reverse complement strand
ACGCCTTGACCACCGTGTTCGGGTTGATCACCAGGTCGCTGGCGACGTCCTTGACTGTCGGCAGGCGGTCACCCTCCCGCAGGTAGCCCAGCAACAGCGACTGCCGGACCTGGTGGACGATCTGCAGGTAGGGCGGGACGCCGGAGGAGCCGTCGAGCCGGAACTGGAACATCCGCCTTCTTCCATCATGACATTATTCTATGATGTTGGTATAACGGTAAATGCCTTGCGTCCTGCCGTCAAGCAGGCACCGCAGGTCACACCGGATCCGCGACGTCCGGCAGAGCAGCAGCCGAAAATGTGCCCCCAGGATCCTGACGAGTGCGGCGGCTGATATCTCGCGGCGCGACCGAGCAGATGACCCCACCAGCGGGCCAGGTTCACGTGACGGTCTCCCGTCATCCGGCCCCCACAGTCCGGCCGGCGGTGAACGCGACGAGTTACCAGTGGGCGAAGAGGCCGGGCTGGTGCTGGTGTCCTCCTCCGGTGTCGGATAGTGGCGGGCCAGGACAAGAGCTGGCGCGCGACTGCGGCGGCGATCGGGGTGATCGGCCATCCGGGCATGCCACCGGTGATAACGGTGTGGATCACCATCGGAGAGCTGACATCGGTCCCGCCCGGAGCCGCGGCGGCAAGGGGGCCAGAGCGGCAGCGCGTCTGCGTCGAGTGCCAGGTCGCGCACGCCGCCAGCGAGAACACCAGGAGAACTTGGAAGAACGCGAGGAACGGCCACCCGCCGCCTGGGAGCAGCAGCGCCCAGAGCAGGACCAGCGCCGCCAGCGGCAGTATCAGGGGGCCGCCCCGTCCCAGGACGGGGCGAGGCCCTGCCGCCGGCGGCAGCGTCCGGGCCCGCTGCAGGGTCGGCGCGGGCTCGGGAAGGTCGGCCATGACGCGGCGCAGGTCACCGAAGGTCCTGGCGCTCAGCGCCGCCGTGACCCGTTCGTCCAGCTCCTCGCGCGTGAGCCGGCCCTCGGCGTAGTGGTCGCGCAACCGGACGGTGGCGCGCTCCCGGTCGGTGTCGGAGGGTCCGGATGCAGTCATCTATCGCCCTGCTCGTCCCCTGATGATTCGTCCCCGCTCGGCGGCACCCCGACGCTCACACGCGGCCTCGGCACCGCCGGCGGGGGAGGCGGGGGCGGGCTGTCGGCGCCGCGCTCGAGGCGGCTGTCGGCGGCGTCCAGCCACCGGATCACCGAGTCCAGCCGGAACAATTCGGCGTCGACCGCCAGCGCCAGGCCCAGATCGTGATTGGCCTTGTCCTCCTTGATCCGGGTCCACTGCTGAATCAGCTCCACCAGGTACCGGCGGTGCACCTGGACCACCTCATGCACGTGGGTGCCGGGCACCCGCAGCGCCACAAGAATCCTCGTCGCCAGCTCATCATGGGGCGGGGAGGCCAGATCCGGGGGAGTGCGCAGCCACCCGGCCAGCTCCCGCTCCCCACCGGCGGTGATCGGGAATCCCTTCTGCGGGCCGTCCGCCCCGGCGCCGTCGGACTCCACCAGCCCGTCGCGCTCGAGCCGCTGCAGCGTCCTGTACACCTGGCCCACGTCCAGCGGCCACACCTCGCATGTCCTGGCCTCGAACTCTTCGCGGAGCTGCAGGCCATACGTGGGTCCCTCACTCAACAGCGCGAGCAGGGCATACCGGACATTCATTGACGTCACACATCCCGGTATCATGTTCACTCGATCGGCTGGTGAGCGATGGCGGCTGGCTCGCGTCCGGCGAGCAGCCAGCCGGCGGCCGCCGCGATCAGCGGCATGCCGATGAGGATGATCAGCAGGTTCTCGGTGGGGACGCTGGAGAGCTCGGAGAGGCCGTCGAGCGGGTTGTCCCATGCATAGGCGATGGCTCCGATGTAGGCCGCCACCGTGCCGAGCACCGCGCCGGCCAGGCCGAGCGCCCCGGCGGTGGCGGCGGTGATGGTGCGCCGGGTCGCGGCGCTGGCCCCGGTGGCGGCCAGGGTGCGCAGGTCGCTGGCCGTCTCGCTGCGGATGAGGCCGACCGACATGGCCAGGATGCCGAGCGCGAGGAGGATCCCGAAGACGGTGGCCCAGTTGATGATCTCCGCCGACGTGGGGATGCTGTTCTTCGTCTCGATGGTCATCCCGGCCGCCCCGGCGGTGGCCCGGGCGCCGCTGATCTGGGCGGCGGTGGGGGGATGCGGGGTCTGGATGAGCCAGCCGGAAATGCTGGTCTGCAGGCCGAACTCGTGGATGGCATGCTCAGTGATCACGGTGTTGGGCGCCGACGTGCCGGATGGCAGGGCGCTGACTTCCTGGATCACGGGGTTGGCCAGGCAGCTGCTCTTAGGACAGGGAAACGAGTCCGACCCCGGCCCCGGCCCGGGACCTTTCTGGCCGCCGTTCCCGTAGAGAAGCTGCATCTCCGACATGCCCGACAGCCCGGGCCGCATGCTGAGGATGTCGGCTGCCGGGTTGACGTCAGCCTTGATCCCGAAGGCCCGCAGGAGCTGCGGGGTGGCGACGTAGATCTGTCCGTCCCATTGATGCCCGGATGCGGCGTGCTGGAGGTTGGCGCTGGTCTGCTCGAGCGTGATGACGTCGGTGGAGCCGAGCCCGGCAGCGATGGCATGCACGGTCTGCGTCATCGACTTCGTCGTGCTTCCGGTCGCAGGCCCGCTGGGGCCGCCGCCACCGCCCGGCCCGCCGGGTCCGCCCCCACCGCCTGGACCGTTGGGCGTGTAGACGATGACCTGGTTCGACGCCACGTTGGGCCCGGCCCAATCGAGGACGTTCCCGAACCGCTGCGCGGACAGGACGCAGACGAGCACGGCGATCAGCATGCCGACGCTGATGGCAGCCAGGGCCGAGCCCGAGCGGGCCCGGTAGCGGGCCAGGTCGCGCAGGGCCAGGCGGACCGCGATCGGGGCGTGCCGGCCGAGCCTGCCCATCGTGGCCAGGAACAGCGGGGCCAGCAGGATCACCGCCACGAGCAGGGCGACGAGGCCGAAAAGCAGCGCGGGCGCTGAGCCGCTGCCGTTGCCGTTGCTCTGGCCGGCGTACGACAGCAGGAGCGCGGCGATGACCAGGAGAACCACGCCAGGGACCGCGGAGCGGTGCACCTGCTTGGGCGGCGCGGGCCGTCCGGACAGGGCCGTGACGATGGGAAGCCTGGTGATGGACCGGGCCGGACGGGAAGCGGCAAAGAATGTGGCCAGTACGGCGAGAACCATCGCCGCGGCGATCACCAACCACGGCAGCTGGAACACGCCGATCACGTGATGGGCGTTCGTCTCGAGACTGGGCCGATAGGCGAGCCAGGCCGCCAGGCCCGCCGCGGCCCCGATCAGCGCGCCGGCGACCCCCACGACCACGCCGTTGGCCCGCACGACCAGACGGATGTGCCTGTCCGTGGCGCCCAGCGAGGCCAGCATCCCGAGCGAGCGCAGCCGGCGCTGCGCCAGCACCGTGAAGCCCCCCACGGCCATCAGGGCGATCAGGACCATCGCGACGGTCACCAGGGCCAGCACGATCGTCTCCGGGTTGAGCGGGTTACTCGACGCCGCGACCGAGGGCGTCTGGACGTTCAGGCCGATCGAGGCCGGGGTCACGCCCGGCGCGTCAAAAAGGACGGTGACCTGGGTCGGCGCGCGGACCTGGCCGGGCGTCACCAGGGCGAACTCGTCCAGCAGGCTGTGCGGGTTCTCGACGATGCCGACCACCCGCCGGGCCGTGCCGCCAGTGCGCCACAGGTCCCCGATCTTGAGGTTGAAGGCCGAGGCCACGCCGTCCGTCACTGCCACCTGGCCGGGCCCGGTGGGGTAGTGCCCGCTGACCAGGGCGAGCATTGGCTGCCCGAACGGGCCGTGCGGGTTCTGGGCCCGCAGGTCGAAGGTGTTGATCGTGCCGGGGATGGCGACGGTCTGGTTCTCGATGACGTCGACCCGGCCGAAGCGGTGCTCCAGGGCGGCAATCTGGGCGGCCAGGTGCGGATCAGGCGCCTGGAAGCTGGCTGCGTCGCTGGCGGTGCCAAAGCCAGCGCCGGCCGGGGGCGGCGTGTTGGTGGCCACCGCCGCCCCGAGGAACGTGGCGGCCACGGCGACCACGATGAGCGCCAGGACCAGGACCTGCTGGCGCCACTCGCGGCGGAACATCCGCCAGGCCCAGCGGATCACGGCGCGGCGGGCGGGAACGCCCCCGTTGCGGGCTCCCGCCGGTGCCGGGCGCTCGCGCAGCGCCGTGCTCACTGGCCCGGGCCCGGTGTGAGCAGCGACTCCGGCCCAGGCATCGGCGCCGTCTGGTCGACGACGCGCCCGTCCCGCAGGAACACGACCCGGTCAGCCCACGAGGCCAGCTGCGCGTCGTGGGTCACCACCACCGCGGCCACGCCCCGCTTGCACGCCTCGTGGATCAGCCGCATCACTGCTTCCGCGTTCACCGAGTCCAGCGCCCCGGACGGCTCGTCGGCGAGCAGCAGGCGGCGGTCCCCCGCCACCGCGCGGGCGATCGCCACCCGCTGGCGCTCGCCGCCGGACAGCTCATCAGGGAACCGGGAGGCCCGCTCGCCCAGGCCGAGCCCGTCCAGCGCCTGCAGACCGGCCGCGCGGGCCTTACCGGCGGCTACGCCGTCGAGTTCCAGCGGTAGGGCGACGTTCTCGGCGGCGGTCAGCCCGGGCAGCAGGTTGAAGTCCTGGAACACGAACCCGACCGTGCGCCGCCGCAGCCGGGCCTTGGCGTTGCGTGACATACCCGACAGCGCGGCGCCGCCGACCAGCACCTCCCCGCTGGTGGGGTCCTCCAGGCTGCCGGCGATGGTCAGCAGCGTGGACTTGCCCGAGCCGCTCGGTCCCATCACCGCCACCATCGCGCCGGCCTCGACGGACAGGTCGACGCCGCGCAGCGCATGTACCTCGGCCATCCCCGCCCCGTAGGTCTTCGAGACGCCTCGCAGCTCCAGCACGCTCATCGCTGCACCCCCACCCTGCGCCGCAGCCTCGGCAACGCGGCGGAAGCCGGCCGGGGAGGATCAGCCGCGGCGCGCTTCAAGCGCCCGTCGGCGGCGTCCAGCCACCGGATGACCGCCTCCAGCCGGAACAGCTCGGCGTCAACCGCCAGCGCCAGGCCCACGTCAAACTCACCTTCGTCCTCTTTGATCCGCGTCCACTGCTGCATCAGCTCCACCAGGTACCGGCGGTGCACCTGGATCACCTCATGCACATCGATGCCGGGCACCCGCAGCGCCACCAGCACCTTCATCACGAGCTCATCGCGGGGCGGGGACGCCAGGTCCGGCGGCGTGCGCAGCCAGGCGGCCAGCTCCTGCTCACCTTCGGCCGTGATCCGGAATCCTTTTTGCGGTCCGTCGTCCCCGGTGTCGTCCGACTCGACCAGCCCGTCGCGCTCAAGCCGGCCCAGCGTCGTGTACACCTGGCCCACGTTGAGCGGCCATACCTCACCGGTCCGCGCCTCGAACTCCTCACGCAACTGCAGCCCGTACTTGGGCCCCTCGCTCAGCAGCGCGAGCAGCGCGTGCCGGAAACTCATGACGCCCGACAATCAGATATCATGCCGAGCATGCTACCGGGTATATAACTCCCTGACAACCCTGTTCCCTCCAGAGTCGGCATAGTCGCGGAGCCCGGTCTCCTTGACTCCGCCTGCGCACAGGCCAGCCGAACGCGGCCTGCCATGCGGCCGGTAACGTTCAGGTCGTGGCGATGCATGGCCATGATCTGGCGATAAGCGCCGCGGAGAACTACCGGGCGTTCGCCGAGGACGCCCACGACCGCAGCCCGGCTTATGAGTCACTGGCCGTGTCGGTCGCCGACGACACCGCCATCCTGCGTTTCCTCGGCTCGCTGCCACCGGAAAAGCGCCAGCCCAACCTGCTGTTCGGGGCAGCCCGCTACCTGCTGGGCGACCCCGTCGACATGTCCCGGCTGCGGGCCCTGGTCCGCCGCAGCAGCGCTGAGCTGGCTGAGGTGATGATGGCCCGGCGCACGCAGACCAACGAGCCGGCCCGCTGCGCCACGATCCTGCCGGCGCTGGCCCCGCTGCCGCCGCCGCTGGCGCTGATCGAGGTCGGCGCCGGTGCCGGGCTGACCCTGCTGTTCGACCGTTACTCCTACGACTACGCCGGGCACCGGATCGCTGGCCAGGACCCGCAAGCGCCCACCCTGCGCTGCACGCCGCGCGGGCCGGTGCCGCTCCCGGCGCAGCTTCCCGCGATCACCTGGCGGGCCGGGCTTGACCTCAGCCCGCTCGACGTCACCAGCGATAATGACGTCCGCTGGCTGTCCTGCATGGTCTGGCCCGGTGAAGGCGACCGCGAGCAGCGGCTCGCCGCCGCGATCGCCGCAGCCCGCCGCGACCCTCCGGTGGTGCACCGCGGTGACCTGCTAACGGACCTGCCCGCACTGGCCGCCCAGGCACCCGCCGGGGCGACCCTCGTCGTGTATCACTCCGCCGTGCTTGCCTACGTCACGCCCGCGGACCGGCAGCGGTTCGCCGCCACCGTCCGCAGCCTGCCTGCCATCTGGCTATCCAACGAAGGACCCGCCATCCTGCCCGGCATCCCCGTGCCCGCCTACCAGGGCGCGCCGTTCATCCTCGCCCGGGACGGCCAGACTCCCCCTGGCGATCACCGACTCGCACGGAAAATGGCTGCACTGGCTTCCGGCCGCAGCGCCATAACAAAAGCGCCACAACAAACCAGCGGGCCTGCGGCCCCTGGAGTCGGTAACTGTCCACGGGGTCCGCCCGGCGGGAACGCGCGGTCGGCGGCGAGATGCTGAAACTGTCTCGCGGGACTTGCAGCCGATCTGGGACGCGGACACAGTACGGAGCATGGCGACATCAGCAACTGTCCGGGTAGCTGCGGTTCAGGTGCCCGCCCGCGCGTTCGACACGGCGGCGTCCATGATCATCGCGAAGCGGTGGCGAGGATGCGGCCAGCCAGGGCGCGAGGTTAATCGTGCTGCCCGAGGCTGTGCTGGGGGGCCACCCGAGGGGCGCCGGCTTCGGGGCGACGGTCGGGGCGCGAACCGCGCCTGGGCGGGAGCTGTTCGGCCGCTATTTCGCCAACGCGGTCCAGGTGCCCGGGCCCGAGACCGACCAGCTGTGCCAAGTGGCGGCGCGGCACGGATGCGAGCTGGTGATCGGCGTCATCGAGCGGGCGGGTTCCACGCTGTACTGCAGCGCGGTGTTCATCAGCGGCACCGGCCACGTACGCGGCGTGCACCGCAAGGTTCAGCCGACCGGCAGCGAGCGGCTGATCTGGGGCCAGGGCGACGGCTCCACGCTGCATGTCTTCGACACTCCCCTGGGCCGGATCGGCGCCGCGATCTGCTGGGAGAATCTCATGCCAGCGCTGCGGCTCGCGCTCTACGGCCAAGGCATCGAGTTCTGGTGCGCACCGACAGCCGACGCACGCGACAGCCACATCGCCACGATGCGCCACATCGCGCTTGAGGGACGGTGCGTGGTGCTCGCGGCCAATCAGTTCGCGACCAGGTCGGCCTACCCCGGCGACTACGACGCCGTGCTGCCATCCGACCCCGGCGCCGTGGTGTGCCGCGGCGAAAGCGTGATCGTCGGCCCGCTGGGCGACATACTCGCCGGCCCGCTGTATGAACAGCCCGGCATCCTCACCGCCGACATCGACACCGATGAGATCGTCCGCGCCAGGTTCGACTTCGACCCCGTCGGACACTACGCACGGCCGGACAACTTCCACCTGCACGTAGATCGCGCAAGCCACACCGCGGTGACCTACCACGCACCCCCGCCGCCGGTCGGCGAAGGCGACAACCTGACCCAATGACCTTGGCCCCGCCGAGGCAACGCAGGCGCCATCAGGCACAGGCACTACCGTGGGCCAGGTGACCGACACTGATGCAATCGTCGAGCGCATCCTTACGACCTACGACACCATCGCCGTCGTAGGGGCCAGTGCCGCCCCGGCCAAGGCAGCGCACTATGTGCCAGCACATATGCAGCAGCACGGATGGCGCATCATCCCGGTCAACCCGCACGCTGATGCAATTCTCGGCGAGCACGTCTACCGCAGTCTCCGGGACGTCCCCGGGCAGATCGGCCTGGTCGATGTATTCAGGCCGCCGGAGCAGACGCCAGATATCGCCCGCCAGGCGGTGGCAGCGGGCGCCACGGCCTTGTGGCTGCAACTGGGCATCGCGTCGCACGAGGCACGTGCCATCGCGGCGGAGGCCGGACTCCTCTACGTAGAAGATCGCTGCCTGATCATTGAGCAACGGCGCCTGCGGCTGCAAGCACCCGGCTCACGGTAACCAACCCACCCGGGCTCTACCTCGCTTCCAGCACCGCAAGGTCGCGCACCGCATAGCGGTGATGCTCGCACTCCTCCTCCATCACCACGCCGAGGCAGTCTCCGACCGAGCGCGATTCCTCGGGATAACCGGGCGCAGGCGCACGCGTGCAGATCCGTTCGAGCTCGGTGCTGGTGAGACCGTCGACGATGCCGCGCACCAGGGTCATGCGGTCGGCGCGGACCGTCATCACCTCTGCGAACGACGGATGCGCGTCGAGGTCGATGCCGAGCGCCGCCGCGTCCGCGGGCGCATAGGCGGTCTGGGTGACGCCGAGCCGGTGGTAGGGCATCGGCTCGTCGAGGACCGTGCGACTCGCCCAGGCGTCGGTGATGAAGACCAGATGGCGCAGCGTCTCGACGAAGGACCACTCGTCGCCGGCCCGAACGCGCCGAGCCGGTTCGGGCAGCCGCCTCGCGCGGGCGACCGTGTCCGACCAGCGCCGTTCGATAGTGTCCCACATCGCGCGGTAGTCGCCGGCCGTCTGCATCTCTCGTAGCTGCACACGTTCGGGGTGCCGCCGGTCGAGCTCGGCGTCCACGAACGCCGTGACGTCAACGTCGTTGACGACGAAGTTGCTGACGTATCCGGACACGTTGACGTCGACGAGCCACGAGTCGACGATCTTGACCTGGCTCATATCGCAGTCGACGAACTTCGCGCCGGCGAGGTCAGCGACCGTGAAGTCCGCACCGCGGAACGCGTCGTTGCTGCCGTCGTCGTGATAACCCGCCGACCACCGATGCGGACCGTACTGCGCTGCCATCGCGCGATTGTTCCCCTATAGATCCGAGGCGTGCAACCGCTGGTTCGCTCATCATGGAGAGTTCCGGACGTCACGCGCTGAGCGCGGCTGCCAGCAGATCACGCGCCGGAACCGTATGGATGACATGGCGTACCGGCGGGTCAAGATCAAAGGCAGGTGCCGCCATCGCATCGCCCGGCTCGCATGGCCCGATCACCGCGCCCGCCTCGGCCAGGCGCGGCCCCGCCGCCCGGTGAACCGCCCCGTCCACTCCGCCACCACCCAGCAGGGACTCGTTCGCGGCGGTGACGATTCCGGCCACCCGGCAGGCACTGGCCGAACTCTTCGTTACCGAGCGGTCCGCTCTCGAGATCCCAGCGCCCGCGGACGGCGATCACCTGTTCAGCTTCGGCCACCAACGTTGCCTGCTCACCAGGACAACCGGCCACGGCGACCCGAGCCCGCAGCACACCATCTGGCACGAAGCCAGCAGGTAGCCGACCTTGGACCGGAACGCTGGGCGTCTGCTACCTCACCGGGTTCCGGTGATCTCGTGCGTGTCGTCTTCGAGAAAGTGATGGCGCAGGCGCTGGACCCGCACGGGCTGACCGTGGCGCAGTATGCAGTCCTATCCGCGCTGGCCGAGGAGCCGGGACTGTCCAACGCCGACCTCGCACGTCGGGCGTTCGTCACCCCGCAGAGCATGAACAAGTTCCTGCACGACCTCGAGAAACAGCAGTTCGTCGTCCGGCAGCGCACCCCGGGCACGGGCGCGTGCTGCAGGCCACGCTCACGCCCGAGGGCCGGCGAGTAGCCGCAACCGCCTCTGCTGCCGTCGACACCGTCGAGCGGCGGATGCTGGCTGGCTTGTCCCCGCAGGATCAGGACCAACTCGCCAAGGCCCTCAACTCGTGCATCGGCGCGCTGACACAATTGCCCGGAAAACGGCACGACGGGCCATCACGCTCCGTCACGAACCCCCGCGCGCTTGACGCGCGCCTACCCGTTCGGCGCGGCAGAGTCGGCAGGGGCTGGTGCCGCGCCGCTAAGGATGGGCCTGCGGCTGGTCGAGCACGGCGAACAGCAGCCCGCCGATCATGGCCATGTTCTTATGGAACTGGATTCGCTGCTGCTTGCGGGCGGCCGGGTCCTCGATCCTCCAGTACGCGTGCCCGGCCAGGGTGGTGGGAATCAGCGAGCCGGCCAGGACCAGGGCGGACAGCCGCGGGGCCCGCCCCAGCGCCAGGAGCGTGCCGCCCAGCACCTGCGCGGCGGCATTCCCTCGCACCACCAGCGCGTCGTCGGCGGGAAGCGGGACAATCTCGCGGACCGCGGCCAGCATCGGGGCGGCCTGATCGACGCGCGCGCCCGGCGCCCGCAGGGCGTCGAAGCCGAGCAGGGCATAGGTGGATCCGGTCAGGATGCGGGCGGCCGGGCGCAATGGCGCCAGCATGCGCCGGGTCGTGGTCATAGCGCCTCGCTACGGGTCCGGGGAACCTCCGTCAGCAGGACTGTACGCGCCGGCTTCTAGGCGGCGGCGAGGGGCACGCCTGCGGGCCCACCGTCACTCCGGCGTTAAGCCGCGACTGGAACCTGTTGGTCGAGGCAACCCCGATCGGCCGTACCCCGGCCAGCCCGAGGTTGCGCAGATTCTGTGCCATGCGGTGCCGAGACGGCCCGACTTGCAAGCGCAGGCCAAGCGGGGAGTGCACGCGCATGCCGTTGCGCACGTCGACGTGGGCGCGCTGCAATAGGGTTTAGGACGTCTTCCGGTGGGGTGGTCGTGCGATTGGCTGGTGACGCCCGGTTACCGGGCGGCGGCGCGGTCGGACACGAGCGAGCCGATCGCCTGGATGGTCTCGGGCAGGTACTTGCGCCGGCCGGTCCAGCGTTTGCAGGGACCGCCAGTTCTTGATGTCGGCGATGGCGTGCGGCCGGATCTCGTGCACAGCGCGGGTCACCGTGGACCGGTCAACCCCGAACATGACCGCCAGCGCGGCGTGCCGGACCTGCAGCCGCAGGACCGCCAGCGTGACCAGCACCCGGTCGGTGAACACTAGCTCGTGGCGGCGGCCGGCTCCGTCAGCGCGCAGCCGGTCAGCACCGCGCCGCTGGCGGAGGGCAGATTCCCGGCCCGCCTGCCACGGGCCGGCCAGCCCGGCCACGAGCCGGCCCAGGTGGTGACGGGAGATCCCGGTGAAGGCAGAATGACTCAAGGCCGCACGAGCCCATGATCGCTTAGACACCGACTCATGATCTTGTGCGGCCGTTTGCTATCCGGTGACCGACACGCCGCGATCATCATGCCTCATCCATGATCGTCAAATTGCGCACCACGTCGTAAGGCAAATGCCAAGATCAACGCCGTGCCGCTCAAAGAGTTCGAGCGTCACGGGCCAGCCCTGGTCGTCCGGCACGGCCGCCGCATGCTGCTGACCGGCTACCTACCGGAAGCAGGCGCTCGGTGGAAGATTGTCGCTAGTGCTACAGCCGCAACCTGAGATTCTTGAGACGACGCTGGTAGTGGCATCGGCGGGGGCGGGGCCTGGTGGACCTGGGGGCCAGCAGGAATGGATTGGGCCAGGCTCCTTCTCATGGCGCGGAGGGAGCCTGGCCCTGCTGAACCGGCTGTCAGGCGGTGGCCGCTACGGCGTCGTCAGCACGGCGTCGAGTTGGAAGGACGCGACCGCGCCCTTGGCCAGCTCGGGCGCGTTCGGGCTGGTGTTGCACTTGCCCTTCTTCGGCCCGGACTTGTACCTCGGCCCGTACCCGGCGAAGTGGACCTGGACCGCACCGGGTCCGGAGTCCCCGGCGAACTTGCCGGTGCTCTTGCTGCCAACCACGGATAGGGCGATGTCCTCGGTCTCCGAGAAGTGGCAGGCCTTCAGGTTCACCGTCTGGCTCATGGTCGGCTTGGCGGTGATCAACACCGTCAGGATCCCGGCCGAGCTGGTGAGCGACTTGGTCTTGCCCTTCTTCGCCCCGGAGCCGTTGAGGTGGACGACCCCGGTGGCCTTCACCAGGCCCCGGAGCTTCAGCGGGATGTTATTGCCGGTCACGGCCGCCTTGCCGTGGACCACCCCGTAGGCGTCCTCCGGGCCGGTGACGGACTTGCTGGCCGCGGTGTGGCTGCTCGCCAGCGCGGGCGCCCCCGCCGCCAGGGCGAGCGCGACAGCGCCGCCCACGGCCGCGAGCTTCATCATGAGTTGCATCGTTTCCCCCTCTTTGGACGATGGTGTCCTCTTGACGGGTGAGGCTACGCTGCGCCGCCCCGGAGCGGAAGACCCCCATCGATGATCTTGGCCGGTAGGGCCCGCGAGGCCAGGCGGGGCATGCTCATCACAAAGGGCAGGCGCCGCCACGCCGCGGCATCTCAGCCAGCGGCTGTAGTACTAGCGGCTGTAGTACTAGCCCTGGCTTTTCGCCGGGATGCTGAGCTGACTGGCGCGTCGACCGTAAAGGTGCTCCTGAACTGGGACGATAAGGGTGCTGAAGCCCTTATCAGCGCAAGTTCGAGGAGCACCTCAAAAGTGAACCTTACCGGGTGGTCGAAGAGCCTGGACGTCACCGCCGATGGCGAGGGCATCGTGTCGCACGCCGTCTCGGGCCAGCCCTCCGCCCGCGTGAATCATCGGGGCTAGGGCAACGGCGATAACTAGGGCGGTGATCCGTGCCTGGGCACCAACGGCGTACAGCACCTCGGTTCGCATCCGGAGGAACATCAGCGAGGCGATGACAGCGATGGCAGCACAGAACGCCGCCTTGGTGAAACCGTCGAGCTCATCGTGGTGCACCGTGCCAGCGTGGTTCTTGTGGCTGCGCACCCGGTGCCCGGTGAAGGCGAGGAACCCGTAGGACATCACCGTTACCATGGCGGCCAGTACGGCGGCGAAGGACAGCGCGCGCTACTGTTCGCGGTCGCGGCGTAGCCGCTCGAGAACCTCGCCGGGGCTCTCGGTTGTTACCCGGATCATCGCCCGCACCGCGTCCGCCAGGGCGACGCGCGGCACATCGAGCGCAATCGCCGCCGAGTCCGCCCACTGGGTGAGCTGCCGGTAAAGCTCGGGGCTCAGGTCGAGGGTGATCCTGACCGGCTTCGACCGGATCGCGGTCCGCCCGGCCGGGCGCGCATCGGGTTCAGCACGCCTCGCCGCGGCGGCCGCCATCTGCGCCTTGCGCTGCTCCCGCGGCGCGGTCATGACCGCACCGAGCAGAGGGGAAAGCATCGCGCGATGAGGTCGTCGGCCACGCGGCGCCACAGCTCGCGGCCGGTGCCGGGAACCGGCATGCCGAAGCTCTGAGCGTAGACCTCTAGCCGCGGCACAGCGGTCGGCAGCACGTCATAGCCAAGGCCCTCCAGCGCCTCTCGGGCATCGGCTGTGGAGTTCGCCCGGGCGACGCAGCGGTTCAGCAGCACGGCGGTGCGGGCAGGCTTGTCACGGACCGCCTCGATCTCGGCGATCTCGTCCCGCACCGGCGTGGTGCGGTTGATCTCAATGGGGCTCGGCGCGCAGGGGATCAGGATCTCGTCGGCATACCGCAGCGCCGACCGGGCGATGCCCGCGTGATCCTCCAGCTGCGGCGCGTCGATTATCACCACGTCATCCGCCTGGGCGATCTCCGGTACGCGGCGGTGCAGTTCGCGGGACGGCAGGGCCACGATCCGGAACGGGAACGCCGCTGGCGGCGGCAGCCCCGGGTACATGGCCGCGAGATCGGACCATTCCAGAGCGCTACCCGAAGGGTCCGCGTCCACCAGCAGCACGCTGTTCCCGGCCTGCGCGAAAACGTGTGCCAGCCAGACCGCCGATGTGGTCTTGCCCGTACCCGGCTTGAGGTTGGCCAGGGCGACGCTGAGACCCGTCATCCAGGCAGTATTGCAGCGCCTGCCACATTGCGGTAGACGGTCCCGGGCACGCTGGCGGGCGGTGCGCGCACCGGAACTGTGAGCTACGGAGGAAGGGCCTTGGTTTCCCGTGTCGCAGCCCCTGCCGCCCCGGCCGATGAGCGGGCGGGCGGGTCGTTGACGCGCTTCGCCCGCCAGCCGCCCAGCCACTGCCTTCGGCGCCGTGGCCCGCATGGCTGGTTCCCGAATAGCTGGCTAGAGAACTCATCCTCGCTCAGGCCCGCCGCGTTGACGGCCTGTGCCTGCCAGCTGACGCAGTATTGCAGTACCTACGGCATTACGGCAGGTAGTCGCGGGCATGCTGGCGAGCGGCGCGCGCAGACCGGATCGGTAGTCCCGGCGAGCGGGCGGCCATGGAAGCACCTGTCGCATGCGGGCTTTCGGCGGCTGGTTTGTGGTCACGACGCGGCCGGGGCTCGAGGCCAGCGGCTCACGCTCTGCTGGTCACGCCAGCCGCCGCCAGGACCTACCAGCTAACCGGCCGGCGACCTGGGCCGCGGACCCGCCCGTCAATACGCCACGAACCAGCGCTTTCCACGGCAGTGTGGTTATTGTCGTGCATTTCATGCAGTGCCCTGGCAAAGCCGTCCACAGTCTGTGGACGGCCGTGTGGAGTAAGTTACAGCGGCGCTGCGGCGCTCCGCACTCGGCGGCCGCTGCACGCGTGCTCGGGCCATCAAGGTGAGATCCGTCAGGCTGACAGTCGCGTCCCATCCCCGGCGGTGCCGCCTCCCCGTGGAGCCGAGGCCAAGACCATCGCCTGCGCGACCGGGTCACGAAACAGCCGACATGCGCCGTTGACGCCGTTGCGCAAGACGATGGCCCTTTCTCCCACCCAGCGAACGTGAGCCATTCATGACCCGAGCCGAGGCCGATCACCTGAGGTGAACGCCAGGCTCGTCAGGATTGGCCGGAGGAACTTGCCGACCGGGTCCGCGATCATCTGGGCGACCGCGCCCGTCCTCCGGACGGAGCGGGGTGATCCCGGGGGCGGCCGCAGCAGGCGCCAGCTTGGCGTGCAGCCAGGACTGGACGGCTGCGTCTTGCTTGAGCCACCACGACCGCTCGTAGCTCGACAGACGGCTGTTCGGCACGCCGTTCACCCGTAAGAAGGTCAGCGCCTGCGCCATGACGAGGTCGTAGGCCGGATGCTGCAGATCCCCGCCGGCGATCGACACCATCATCCGCTCGGCCCCATATGCGACCCAGCCGCCATGTCCCGAGGCCGCGGCTGCCAGTGCGGTGAGGAAGGCCTCAACGTCAGTCTGGTATAACGCGTACATCCGAGCCTCTAAGTCGCCCGGCGGCTGGGAACCCTGCGGGTCATAGCTGAACCGGCCGAACGCCTCCAGGTCGGCGGCGAGCGCAGCACCAAGGCGGCTCGCTCCTTGCCTCCGGGTATTGGAGGCGCTTCTGTCGCGCCCCCGGTTGAAGAATTTCACCCGGGTACCCTTCCTATGTGTCGCTCGTGCTGCGAGCAGGTTCTTCCGCGGCAGTAGCCGCGGCGCCGTGCCAGCACGGCGTGGCAGAGCATGACTAGCCATCGCTAACTCCTTCGCAGTTGATCCACTCTGTGATTGGTATTTCCAGGAGGGGCGCCACCGCGCCGGAGTTTTCTCCGGACTCTGGTGCGCCATAGATCGGCCAGCTCGCCATGCCCCCGACAAATGGCCACCCGGGTAAATGTGTTTGACGACGGCCTCTGCGCCCTCCCCACGCTCCTGACCCCCTGAGCGTCGAAGGCGCTGCTAGCACGCCTTCGCCGCCCATCTCGCGTGGGTCAGGCGCAGAGCCGTCATCCCTTCCCCGTCACATATCGTTCTCTACTGACCCGCAGGCCGCCATCCCCGAATTCGGGGGCCAATCGGGTGCATGTGCCTCCAGGCCAAGTCGGAGGGCGAGATAGTCGAACGCCCTGGCAGGCTGGGTGGTGGTGGCCGCACTGTCAAGCGGGGTGGGCTGCCTCGCGTGGTCCAGGCTGGGCCTGGCGCTCTTTTTGGCGTCGGTCGTGACGGGACTGGCGGTGCAGCACACACACGGCCACCCGGGCTCCGCGTCAATCTTCCTTGGTTCTCTCACGTACCACGCCGGCGGAGCCGCCACCCATGTACTGGCCCGCCGGGGATTCGCCACGACCGGGCGGGCGCTGCCGAAGCCGCCGAGACCGCGCAGCGGGTGGCGGAGGAACGCTGGCAGGCTCGGCGGGACCGCAGGCCACCCGGGAGAACGTCCGCCTCAACCTTGCGGCCACGTTATGGGCGCACTTCGCCTGCCACGGCTACAGCGGCCAGGTCCATCCATCCGACAGCCATCTCAGCCTCCGTGATGGGCCGCTGACCGTCAGCGAGATAGCTGGCATGCGCCTCGATCACGCGGAATTTGCCTTCCTGTCCGCCTGCAGCACCGCATCAGGTAGCGACCGGCTGCCCGACGAGGCCATCCACATCGCCTCCGCCCTCCAGCTCACTGGCTACACGCATGTCATCGGGACCCTCTGGCCGATACCCGACACACTCGCGCCGCGCATCGCCCGCCACGTGTACCAGAACCTGGAAGATGACCTCAGCCAGGCCGCGCCGCAGGTCAGGATCTGGCCTGCGGCGCATGATTCTCGGCGGCTTTTCCCTCTTCTTGCGCTCAGAGTAGTCGTCGCGGATTTATCCCTCAGCTCCCTCAACTGAGGGCGCCGTGATGACGCCCGGCATGGCTCGCACCGGTACGGGAGTGGTCAGCGCGCCCGCTGATATTCCTGGGACAATGCGAGATTGCGCAATGCGGTGCTAACAAGTAGATAGTGAAATGTGATCAAGACTCGTATTCTTGGCGACCGCGACTGGCCCCTACTCCGAGACATCCGCTTGCAGGCGCTTAAAGATTCGCCACACGCACTCGTCGGCTGCTACGCAAGGGAAGTCAGCCACGGCGAGGGTCAATGGCGCCAGCGGCTTCGTGACTGCACGTGGCTGGCTGCCTTCGAGCCCGACCCGGGCGGCAGGCCGGTCGGCGTGATCGCCATGGAGTGGGACACGCGCGCCGCTACAGAATGTCATATTGGCTCACTCTGGGTGACTCCTGGTCTTCGCCTGCGAGGAATCAGGATACTTCTGGTCGACGCGATACTCGAACTGATAGCTCGTGAGGGGGCGCGTTCGGTGTCGCTATGGGTCCTCGATGGAAATGCGAGCGCGCGCGCGCTGTATGAGCGCAAGCAATTTAAAGCCACCGGCGAACGCCAGCGCGCTCCAGGCCGGTCTCATGACATCGAGGAGAGAATGCGGAGGCGGCTACTCTAGGGTTTCACGCGCATCGTGGCATGAATGCCTGCCAGCCGGCCTGCGCATGCGGCCATGGCCTCGCACCGACCGGCAGGTGCCGCTACTTCACCACGAGATGCATTTCCTGGATGAGCATTATCGCGCCAGCTGCGAGCGCTGCCAGGAACGCCGCAGTCAAGACGATGATCGTGATCCGGAGCAGGGTCCGCCAGAAGACGGCCACCATAACCGCGATTGCCACGACAAGGATGGTCAGTGAGTTGGCTGCCTGGGGAACAGCCTGAGCTGCGAGCACGTCTCCTCCACTCGTTCGGTGATCTGGGAGGCATCGGGCCGG